>Ga0180223_1000303_pt1 | contig 73217 bp, 62 predicted proteins | sample eDN5th30CKraftOP_FD_151337 | JGI IMG/M metagenome (GOLD analysis project Ga0180223, IMG submission 151337) | Enriched Organic Plus compost microbial communities from Emeryville, California, USA - eDNA 5th pass 30_C Kraft OP (version 2) (version 2) ...
TCCACTTCGGCCACGGCCGGCCCCGTTTTGTTGCCTCGAGAACAACAATTCTGCCGGGTCGGCCGTGCGCCTCTCTCCCCTCAGTTGGGAGAAGAACCTCTTTTTTGCCCCGCGCACCGCATGCAAGCCACGGACCCGCGCGAGGCCTGGTCGACGCGGCACGCGCACACGGGCCACACGCCAGCCACTTCCGCGCAGGCGCCCGTCGCTATCCGCGGCACGCGACAAAGCCCGCAGGCCTGGCACGGAAGCAACACCCGTGGCGCAGCCTCCGGAGCGACGACAGCCTGCTGCAAGCAGGCAATCCCCATGTGCGGCCGCCCGCACACGTACGCGCCAGGTCCACCATCGCCGCAGCGCGCCCTGGCGACCATGACTGCACAAGGAAGCGTCTGCGGAGCACGGCTCTGGCCGCAACATGCCACCCGCGGCTCGATGCCGGGCATGCGGCCGGCGCGGCGGACAGGCGTCGCGTGCCCCACGGACCGGCACGAGGCCGTCGGGAATCCCGCAGCCACAGGACAACAGGCGCACGAAGCGGCCGCGCCGGCGACCCCGACCAGCCATTGGCCAGTCCATCAACTGGCACCGCTGCGGTCCTTGCGCGAACCCGCAGACATGCGGACCGGTCCAGGGCACCGCCCGCCACGCGATGCCAGCGCAGCGGCAACGGCAGCACGCCACCTCCATGCCTCGCCACCCTCGCGCCCTGCACCTGCACCCCCCGCCCGGCGCCGCCCCTTCCAGCCACCAGCCGGCCCATGGACGGCAGGCGCACGCAGCACACCAGAACCTCGTGGCGCGGTGGAGTGACGGCACAAAGGCGTGACAACGTGGGCAGGCGCGCCGGCACGGCCGGGAGGGCTCACGCCCTGCCATCACCGCCGTGCGTCGCGCCATCCGTCACTGCGGCCATGTCCGCACGCCGGCTGCTCCTTGCTGGCCGGTGTGCACCAGCCGTCGCGGCTGGCCGCGACGCGCAGGATGGATGCATCCGAGCCGCAACCAGGCGCCATGAGGCATTCGGGAAAAGAAAAAGCCCGCGAGCAGGTCGCGGGCTTTCGGGATCTGGCGGAGTGAGAGGGATTCGAACCCTCGATAGAGCTTTTGACCCTATACTCCCTTAGCAGGGGAGCCCCTTCGGCCTCTCGGGCATCACTCCGTTGGAGCCCGCCGCGCTGCACCAGCGCTGCGGGCCGCGCAAGGATACAGCCTGCGCACGTGCCCGGCAAACACTTCCTGCGTCATTCGCCGGAAGCGCCCTCGTCCTGGGCGTCGGCGGGCGATTCACCGCGCTGGATGCGCTGGTAGATCTCCTCGCGGTGCACGGCGACGTCCTTCGGCGCGGTGATGCCAATCCGCACCTGGTTTCCCTTGACCCCGAGCACGGTAACGGTGATCGAATCACCGATCATCAAGGTCTCGCCTACACGGCGGGTCAGAATCAACATTTTCGTTCTCCATGGCGTCGGCGGCCTCTCGGTGCCGACGCAGGGCTTCGGGTGAAGCCGCGCGCATCCGGTGTGCAGCGTCGGGGTCGGTGGATCGTACTGCCCGCCCTACGGTGCGGCAAGCGCGTGGCCGACTGTCAGCTGACTCAGGCAATACGCTCGGCAACCCACGCAGGCACGTCGGCAAGGGCAGGCGCAAGGGCGGGCCCGTCCTCGCCACCACCCTGGGCGAGGTCCGGGCGGCCACCGCCCTTGCCTCCAATACGACCGGCGACATGCGAAAGAAGTTCGCCGGCCTTGATCCGCCCCGTTGCGCTGCCGTTCACGCCGGCGACCAGGGCGACCTTGCCCCCCTGCGCGCCGGCCAGCAGCACCACCGTGTCGCCAAGCTGCTGCTTGAGGCGGTCCACCGCCTCGCGCAGGCCCTTGGCGTCGATGCCTTCCAGGCGCGCGGCCAGCACCTTGATGCCGGACACGTCCACCGCCGAACCGGCCAGGTCGGCGGCGGCGCTGCTGGCGGCCTTGGCCTTGATCGATTCCAGCTCGCGCTCCAGCTTGCGGATGCGCTCGGCCATCGCGCGCGCGCGATCGACCACGTCGCCGCGGCTGCCGCCCAGCAGCGAGGCCGCCTCGTCCAGCGCGCGGCCCTCGCCGGCCACGTGGTCCAGCGCGGCCTGGCCGGTGAGCGCCTCGACGCGGCGCACGCCGGCGGACACGCCGCCTTCGCTGACGATCTTGAACAGGCCGATGTCGCCGGTGCGCGCGACATGGGTGCCGCCGCACAGCTCCACCGAGTCGCCCATCTTCACCACGCGCACACGCTCGCCGTACTTCTCGCCGAACAGCGCCATCGCGCCCATGTCCAGCGCGTCCTGGATGCCCATCTGCTGGATCACCACCGGATGGTTGGCGCGCACCTCGGCGTTGACCATGCGCTCGATCCGCGCCAGCTCCTCGGCCGACACCGGCTGGAAGTGCGAGAAGTCGAAGCGCAGGCGGTCCGGCGCCACCAGCGAGCCCTTCTGCTGCACGTGGGTGCCCAGCAGCCCGCGCAGGGCGCCGTGCAGCAAGTGGGTGGCGGAGTGGTTGAGCACGATCGCGCGGCGGCGTTCGGCATCGACCGCGCCGCGCAGCACCTGGCCAAGCTTCAGCCCGCCCTCGAGCACGCGCACGAAGTGGCCGTGGAACTGGCCGGCGAACTTCTGGGTGTCGGTGACCTGCAGCTTCGCGCCCTCGCCCTCCAGCACGCCGGTGTCGCCGACCTGGCCACCGGACTCGGCGTAGAACGGGGTGCGGTCCAGCAGCACGATCGCCTCCTCGCCGGCGGCGATGGCCTCAACCGGACGGCCGTCGTGCAGCAGGGCGACGATCTTCATGCCCTCGGCCTCGAGCGCGTCGTAGCCCAGGAACACGGTCGGCTCCAGGGTGGCGACCAGCTCGGCCGGCAGCTGCACGCCGCCGCCGAACTTGCCGGCCGCGCGCGCGGTCTCGCGCTGCTGCTCCATCGCCGCCTCGAACCCGTCCACGTCCACGGTCAGGCCGCGCTCGCGCGCGATGTCCTGGGTCAGGTCCAGCGGGAAGCCATAGGTGTCGTACAGGCGGAACGCGTCCACGCCCGGGATCACGCCGCTGGCCTGCGACGCGACTTCCTCGAAGATCTTCATGCCGGCGTCGAGGGTCTCGGCGAAGCGCTCCTCCTCGGCCCTGAGAGCGCGCTCGACGGTGTCGCGCGCAGCCGGCAGCTCGGGATAGGCCTGGCCCATCTGCTCGACCACCGCGTCCACCAGCTTGTGGAAGAACGGCTGGCGCACGCCCAGCATCCAGCCGTGGCGCAGCGCGCGACGGATGATCCGGCGCAGCACGTAGCCGCGGCCCTCGTTGGAGGGCAGCACGCCGTCCACGATCAGGAACGCGCTGGCGCGGATGTGGTCGGCGATCACGCGCAGCGACTTGTTCTCCAGGTCGGAGGTGCCGGTCAGCTCCGCGGTGCGGCGGATCAGCGCCTGGAACAGGTCGATCTCGTAGTTGCTGTGCACGTGCTGCAGCACCGCCGCCAGGCGCTCCAGGCCCATGCCGGTGTCCACGCACGGCGCCGGCAGCGGCACCAAGGTGCCGTCGGGCTGGCGGTCGAACTGCATGAACACCAGGTTCCAGATCTCGATGAAGCGGTCGCCGTCCTCGTCCGGCGAGCCCGGGGGGCCGCCGGCGATGTGCTCGCCGTGGTCGTAGAAGATCTCGGTGCACGGGCCGCAGGGGCCGGTGTCGGCCATCTGCCAGAAGTTGTCCGAGGCGTACGGCGCGCCCTTGTTGTCGCCGATGCGGATGATGCGGTCCTCGGGCAGGCCGACCTGGTCGCGCCAGATCGCGTAGGCCTCGTCGTCGGTGTGGTAGACCGTGACCAGCAGGCGCTCGGCCGGCAGCTTCCACACGCCGGTCAGCAGTTCCCAGGCCCAGGCGATCGCTTCCTTCTTGAAGTAGTCGCCGAAGGACCAGTTGCCCAGCATCTCGAAGAAGGTGTGGTGGCGGGCGGTGTAGCCGACCGAATCGAGGTCGTTGTGCTTGCCGCCGGCACGCAGGCAGCGCTGGACGTCGGCCGCGCGCACGTAGCTGCGCTTTTCCGCGCCCAGGAACACGTCCTTGAACTGGACCATGCCCGAGTTGGTGAACAGCAGGGTCGGGTCGTTGCCCGGCACCAGCGGCGCGGACGGCACGATGGTGTGGCCCTTGCCCTTGAAGAACTCGAGGAAATCGCTGCGGATGCGCGCGGTGGTATACGGGGTGGTGGGGGTCATCTGGCTTCGGCTGGCGGACGGGTCCGGGCCGGGACGCGCCTGGCGCGCCCGGACGGACGGGAAATCAACCGGTAAAGGGTATCAGAGCGCGGCCTCCGGCCGGCGGAACGCGGGGCCCTCCCCTGTCCGCCAGGCCCCGGCGCGGCCCGCGAGCGCCGGCCTGGCCTCAGTCGTCCGGATCCCAGCGGGTGGCGGCGCGGATGGCCTCGCCGTCGAATCCGCGGCGGGCCAGCAGGTCGGCCGCCTTGCGTCGCTGGGCCAGGTCGGCCGGGCCGGCGGGCCCGAAGCGGCGCCGGACCAGGTCGCGGGCCAGCTCGGTCCAGTCGCCCTCGAAGCCGTCCATGGCGGCGACGACCACCTCGCCGGGCAGGCCATGGGTGCCCAGTTCGGCGCGGATGTACAGCGGCCCGTAGCCGGCATTGGCGCGGCTGCGGACCAGGAATTCGGCGAACCGGGCATCGTCCTGCCAGCCCTCCCCGGCCAGGCGCTCCACCGCGGCCGAGGCCTCCTCGGCGTCCACTCCGCGGGCGGTCAGCTTGCGGGTCAGCTCCCGGCGCGAGTGCTCGCGCCGCACCAGCAGGCCCAGGGCGCGCTGCACCGGGGTCTGCGGGGTGCGCGGCTTGCGGCGGGAGGGGGAGTCTTCGGTCATCGGAGCTGGCAGTGGATGGCGCCGGGACGGGGCTCAGGGGCGGTCGGGCGGTCGCGCGGATGGCCTGCGCGAGGCAGCGAACTTCGCCGTGCCGCGGGCAGGCTGGGGTGCGGGCAGCGGCAACGCGGCGGCGGTCGCCCGCAGCAGGCGCCGCAGCAGCTCCGGCTCCTCCAGGGCCCCATCCAGCCGCAGCCAGGGCCTGGCGCCGGGGTACGGCGGGGCCTCGCTGGCGTCCGGCAGCAGCGCGCGTGCCTCGGCGGTGGGCTTGAGGAGCAGCTGGTTGTCGGCGGCGACGGCGACGAAGCGGCCGTCCAGGTAGAACCCGTACTCGCCAAACATGCGGCGCGCGGCCAGCACGGCGCCCAGTCCGGCCTGTTCCAGCACGTATTGAAGGAACTGCGGATCGGTGGCCATCGCCTCCTCCTTTCCGGCCGGCCTGCGTCCCGTCGCGCCGCCCAGGTTGCGCCATCCCTGGCACCGGACCTCCTGGATGGGGAACCGTTCCCCGCCGGCGCGTCACTGACAGCACGCCGGCAGGGAACGGAGAGACGGGTGGACTCAGTCCGCGGCGTCCTCGTCGCGGGCGGCCTCGGCCGGCTGGAACTTCTCGCGCAGCTCGGCTTCGAGCTTGGCCGCGACCTCGGGGTTCTCGCGCAGGTACTGGCGCGCGTTGTCCTTGCCCTGGCCGATGCGCTCGGAGCCGTAGCTGTACCAGGCGCCAGACTTCTCCACGAGCTTGGCTTCCACGCCCATGTCGATCAGCTCGCCCTCGCGGCTGATGCCCTCGCCGTACAGGATCTCGGTGACGATCTGCTTGAACGGGGGCGCCAGCTTGTTCTTGACCACCTTGACCCGGGTCTGGTTGCCGATGATCTCGTCGCCCTTCTTGATCGAGCCGATGCGGCGGATGTCCAGGCGCACCGAGGCGTAGAACTTCAGCGCATTGCCGCCGGTGGTGGTTTCCGGGCTCTGGCCCGGCATCATCACGCCGATCTTCATGCGCAGCTGGTTGATGAAGATCACCAGGGTGTTGGAGCGCTTGATGTTGCCGGTCAGCTTGCGCAGCGCCTGGCTCATCAGGCGGGCTTGCAGGCCGGGCAGCTGGTCGCCCATCTCGCCCTCGATTTCCGCCTTCGGGGTCAGCGCGGCGACCGAATCCACCACCAGGATGTCGACCGAGCCGGAGCGCACCAGCATGTCGGCGATTTCCAGCGCCTGTTCGCCGGTATCCGGCTGCGACAGCAGCAGGTCGTCGACGTTCACGCCCAGCTTGGCGGCGTAGATCGGATCCAGCGCGTGCTCGGCGTCGATGAAGGCGGCGGTGCCGCCCTGCTTCTGGCACTCGGCGATGGCCTGCAGGGTCAGGGTGGTCTTGCCCGAGGACTCCGGGCCGTAGATCTCGACCACGCGGCCCTTGGGCAGGCCGCCGATGCCCAGGGCGATGTCCAGCATCAGCGAGCCGGTCGGCACGACCTCCACCGGTTCGACCACGCGGTCGCCCATGCGCATCACCGAGCCCTTGCCGAACTGCTTCTCGATCTGGCTCAGGGCCGCCGCGAGGGCGCGCTTCTTGTTCTCGTCCATCTGGGTGTGTCCTCGGTGTCAGTGAGTGTGTGCGTAGTGTGGCCGGGGGCGGTCGCAAAAGCTGCGACGCACGGAGCGGCGTGGCACCAGGCTAGCGGGCCGGGCCGGGCGCGCCCATCGCCGGAGTGCCCGGCATGGCGTCGGAAGACGCCGCGTTCGCGGCCGGCTCACCGGTTGGGGCGGACCAGGCCGCAGTAAAGCCCCTCGATCGCGAAGTCCTGGTCCGGCAGGACCTCGATCGGGGCGTAGTCGGGATTGCGCGGCAGCAGGCGGATGCGGTCCTTGCCGATCTTCAGCAGCTTGACCGTGATCTCGTCGTCCACCCGCGCCACCACGATCTGGCCCGAGCGCGCTTCGCGGGTGCGGTGCACCCCGATCAGGTCGCCGTCGAAGATGCCCTCGTCGCGCATGGAATCGCCCTGCACCCGAAGCAGGTAGTCCGGCGACGGCGAGAACAGCACCCGGTCCAGGACCAGGAAGCTCTCGGCCAGGTCGGTGGGGACGTCGGCGCCGATCGGCATGCCCGCGGCCACCCGCCCCAGCACCGGCAGGCGCAGGGCGTCGTCGTTGGCCGGCGGCAGCGCCAGTTCCGGCTGCAGCTGGCGGAGACGGATGCCACGGGCCCGGCCCGGGACGCGTTCGATCGCGCCGGCGGCCTCCAGGGCCTCCAGGTGGTATTGCGCGGCGCGCACGCCCTTGAAGCCGAAGGCGCGGGCGATTTCGGCCTGCGAAGGCGGCATGCCCTCGGCCTCGATGCGCTCGGCGATCAACCGCAGGATCGCCTGCTGGGTGTCGGTCAGGTCCATGGTTAGTAGTAATACTGCTAACCGAAGCTCGGCGCAACCCGGCCACACAGTCTTGACCCGGGCATAAATTTCTTTATGTTTTGCGTAAACAACCCGCTCAAGGAGGACCGCCATGACCCCGGAAATGAAGATCCGCCGGCACGGCTACCGCCTGATGTCGCTGGCCTCGCTCGGCACCGTCGTCAGTGTCACCCTCGGAATGGGTTCCGCCCTGTGGCTGCTGTCCGGGCACGGAAGCCTGTTCGGGGCCTGGATGGTATTCGGCCTGCCCTGGGACGAAGCCAGCCGCCTGCCGCCCGGTGACCGCGGCCTGCTGGCCCTTTCGATCCTGGTCGCCACCGCCGCCTACGTCGTGCCGCTGGCCGCAGTACGGCGGCTGGGCAAGGCGCTGTATGCCTGCGATGCGCTGTCGCCGGCGGTGGCCACCGCGTTCATGCGCCTGGCCCACTCGCTGCCGCTCTCGGCGGCGCTGGTCGTGGCCGCCGGCGTGATCGCCGCGGTGGTGCGCAGCCAGCAGGGCGACTGGGTACTGCACATCACCGTGGACACCAACCCGTACTACTTCCTGCTGGCCTGCCTGTGCCTGTACAGCGTGGCGCACCTGCTGCGCCTGGCGGTGCGGGCGGCCGAAGACGCGCGGAGCATCGTTTGATGCCGATCGTGGTCAACCTCGACGTGATGCTCGCCCGCCGCAAGATGAAGTCCAGGGAACTGGCCGACGCGGTGGGCATCAGCGAGACCAACCTGTCGCTGCTCAAGCAGGGCCACGTCAAGGGCGTGCGCTTCGCCACCCTGGAGGCGATCTGCCGGGTCCTGCAGTGCCAGCCCGGCGACCTGCTCGAGTACCGGCCGGAGGACTGATCCGGCCGGACCGCGGCGCGCCGTCAGCCCAGCAGCGCGGCCACGCCTTCCAGTGCCTTGCCCACGGTCTGCCGCCGTACCGCCTCGCGGTCGCCCTCGAAGCGGAACACCGAGGCGCTGGCATAGCCGCCGCGGCGCTTCCAGGCAATCCATACCGTGCCCACCGGCTTGTCCTCGCTGCCGCCGCCGGGCCCGGCGATGCCGGTGACCGCCACTGCGAGGCTGGCGCCGGAGTGCACCAGCGCCCCGGAGACCATCTCGATCGCGGTCTCGCGGCTGACCGCGCCGTGTTCCTCCAGGGTCTGCGGGCGCACGCCCAGCAGCGCCTGCTTGGCCTCGTAGCTGTACACGACCATGCCGCAGTCGAACCAGGCCGAGGAGCCGGCGATGTCGGTCAGGCACTTGGCGATCCAGCCGCCGGTGCAGCTCTCGGCGGTGACCAGGTGCTCGCGCGCGGCGGCGAGGCGGTCGCCGAGGGCCTGCGCCTGCTCGCGCAATTGGGCATCGGTGGGTGGAAGCATCGGCATGGTCCGTGGGAAGGAACCGCCCCGTTCTACCGCAGAACCACGCCCGCTGTCGTGCGCCGGCGCAATGCGCCGGCCTGCGGGCGCCGCTCAGGCGTGCCCGCAGCCATGGCAGGGTTCGCCGCCGCCGGCCTCCATCTGCAGGGTGACGTGGGCGATGCCGTGGCGCTCGGCGATCATCCCCGCCAGCGCGCGGCGCACGGCGTCGGCATCGGCGTCCTCGCCCACCACCACGTGCGCGCTCAGCGCCGGCGTGCGCGAGGCCAGCGCCCAGACGTGCAGGTCGTGCACCCCGGCCACGCCGGCCTGGGCCTCCAGGTCGCGGCGCAGCGCCTGCAGGTCCACGCCGTTCGGCACGCCTTCCATCAGCACGTTGAGCGCCTCGCGCACCAGGATCCAGGTACGCGGCAGCACCCACAGCCCGATCACCACCGCCAGCAGCGGATCCACCCAGGTCCAGCCGGTGAAATGGATGATGCCGGCGGCCAGGATCACCGCCAGCGAGCCGAGCATGTCGCTCCACACCTCCAGGTACGCGCCCTTGAGGTTCAGGCTCTGCCCCGCGCCGGCATGCAGCAGCTTCATCGCCGCCAGGTTGCAGGCCAGGCCGACGCAGGCCACGCCCAGCATGCCCAGGCTGGCCACCGGCAGCGGCGCGCGGAAGCGCTGCCACGCTTCCCACAGGATGTAGCCGGCCAGCACGAACAGCAGGCCGCCATTGGCCAGCGCGCCCAGCGCCTCGAAGCGGGCGTATCCGTAGGTGCGGCGCGCATCCGGTGGGCACCGCGCCAGCCGCACCGCAACCAGCGCGATGCCCAGGGCAAGGGTGTCGGTGGCCATGTGCGCCGCATCGGACAGCAGGGCGAGGCTGTTGGTCAGCCAGGCGCCGACCGCCTCGGCCGCCAGCACCGTGGCGGTCAGGCCCAGCGCCCACCACAGTGGGCGCTCGTGGCGGATCTCCGCGGGCACGTGGCTATGCCCGCCCGGGCCGTGGTGGTGGTGCCCGCCGTGGCCATGCTCGTGCCCGTCGTGGCCGCCCGCGGCGTGCGCGCCGGACGGAGCATGGTCGTGGCGGCCGGAGCCATGGGCGTCGTGGCCATGTTGCCCGTGTTCGCGCGCGTCATGGCCGGCACCGGCGGGCGCATGCACGCACCCGCCTGCGCCTAGGCCTGGATCGGCGCCGGTCCGCGCCGTCTGCGGATGATGTTGGTGTGCCATGGGCCGCACTATCGGCAAAGCCTCCGGCGGAGACTATTACAAGTCCGCGGGCGGTTGCCGCGGCGCAGGCCGGTGCCCCGGCACCGGGGCACCGGCGCCGCCAGTCAGAACTTCCAGCCCACGCGTGCGTAGTAGAAGCCGCCGTTGAAGCCGTAGGGCGAATGCACCGGATAGGCCGCACCGGCCACCGATGCACCCCAGGGGTTGTCGGCCGGCGTCTCGTCGAACAGGTTCTGCGCGCCGATGTTGAAGTACAGGCCGGAGGGCAGCTCCCAGCCGACCTCCGCATCCACGATCAGCTTGCTGCCCTCGTGGATCGGAAGCCCGCCGTCCTCGGCCCGGACCACCCCGCTGTCCAGGTGGTCCTCGTACCAGGAGCCGTAATAGCCCAGGCGCAGGTTGGCATGGAACACCTCGCGCTGGTGGTTGATGCTGAAGTAACCCTTGGTCCTGGGCAGCGACTCCTCCAGCTTGTACACCCGCGCCTCGTCGATGAAGTCCGGGTCCCAGGCGTCGACCTCGGTGCGGTTCCAGTTCAGCGCAAGTGAATAGGTGGTGCGCCCGCCGAAGTGCGCGGTCTCCACGCTGGCCACCAGGTCCACGCCGGTGGTGGTGGTGTCGAAGGCGTTGCCGAAGTAGGTCACCGAGGAGATCGACGCCGCTTCCGGGTTGCCGCCGGCCACCAGCGCGGCGCGCTCGGCGTCGCTGAGGTCGAAGCTGGTGCTCAGGGCGATGCGGTCGTCCACCTCGATGCGGTAGGCGTCCACGGTCACCAGCCAGTCACCGCTGTCCCAGACCAGGCCCAGCGACAGGTTGCGCGACTCCTCCGGGCCCAGCGGCCGCGCGCCCTTGAGCTCGGCGATCGGGTTGGTCGGCGGCAGGGTGGCGATGTCCTGCAGCGAGGTGCCGCCGAACACGGTGCTGATCTGGCTGATGTTGGCCTGGCCAGGGGTCGGCGCGCGGAAGCCGGTGCTCAGCGCACCGCGCAGGGCGAAGCTGTCGCTGGCGTCGTAGCGCGCGGTGAGCTTGCCATTGGTGGTGCCGCCGAAGTCCTCGAAGTCCTCGTGGCGCACCGCCGCCGCCAGCAGGAACCGCTCGGTGGATTGGGCTTCCACGTCCACGTATACCGCCCAGTTGCTGCGGTCGAAGGTGCCGGCGGTGCGCGGGCTGAAGCCGTTGAAGCCGTTGGAGCCCAGGGCGAAGCCCTGTTCGGTGAGCGGGCCGATGCCGGTGGAGGCAGCGTCGCCCTCGCTGACCTTGAAGCTCTCCTCGCGCCATTCGGCGCCCAGCGCCAGGCGCAGCGGCCCCTGGCTGAAGCCCACGTCGAAATCGCGGCCGAGGTCGACGTTGATGCCCTTTTCGGTCTGGGTATTGCCGCCGGGGCGGAAGCGCAGGTTGGCCGGCTGGTCCGGGCCAAGCGAGGCGTTGACCGTGTTGTAGATCAGGAACTCGATGTCGTTGCGGCCGTAGCTGGCGCTGAGGTCCCAGTGCCAGGCGCCCCATGCACCCTTGGCCCCGGCCACCACCGAGTAGTCCTCCAGCTCGCCACCGAAGCGCGGGGTGAAGCCGCCCGGCAGCGTCTGCAGGAAGGTGAAGCAGTTGCCCGGCAGCGCCGCGACCTGGGCGCTGACCGTGCTGTACGGGAACAGGTTGCCGTCGGCATCGCGCAGGGGGATCACCGGGCAGCCGCCGGCGCCGGTGAGGTCGCCGACCAGCAGGGTCTGGCCGTCGTCGTTGGAGTACACGCCCGAGCGCGCGGTCGGGTCGCGGAAGTAGAAGCCGCCGTCCACCTCGCGGCTGGCGTAGTTGCCGAACAGGTAGAAGTCCACCGTGTCGCCGGAGATGCCGAGGTTGGCGACGAACCTGAGGTCGTCCTCGACCTTGGGCGAGCCCCAGACCTGCGCCGGCGCGGGCACGCCGGGGTAGCCGGCGGCGATCGCGGCGGCTGCATCGTCGCGCTGCACGCTGCGCGAGGTGTCGTCCGCCTCGCGCCACTCCAGGGTCAGGGTGGCGAAGCCGCGCGCGGTGAGCGGCAGGCCCACCTGCGCCGAATACTGGGTGGTGAAGCCGTCGCCCTCGTAATACTGGCCGGCGAAGGCCTCGAAGGCGCCGCCCTCGTTGGCCTTCTTCAGGCCGAAGTTGATCACCCCGGCGATCGCGTCGGAGCCGTATTGCGCGGCGGCACCGTCGCGCAGGACCTCCACCTGCTCCAGCGCCAGCGAGGGGAACACCGACAGGTCCGGACCCTGCGCGCCGTCGGACAGGCCGTGGCCGAGGAAGGTGATCACCGCCGAGCGGTGGAAGCGCTTGCCGTTGACCAGGACCAGGGTGTTGTCCGGTGGCAGGCCACGCAGGTTGGCCGGGCGCACCAGGCTGGCTGCATCGTCGATCGGGATGGTGCTGACGTTGAACGAGGGCACCAGCACCCGCAGCTGGTCGAGGGCATCGGTGGCGGCCTGGTTGCGGAATTCGTCGCCGCCGAGGATGTCGATCGGCACCGCCGACGAGGACACCGAGCGTGGCTGGCTGCGGTTGCCCAGCACCGACACGGTATCCAGGTTGGTGGCACTGCCCTGCGGGGCCGCGGCCTCCGGCGAAGTCCCGGCCCCGTCGGGTGCCACGGCCTGCGCCAGTACCGGGGGACTCGCCACGGCCAGGGCCGGGGCCATGACAGCCTGGACGGCAATCGCCAACCGGGCACTCGGGAACATCACGCGCCTGCTATGGAGCGGTTTCATGCTGCGCCTCCGGATTAACTGGTGGTTTTCGTTGGACTCCCCATCCGGCACCGACATTCGGTTGGTGCGCTGCAGCATTACATCCAAACAGGCGCGCGTTGGCAAACCGAAAAATCAATCACGGGTGATTTTCGATAATCCACGTATGCAAGCGGAATTAACCAGCAAGCGATTGATTACATGGCATTTCCCTATATGCACCGAACAGGTGCGATTCATTCGCCAGCACCGTTTTGATTCGCACCATCACCAAAATGGCGCCCATCATGCTTGCGAATGAATTACTCCAGCCGGCGTTTTATCCGGCACGGAATACCGCCCCGCCCCCTTGGCCACCTGCCCCGCCCCCCCCGCACGGATCGCCGGCCGGCCTGCGCGCCGCGTCGTCACGCAGGCCCTCCGCGACGGGCGATAATTGGGCATGGATGGTTCCCCCGACATGTCGACTTCCCCTGCCCCACACGCCCCCGCACACCCGCCTCCCGACCCCCAGCTGATCGCCGACTGGACCTGCCGGCTGCAGAGTGCCGGCGACGAGGTCGCGCGGCTGGTCGAGGACCTGGTGGCCGCCAACGCTCCCGCGCTTGCGGAGTGCTTCTACGGCGGCCTGCTCAAGGACCCGCGCGCCAACCGCTTCCTCGACCCGGACCAGGTCCAGGGCCGGCTCAAGCCCTCGCTGCAGCGCTGGCTGCGGCAGCTGGCCAGTGCCCGCGCCGGCGATGTCGAATCGCTGCACCGCCTGCACGAGCACGTCGGCCAGGTGCACGCCCGCATCGGCATCCCGGTCGACCTGGTCGGCCGCGGCACGCGCATTCTCAAGGAGCACATGCACCAGGTGATCGGCGCCGCCACCGCCGACGCCACGCTGGCGCTGCGCGCCAGCCTGCACCTGGACGGCCTGATGGACCTGGCGCTGGAGTCGATGACCCGCGCCTACGCCCGCTCGCGCGAGGCCGCCAGCGAGCTGGACGGCTCCTTCCGCCTGTTCTCGCTGATCCAGAACGTGGGCACCGAGCGCGAGCGCCAGCGCGCCCTGCTGCTGGCCTGGGAGAACGCCCTGCTCTACGCCCTCACCGCGGACCAGCCCGGCCCGGTGGAGAACCTGCTGGTCTCCCGCTCCGAGTTCGGCCTGTGGTTCCTGCACAAGGGCATGGCCAGCTTCGGCGAGACCAGCGAGACCCGCCAGGTCGGCGAGCTGGCCGAGCGCATCGACGCGGCCCTGCGCGAGCGCCTGCCGGGATCCGGCAGCGCCGCCGAACGCCGCGCCCTGCTGGACGAGATCCGCGGCTGGGCCGCGGAGATCCGCAACCTGGTCGGGGTGCTGTTCGAAGGCATCGGCGACCTGGAGTCCGGCCGCGACGCCCTCACCCGCCTGCTCAACCGCCGCTTCCTGCCGACCATCCTGCGCCGCGAGGTGGCGCTGCAGGCCAACACCGGCCGCCAGTTCGCGGTGCTGATGCTGGACCTGGACCACTTCAAGGCGATCAACGACCAGTACGGGCACGAGGCCGGCGACCGCGCCCTGCAGCACGTGGCCGCGATCCTGGTGGAGAACACCCGCGGCAGCGACTACCTGTTCCGCTACGGCGGCGAGGAGTTCGTGGTGGTGCTGGGCTCGGTCAGCCGTACCGAGGCGGTGGCCATCGCCCACGCGCTGCGGCGCGCGATCGCCGAATCGCCGGTGCTGCTGCAGGGCGGCGTGCGCCTGCCGCTGACCGCCAGCATCGGCGTGGCCCTGCAGGACGGGCACCCGGATTACGAGCGCGTGCTGGCCCGCGCCGACGCGGCCATGTACCAGGCCAAGCGCGGCGGCCGCGACCAGGTGGTGGTGGCCGACGGCGGCCTGCCAGACCCGCCGGGACAGCGCGCCTTGCGGGGCTGAGCGCGGCCGCGGCCGCTACAATCGGCAGCCCCGCAGAACCCGCAAGCCGATGGCCAAGACCGCAGACAAGTCCGCAGCGCCCGAACACACCCCGCTGATGAAGCAGCAGTCGAGCGAGCGGAAAAACGCAAATCATCTAATTGATTTTGCTTGAAATCTAATGACGCTAGTGCGGCCAGCTGAGGCAATGGTCCATCTATGGTCCACTGCGGGCGGCAAGGATCTGCGGCTATCCTGCGGCCTATGACTATGCGCGCAACCACTGAGCAGTACTACGAAGACGCCAAGAAGCAGGCTGTCGACCTGTTCAATCATCTCCACCCTCGCGCCGCCCATGGTTTGAATCTGACGATGGACTCCGCAGAGATCGGCCGTCGGATCGACGCTCTGCCCGGGGACACCCTGCTTCAAGCCGCCTTGGCCGATCTTTGGCTCCGCCTCTCGCAGAAGGAGGGGATGGACCGTCGGAAGGTGTCTCCGCCTCCCAGCCCGTTCCGGAAGATCGCCGGTCGCGGCAACGCCAAGTGGGCGAGCAAAGCCGACATCTTGGCTTGGGATGCTGCCTGGCGCCTGCGGGAAACCGCATCCCAAGCCGCCCAGAAGCTACTTCAGTCGGGTTCCACCAAAGTGGCGTCAGCGGCGTCTGTCCTCCAGCGCAAGCTGCTGTGGCTGGTGGAGAACGGTGATGTCTTAGGCTGGATCGAAGATCTCGAAGTAGAGGCGTTTGGGCGGGCGAAGGTTGCCGACCTCGATATCCGTTCCTGGACGCTCTATCAGGCGTTGCAGCGACCGTGGCGCAATCCTCAGGAGCAGCGGCTATGGGTCAGCCGCTACCGGGCAGGCAACCGCTTGTTGGAGGCAGAAGTGGGGAGGCTGGCGCTGGCTGCGCTCGCGCGCCCCCGCACGGATAAGGTCGTGCCGCCCGCACTTTAGTAGGCGATCAGTTACGGGAAAGTCGGCGGTCGCGATAAATACCTTAAAGGCTCCAAACAACAAGGAGCCCGCAATGACCAAGCAACAACGTTCCACCCAGCCTGCTGTTCCCACCGAGCCCGCCCCGCTGACCCGTCGCAAGATGAAGCACCGCGAGGTGCTGAATTTCAGCACGCCATACTACCCGATGTTCGCGCCTTTGCAGTTCTTCGAAACGGCGGTTTTTGCGACCTTGGGATCGTGGTGCGAAGCCTATGACGGCGGAAGCTGGACGTACTACATGCTGTCCAATGGCGCATGGTATTTGGCCCCAAGTGATAACAGCCACGACTATCCGAGCAAGGATTTTTACGGTTGCAAGCACTCGATGAGTGCCGATGGCGCAGGCTTGGCCGCCACCCTCTACGTGGTCAACATGCTGAGCTGGAAGTTCCACGAAGCCGGCGACGAAGTCCGTTGTGCAGCAGCGACGGAGCACTACCACGCGCTGCGAATGTACACGTACACGCACCCCGACGCCGTGGCCATCTGGAGGGTGCTGGACTGATGAGCGCCATGACTAACCGCCAAAGCTACGAAAACCAACCTCACACCAGCGAGCTTGTAGAGCGTGCAATGGATGCCTACCTATTCAACAACGACCTTGGGGGCGCAAGCCCCCAGGTCGGGGACCAGATCGCCGGACTGGTTTGGTCCTACATCGAGCAGGTCATTGAGGAAGGCGTGCTTGCCGACCTGGACCAAATCGTCGAGGAAGCAAGCGAAAGAGCGCAGGAGGAAATCGACCAGATGTTGGACGAGGCCTGGGAACTGAATGCCGATGATGAGGACGAGGAATAGCGGAAAAAACAACGGCGCCCTAGGGCGCCGTTGCCACTCCTGGTGAAACACTGCCGCCTTGTCCTCGAAGACTGCGAGCTTCACGGCACCCCAGGCTGACGCCGATGGTGTTTTTTCCGATCCGGCACGCGGGCGGCAATGCAATCTTTCCAATTGCCGCCAAGGGAGACCATCGGAGCGTCATGGCGCTGCTTGTAAGACTACCCCTACAACGCAACCTGGGCCCGCCTAGCAGCTGCCTGAGCAGCCTTCCCCGATACCCCATTGCGGGCCACCTTCGCCTCCTTGACGTGTGCGGGAAGCAGCTTCACTTGGGTGGGGATCTTCTTTACGCGGACCATGTCATTGGCGTCGATCTCCCAGTGGGTTAGCAACGGGCGCACGCCGGACTTCAAGCGGTCCAACGCGGGGCGCAACCGCTGCCTGAAGCGAGGAAGATCAAGCTTGGTTCCGCAAAGGCGCTGAAGTTCTTTCACCGAGATGGCCGGAGGCGTCTTATGGCTCGCGTAGTAATTGTGTAGCCAGATAGCTATCTGGTTTCGCCCCAGCCCGAGTACGCGCAACATGTCGTTTTGCAGGACCTCATCGGACAGAAGCTGGGCCAAGTCCGGGTTCAGACGGAGGGCCATTTTTCCGCTGGCCTCCTCATGGAGGACCGAAAACACGAGTGTGCCCCTGTATCGACTCCGGTTTGAACTTAGGTAGACGCTCGCCTGCGAAAGGTCCTCGAGTAGCCGCCAAGCCCGCAGCCGTTGGTCGTGATCGCGATAAGTCTGGCCCATCGCACGCATCACATCCGTAGCAGAAACTACGAATTGTTCGCCGCTCAATCCGCCTTCTTGCTTGGCCAGGTGGATGACGGCTTGCCACGCCTTGAAATGCTCTTGGTTCAAGTGTGGCCCGGTGTACTCAACCTCGATACCAAGGGGGCCGTTCTCAACGGCAACCTGTCGGCGGACGGATCGCTCGCCGTTCTCTGCAACGCTGAAAAGGTCGCCTCGGATCATCGCCAGCGGCATGCTGACTTGAACTTCGGGGATGGCTGGCGGATTACGCTTCTGGGGGGGCGATTGCTTGGTCATTCACCACCCTAAGAGCTTGACGCGATCTGTCAACTTCAGGCGGTTAGCTGCTACAAACGGGGAGGCTAGCTGCTACCACGAGGGCGGTTAGCTGCTACGAACGGGGCGGTTATCTGCTACGAACGGGGCGGTTATCTGCTACGAACGGGGCGGTTATCTGCTACCGCCGATTTCCGTACGTTATTGTTTTGAAAGCAAAAATCGCGAATTTTGCCACCTACAGGCTTTAGGCTTTAGAGGCTATAGGTTGAGGGCGCTGGCCGCGCCTGATCTTTCGATCTGAGGGAGGAGCAACAGCAACAGCAACAGCGCCGGGGCCGGTGGCCCGCCGGCCTGTCGGGTGAGAGCTTTTCCTGATCTATTCGCGACCTTCGGTCGCGGTGTTTCTGGCCGGAGGCCAGGCTCTGGCCACCTGCGGTGGCCTGCCTATCGGCCCGAAGCCGTCAGGAACGCTCTCCGCGGCCGCACACGGCCCGTTCGCCCCGGAAGCCTGCACCGACTGCCACAGCGCGGAGCGGCGGCGCGACAGCGCCGCATAGCCTGGCCTACGGCCAGAGACACCGGACGCCGTCAGGCGTCCGCCCCGGCGCGTCAGCGCCGGCCGTGGCCCAACTTAGTTCATAACGACGGCTCGCCTTCGCCTGCGTCCCTTGCTGGTAGACAGCCTCGGTAGTCCGGGAAGCGCTGTAGCAGGCTGGCCAGGCTCCAACACCTCCGCCAGGTCAGGCATCGGCATCATCCAACGTCCGTTATGCCGCCGCGCCCCAAGGAGCTTTCCCGCTCTCATCCATTCGCGGATGGTCTCCGGCTGCCGGTTGAGCACCCTAGCAACCTGGTCCACGTTCAGGCACACCTGTCCTGGGTACTGCCTCAACAGTAGTTCGAGCATGCGGCAGGACAACGCAGCACCAATTCGAACTAGGCCTTTGCTACCTTCCGCACCCGCTTTGCGGTCGGCGTGGCAGCTTCGACGTTGAGCTTCTGGGAAAGCCGCGGCATCGGATCGAACCTGAACGAACTGGCCCGCAGATACTCGGGGACCTGGTCGATGGCAATCCAACGCCTGCCCAAGCTCTCGGCCACCGCACCTGTGGTATTCGAACCAGCGAACGGGTCAACGATCAGGTCTCCAGGCTCAGTTAGCAACTTGATGAAGAACTCCGGAAGCTGCGCCGGAAACCGCGCCGGGTGGATCTTCAATCCTGCGGCCTTACAACGCTCCGTATAGCGATCATTGGCGGCGTTGTTACCGAACCGCAACAGATCAGAGGGCGTGTCTTCTTCGATCACGTTGGCCGGGATTGCGCCGCCAGCCTCAGCACTGGCAAACGACGCCTTGATCGCGTGCCCAGACGGGCGGGTCGTGGAGCGCACACCGCGCTTGGCAAGACGCAGCATGTCTGGGCTGTACGGCTTCAAGACATTGCGATTGTTCGCCTTCGGCCACTCAGTCTTCGACAGCCACCACACGTACTCCACGGAGTCCTTGATCCGCATCCGACGCACGTTGACCCATTCGGCAGGCGTGGGCATCTTCGCTGGGTTGTACCAGAAGCACTCCTGCGCCAGGTGGTAGCCAACCTCCTCAACTAGCGCAATCAACAGCTTGAAGTGGTACAGCGAGCGCGTCGGTGCGCCCTTGTTGTAGGACCCGCCGATGTTCAGAACGAAGCTCCCCTCATCCTTGAGCACCCGCCGGATTTCCTGTGCAAACGGCAGCATCCAAGCGATGTAGTCGGCCTTGTCGGCGTTGCCGTACTCCTTCTTGAAATGCAGCGCGTAAGGCGGCGAAGTGATCACCGCATCCACGCTACCGTCGGGCAACGCACGTAACACCTCCAACGCATCGGCGAGGTAGGCGGCCCCCGCTTCGGTGGTGTAAACGGGCTTGAAGCCTGGAACTTGGGGCACTTCGACTCCTCTGGACGGGAGAGTTGCAACGGTTGGGAGGTCAGTGCCGGCGACGGCCATGGCAGATCCGCTTTAGACTAAGGGCAAGTGTAAACGGTACCGATAATTGGTTGTCATTGTCAACACATTTTCGGCGGAGAACCTCGATGACTGGATTAGTCAGTCAGAGGCTGCGCGCATGCGAGGCACGACACGCCAAGCCATCGCTCGGCTAGTGGAGCGCGGCCGTCTCTCAACACTTGAGATTGCTGGTCGAAAACTGGTGCGGCGGAGCGAGGTCATGGCCTTCGATCCACTGCCCGCTGGGAGGAAACCGAAGGGATGAGCCTGGACGAGGTGCGAGCGCTGCTCGCGCGCATGGATAGGACGGACTTGCGTTCTGTGTTGGAGCTGTTGCGCCGGGAGTACAAGCTGGCAATCCATCCGATCGAAAAGGACTGGAGCACGACAGCGGAGGCCATTCTGGAGGCCATCTACGCTGCCCCGGATCTCACGCAACGCGGCGTGCGAGGCGTACTAGCGGAAGCCATCTTCCGGACCACCGTAGTGCCCGCAATTGGGGGCTGGAAGGCCATTGATTTCGAGGGCGACCTGCCCTACGACGTATTGATGGATCCGCAGGACGGACGCGCTCCGCTCAAGGTTCAAGTCAAGAACCAGCGACGCGAAAGGGGCGCCCCCAAGGTCATGGCCAAACTCGCAATGTCGCCCGATTCGCCCGTGTACGCGGTTGAGACCCAGCGGACACGGACCGGGAAACGAACCGGCGACGACGGTCAGCAGGCGGCGACTCGGCCTTACCGTTTCGGGGAATTCGATGTTCTGGCGGTATGTCTGCATCCCTCCAGCGGGAACTGGGAGGACTTCATCTACTGCCCAGCCCACCTCCTGCTAGCCCGACCTGCACAGCCAGATTTGCTTGCCGTCATGCAGCCTATTTACACCGATGGCACCAATGGATGGACGCGGGACTTCGACGAGGCAGCACGGGCCGTTTACGAGCACCAAGCGGGTCAGCACTGAACGAACGCTTGCCGGCCCACAACCAAGGGACACTGTCGCAGCAGCTATCCGGACGCTTGCGTTAGATCCGCCTACATGTCGAGGTTGTCCGAGGTCAGGCAGGAGGAGCTACTGGTCGCCCTGAAGGCGGCAACCGGCCGTTAACTCCTTGCGCTCCTGCGCAACTCTGCTATTGATCCAACATGACCAGTCAGGATACCGAGCACGAGTACACCCTCCGCGCGCCACGCTATGCGGTGATCCAGTCCAGACAGGTCTGTTGGCGATGTGGACACGACACGCCTGTCGTCGGCTTACTGGTACCTGCCGAGCATGAGCAACTCTGGATCGATGATGACCCTGACCTGGATGAGTGGGAAAGGCCAGACAGCGCCAGCATCGTCAGCCACGTCTCAAGCCTGCCCGCAACAGTACTGGCCAGGCTTCAAGCAGCATCGCCGCACTATCGGATGGGCTCGAGCAAGGCAGCCGGTGATTACTTCATCAACCACTGCGTGGAATGTGGCGTCGTCCAAGGCGACCACTTCTTGTACGGTGAGCCTGAGGGGGCGTTCTTCTTGATGTCCGAAGGTGAAGTCGAGGCCACTCGCGCGACGGCTATCGACGAGCCCTTTGCTTGCCGCGGCGATCCGTCTTACAGCTCGCTCATCGATCTTCTGGCTCAGCGGGTGTGGCCTGCTTAGCCGCACGCGCCTCGGAAAGGGTCGACCCATCTAGTTGAGCCTGTACCTCGCGGAGAAGCTTGCCTATCTCGCCGTCCGGCCTGAACGCGGGGACGGCTAATCCTGCGCTGAGCTGACTCCCCTTCGGATGACCTTGGGCACACACCAAATTGGCGAACCACATTGCCTCGATCAGGCCGCGCTTGGAGAGGTGCTCGTTCGACCAGTCAGCGGGCAGGGGTTCCACGGCGCCCACGGCCTCCTTGCCGGTGAGGTACTGCGCCGCGGTCAGGACCGACCAATTCAACCCCACTTCTTCGCGCAGGAGGGCTCCGGCTGCCTTGTCGTCCAGCTTCTCGTCGCGAACATCGAGCAACACGCGGGCGGCAACTATCGCCTTGCCCAGCGGCGGGAGCTTGCTCTTCTTCTTGGGGAAGGGATTTCGCCTCATGAAGCGCCTCCGTCAGGGCTCGACATAGGAACAACCGCATACCCGATGCCGTACTTCCTATCGCATCCCTTGCATGTCCACCACGTGCCGACCTTGATCTCGTCTCGCCAGATCAACAGCGACTCGCCGCATCCCGGACTCGCACAGACCTTCTCCTCTACATGTGCGTCCCAGTACACCTTGCCATCCTCTCTGAGGCTGACCTGGTACTCCGCGCCGCAGGAAAAGCACTTTGCCTCGACCACAGCCTGTCCATGGGGCATGCGCTTTCGGATTGGGTTGCCGCACCTCTGGCAATCCATGTTCGAGAAGTTGCCCATAGTGAAGTTCCGCACAGGCGAGTTGAGCGACTTCGTCAGATCACCTGCAATCGCTTCCAGCCGCTGGCGCAGCTTGCCCATATCCTGCGGCTTTCCCTCTTCCAGCTGTCCCATGGTGGGCGTGTGGAGCACTGAGCCCACAGCGTGGTAGTGCTTCCTCAGATCGGCCAGCCCGAATACGGTGTCCGTGCCCAGCACCTGCATCTTCTCTGGGACGCCGCCGGGGAAAGGCTCTTCACCCACGCTCAGCGTATAGCTGCTATCCGCCGTCGGCTCGATCTCCAGCAGCACCTTCATGACCTTGTCCGGCTGCCAAGTCTTCATCTGCTCCGGCGGGATCTCCTTGGCGTATGCCTGTGCGCGATCGTAGGTCAACGCCTCCATCGCCAGCCGCAGTTCGAGAGCGGCATACCGGAGCTGGTCATCCTCCCCGCCCGCCAAGAGGGCTTTGGCCCGCTCCGTGGCGCTCCATGACATCCCCAAGTACTGATGCTTGGCCATGTTCCTCCCCCTTCAGAACGGTGGTGGGTCATCTTCGTCGAAGTGCTCAGGCTCTGGGATCAGATCCGCCAGCTCCGGGAATGCCAGGCGGAGCGCGCCGTTGTAGCGGTGTTCCGGCGCATATGCCTGATCCCCGGCCGCCTGCCCATCCTCCCATTTGACCATCTTCTCTGCCCAGCGCCCCTTGGCGTCCAGCCGCTCCAGCTCGGCCAGTCGCCCGTAATGCCTCAGGGCTCCAACGAATAGCCAGAGGGCCTGCTTTTCCGCGTCATGGACATGGTGCGCCGCCGGCCAGAACTGCTGGTACTTCCAGCCAACAGACCTGCCCAGCTTCGCCAGGAACACTGAGCGCAACATCCCGACGAATGTGAAGTCATGCCGGGAAGGCAATGACACCCCATGCCGCTGAAACCTGGCTCCCAGGTCCTCCCACTGGCGGTCTACGGTGTCCAGGTCGGGCCGAGTGCGACCCTCGAAGGACTCATAGGTCAACCAGAACTCCTCGAAGCGCTTGGACAGAGGAGGGCCGTCAATCTCCTCCCGCAATTGCGTTTCCAGAGCTTCCGTATCGACGAAGAACGCCCTCTGCCGTTCCAGGTCAACAGTCAGCTCATCGAAGCGGACCAGCTTGCGCTGCCGGGTCCACACAATCCTGTTTTCGAAGCGGGAGGGCTGGGCCCAGTGGCACTCCAAGACCAACGCGCCTTGGGCCCTCGATGCCTCCCACGTTGCCTCGTTGACCACGAAGGCGTTCCTGTTGTTGTTGACGAAAATGACCTCCATCATCAGGCGGGCGTGGTCCAGGTCGAACTGCCCGAACACCCACAACAACAACCCACCTTCGGACTTGTAGAAGACCTCCCGTTCCGCCATCACGCGGCCGAACGTCGTCGAGAGTTGGACCTCGAACGCCACCTTGACCTGGTCCTGAAAGGTCGCGCGAACATCTGGTCGGCGAAACTCCACGCCATCGCGCCCTCTCCATGTGCCCTCGATGACGGGCTCGGAGAACTGCGGGTCGTGCCGCAAGCTTTCGGCAACCAGGTTCTTGATCCGGATGTGCCGTTTGCTCTCGCGTTGTCCCTGATAGCGCAGGGCGTTTATCTGGTCTTCGGACAGGCGTGCCCTGGTAACGGCCGGGCAGCTGCCGTCTTCCTGGAAGTGCTTGAAGTAGAAATGCTGTCGATCCGGCGCTGAGCACAGATACACGGGTACGCCGCACAAGGCACACAGCAACCTCCCTTCACCGGTCTTTCTCGACAGATGCAGCGCCTTGTAAAGGACCATGACCTGGTCCCGGTCATGGCCCACGGCTTGGCAAGCGTCGATCTGCCGGCCTGTCTCGTCTTCCAGCAGACGCGTGATCTCAGGGGACTGGACCAGGAGAGATTTCATGAGGAAATACTGCCTGCCCGGATTCTCAATCTGTAAGACGGCGGGGCACTTGGAACACGTGCGGCTGACCAGGCGCCAGCTACATCTCCATATCCCAGCCCTTGGGCCGCGGCGGCCTGGGCATCGTTGGCAAGCTGGGCTGCGTAGGCAGCATGCCGGGTCGGCGACGCGCAGGCGGGTCCGGATTTCGGCCGGGCCTGCCCATGGCCGCCGGGTCAATGCGCGTTGGCCGTTGCGGGAAGCGTGAGGTTTCCCAGTCGATTTCTTCGAACGACGTGTCAGTGTCCTGGCCCAGGACTACGGTTTTCGCACGCCCCTTGACCGCCTCAACCAAGGCTCGGTCAGCCTGGACTTGCGCCACACCTCCTTGGTAGTGCTGCTCAATCCAAGCCAGCTTCTCATGGCGTCGCCGCGCCTGGTGCTCTGGGCTGGCCCCATCTAGTACGGCCAGCCTTTCGCGGAGCATCTCCCGATGCTTGCCTTCAGCGCGCAAGAGATCCTGCTGGACCTGCTCGCGCTCTTCATCCTGGACCGCATTCCACATCCTAGTGGCTTCCCTATACCGCCGCCGGGCTTCCTGCTCCTGCCGCTGACCGCTGCGCACGGTGAGGCTTTCCAGTTCAGCATGTAGACGGGCCACCCTCTCCTGGCGCGACGAAAGCGTGCCAGGATCTGTGCCATTACGCCTTTGCGCTCGCTCCCTGACCCTATTCAATAGCGTTTGTTCGTCGGACTGTTCGGCTTCTCTAGGCCCATAACCACTGGACACCTGCTGAATCTGCTCCCTGGCCAACGCGGCTTGCCGGCGAGCGAGCATGACCTGCCGAAAGCTGACCACTCTCGGCTTCTCATGCCGCAGCTTCTGGTCCCTGTGTGCCGCCTGCGCACCACCGATGTAAAAGGTATCCAGCCAGTCTTCCAGCTCAGCCTTGGCCTTTCTCTTGTCGGCCTCGGTCTGAGGGTTCAGCACCGCGAGCCGCTGCTCGATCTGCTTGACCCGTCGCACGGCTTTGTCGTGTTTCCTCTCCAGCGCCGCCCGCATGTAGGGATCTTCATCCTCGGCCAGCGCCTGGAAGCGGGCGATATCGCCGTCAGGATGAGTCAGCTGTTCCAGCTGAGACCACGCAACGTTGCGCTCCTCGTCGCACTTGGCCTTCCACTGCTCCATTGCCTGGGCGAGATCCTGCCCAGCACGCTTGATCTGCTGGACCTGGGCTTGTACCTGAGCCTCCTGCTGCTCTCGCACCTTCTGCGCCTTGTCAGTAGCCAGTGGAGCGTCCTGCTCAGGTGCGACCAACGGCTGATCCAGCTCCCTGGCAACGGCGGGCTTGTTCCGCCTCCTGGCCAGCTCCATGACGGTTTCTTTCTTACCCCACTCATCCAGCGCACTGGCCAGCTTTTCCACTTCATCAGGCGATGCGAAGGCATGGAAGTTGCTCTTCGTGCGGGTCATGGCCACCAATCCGGCGTTGCGGTCGATCATCCCGCCGCGGGCCAGCCAGTACACGCTCTCAGCACCTAGGCCTTGGGCACTGTGGGCGGTGCGGGCGTAGGCGTAGCCGAACCGCTGGAACTGTTCGGTATCCACGTCTACGGTTCGCCCATCGTCCAGCTTCACAACCAGCGTCAGGCCGCGCTTGCTCGTGGCCCGCTTGAAGCTGACCACCGTTCCAATATCGTTGTTGTTCCAGCGCCGCTTGCCGCCCTTGTCTTTCCGGTCGTTCTTCTGGAAGCGGATCCGTTCGCCGATACAGACTTCCAGCTCACGGCGGTACTCGCCACTTCCAAGGGCCAGAGTCTTCGCTGAGCGTTCGGCCAGCTGGCCACGTTCTTTCAGACCCTTGCGGACATAGCTGTCCACCGCAGAGGCGTCGGCGTGTGTATGGACAACAATGAGCTTGTCTTGGACTGCTCGCTCGTCGTCCAGGTAGGCCTTGGCCAGTGCCTTGACCTGGTGTTTCTCTTTCCGAAGCATACCCTTGGCCAGCATCTCCTCGACGATGTTCGCACCAGTCTTGTTCTCGTCGTAGAACGCCTCAGCAAGCTCCCGCTCCTGAGCGTTTCTCTGCCGCATGATCTGCGTGATGGAGGCTGCGCCGAACTTCTCGCACAGCTGGGCGAATGGTCCGCCAGCTTCGATTGCTTCCAGCTGTTTGGGGTCGCCTACGGCGATGAGCTTGGCCCCCGCCTTGTCTACATGCTTCTGGATCCGGCGAAAGGTTTTCGCGCCCACCATGCCAGCCTCGTCCAGCACGACGACATCGTTGGCTGTCAGGGTGAGCTTTCCCTTGTCCAGGGCGTGGAGCAGCTCGGCCGTGTTTTTGCCCTCGATCTCTGCTTCCTTGCGCAGGTTGTCCGTGGCCGCCTGGCTGGTAGAGGTGCCAATGACTCGCCGGCCGGCAGCCTTGAAAGCACGGACATAGGCGCCAGCACTTGCGCTCTTGCCGGTGCCGGCCTGCCCGATGATGCAGGCCAGCCCGCCTGTCTCGCTGGCCACATGGAGCACGCTGGCCTTCTGTTCGTCCGACAGCTGAACCGGCTTGCCAAGCTTTTCCGACATGGCGGCCTCATGCTCCTCAATGGCTTTGACCACGGCTTCCCGGTCGAGCCGGATGTCCTGCTCCTCGGCCCGCTTCTTCGCCGCGGGCAACACAGTCAGTTCCAGGAACCACTGATCGCGGGAACACCATCGCGCTTGCTTGAGGCTCTCGTCGTCTCGCAGCCGGATGATCGTGCCGTTCTCCTCCCACTCCGCCAGCAGGCGATCTGCTTCGGCAGGGATGTCTATGCCGGTGCCCAACGGCAGCTCACGGGCCAGCTTGGCGATCAACGCAGAGCGGTTCCAGTGGCTGTCCATGGCGTGGAGCTCATCGAACCACGCCAGCGGGCTCTTCTGCTTCTCCAGCTCCACACTGTCCTTGCCCTTCAAGTCTGCGGCCTTCATGAAGTGCCCAGGCGTCAGGGCGGCAAGCTCTTCTAGTCGCTGCCGGGCTTCGACGATGATCTCGCTGGCGCTCATGTGCTTGGCGGCCCGGGTGGCCTTGGCCACGGTGGTGGCGTCTGTGATCCTGCCTTCCGCCTCGGCCTGGGCCATGCCTTCCTTGATCTGTGCTCTGCGCGTGGAGAACGCCTCGCAGGTGGACTGATCTATGCCGGCAATTTTGTTGGCCACCTTGCCCGTGTCGCGCTCGTCCTCGTCCAGCACCCGCTGCCGCTCAATGCCGAACCCCATGGACATGAAGCCCTCGGCAAGCTCGCGGGCGAAGACTTCCTGGGCAGCTTCTTGAAGACTTCCGGTGGTGCGCATGAGATCGCGGAAATCCACACTGCGGAACTGCCCATCCTTATCCAGGGCCACGTTAGCCACCACCGCATGGCAGTGCCACTGCGGATCGCCTGCTCGGCTGTCGATGTGGTCCACCGACCGCACCAGCAACCCTTCGATGCCGACATGCCGCTGACCGCCCCTGCCGGCTCGCGTGTTCAGTCCGGCTGTGATCAGCTCCAGGGCCTTATCCCGGGCGCGGTGGAACGCCTGGGTCATCTGCTCACGCTCGGCCGGGGAGGCGGCGATGAAGGCCAGGCTGTACTCTTTTCGGGGCGAGAAGGTCAGGTCCACGGCCATGCACCGGCCGGCCTCACCAGCGTTTTGCACCAGCGCCTTGCCGGTCTTCGGATGGTAGCCGGCCAGCAGCTTGGCGAAATCCTCGTCCTGGTTTCGTCCTGGTTTGTTCAAACCCAGCTTGGCCGCCGCAGGACTGTCCAGCCATTCGGCGTCGGGCAGAATTGGCTTGCCGTCCAGGCTCAGTCCTTCCTGGGCGTAGTACTCCCGCGTGGTGCTCAAGTACTTGCGGACAGCGTCAACGCTGCCGTCTTTCTTCAGGTGGAGCCGGGTGGATTTCAGGACGGCCATGGCTTCACCGTCCGGTCAGTTCGACCTGTCAGGCGGCGCCTGACTGTTCTGCTCTGCCAGCGTTTCCGCGTCCAGCAGGGTCAGTATTGCGTTGAAGCCTCGCATGACTTCACGGCGGACCTCCCGCACCAGATCGTCAACTTCGATACCGTTGATAATCGTGGAGACCCCTGCGGGGGGTGTTTGCCGTGCCGCCCCGATACCATCGAGCCGCTCCTCCAGTGCTAAAAGACGCTTCTCAATGCGATCCAGTGCGGTATCGGGTCGATTGGAGGCAAGCCTTGCACTTTGACGCACATACTCCGCTGGCCGCATGCCCGCATATTTGGCTGCTTCGATTATTGATTTCTCGTCTTCACCGCTTACGCGGAACTGGATTAGGGTGCTCATTGGCTCATTTTTTGATTGTCTCTCCATTATAGTTTGTGGTGGGTTTTTCAAAGCGCAAGTTACGGGTGTTACAGGCCTGATCCCTTGATTTTGCTGGCCCAAAGGCCAGACACGAAACACCTTAGGTGCATTCGTGTATTGCTGCTTGTCAGCAATGACCTAGTCATTGGCTTTAGCGCGCGACAGCTTCATCGTCGCGCGTCCGGCCTGCGGACTGCCTCATCGTCGGCTGGCCGTCGCCGTCATCGGCTCTATCGATGGCGGTCCGCCAGACAGGCTTTTTCGTCTGGCCTCAGGCGTCGCCGGCCTCGCTTTCGCTCGGCCGGTTTTAGGCCGACTGGCGTCGGCCTGTCTTCTGGCTGTCGCTCTTGCTCTGGCTGCCTCGGCTTCCGCCTCGTCGCGCCCTGGTCTTGCGCAAAACCGTTTTTCTCACATGCTGCTGGCAGGCCCCTATTTCTCTCTGCCATGTCTTCCGATCCGTTCTCAGACTTTCAGTCCAGCACTAACCCGGCCCAGCCTTCTGCCGCCGGCTCCTCACCGCAGGCGACCACGCAACCGACGCCATCCCCCACTGTCGCGCAGTCTGCTCGCCCGGCCTTGGCCAAGCGCGCCCCGGCCAAGCCCACCCCCAGCTCTCCCCGCAAGCGCAGTCAGCGTGCCGAGCAACCGAAGATGACGGTGGAGCAGGCCATCGCCCGCGGTCTGCCGTCAAAGGAACTCGATGCCTTGGTGAAGGCCTGGACACGCTTCAAGCTCCAGGAGGCACGCGATGAAGCAAAGGCTGCAGCACAGAAGATGGCCAAGGCAGCGGAAGCCAGTCGCCGCAAGATCGCCGATGAGCTGCTGCGCCTGGCAGACGGCTACGGCTGCTCGATGGAGGAGGCCAAGGAAATCTACAAGGAAGCGCTGGCCGCAAAGTTCGACGGCAAGGTCAAAGGCAAGTGAGCCAGGTAGTCTTCACCCAGCCACGTCTGTCGCTGACCGCCCAGCAGGAGGCAATCATCTTGCAGGTGCTGGAACGCAATCACGCCTACTACATGGCCCAAGGGATGAGCCGCGCTCACATGTGGCCCGAGGAACTACTGTCAGAGGTACGTAATGAGCTGCGGCACCGCGCATCTAGCGAGGAACCCGTCAATCAACGCGACGGCTTACACGGTTACCCTGGAGGACCTGCCGCAGCACCGACGGTCGGCCGGGCTGCCTCCCGCTCAGGCCTCACCCTGGTTGCCTTGTTCTTCTTTATCGTTGGCGGGCTGACCGCAGAAGCGCTAGCGACCTATAAGACCAGACATCATCAGGACAGCAACGATGATCGCCAATACCAGTCCGAAATTCGCAAGCCCCCGTAGCCATACAGGCTCATCAACCATGTGCTTGTTGACTACGTAGAGCAGCACTAGACACACAGCGATAAGGATGATCATGCTTATCTCCTAGAACGAAGAGCAGACTCGAACAGCCTAACTAGGCAGCTAACTCTTCACGTCAGGCACCCGGATGAAAGCGCATCTCGAACACCTTTTCCCCAGTGGCTTCGACGACACACGCTGCGTACTCCAATGAGCCCATGGGAGCGTGCTTTTCGAAGAATGAAATGAAGTGCTTTACCATTTCGACAACGACGAGACCGGTTGGCTTAGTTCCGTTCATTCCCAGCTTGAGACAATGGCTTCTCGAGATGCGATCCCCCGGCATCCGAAAAGTGAAGTCGATCTGATACATGATCTGCGCTCCGGCTTGGATAGCGTACTCACGGAACCTCTGGAGAACGCGAGGGGCGTGCATGGCCTTGGTGGCCTCCAAGCACACTTGCAAGACAATCGCTGCACAAAGTGCTGCTAACGCATGGGCCTCGCCCTGGTGTTGAGGACGCCAAGCGCCATGTCGCTTAAGGTTTCCGTGAAAGTACACGCCTCTCTTGTCGACGATATGGTCAATGATCTCATCGACGTTTCCCTCGGCCAGCAGCTTTGACGTGTCTGAGACTTCAAGTTTGGGGAATCCCTGTGCGGTACGCTGGCCGATCTCAACGGCCGTTCGAAAACCCGGGTCATTTTTCAGTGCTCGCTTGAGCTCCAGCGACTTGAACTTTCCATCCCCGTACAGCGACTCGATCAGCAGGAACGAGTACCTGAAAGAGTCGATGTACCGCTGCTTGAACATGGCCTCCCGCGCTGCCGCCACCAGAGTGGCTTCAAAGCTCGGCCCGCGCTCCTTCTCGGCACATATGATGGCACCCGCCAACAGCTCGAACGACAGCACGGTTGGCGGAACGTGCCTACCCATCTTGAGATTGGTGATGTGGATGTCTTGCTCTTCGGCCTGCGTCTCCGGCTCGTAGTAAGTCTCCACCTCTTCCCAATCTAGCCCGACGTCGAACTGAGCTTGCAGGAAGGCCATTGCATCTTCGAGCTGCACCCGAATGAACCTCAGGTTCAGGTCGGGTACGTGGATCGTCTGCATACCCCCCTCATGCTCCCCAACCTCAATCTTGGGAGCCAGGCTAGCCGGCTGTCCATTGAGGACGACTTCCAGCGACTTGGCGATCCCGTCCTCTTCGAGCAGGCGACAGACCCCACCCTGAAGCGGGATATCCCAGTGGTCCGGGACAATTAGCTTTTGGGTAAATGGGATGATATAGCGTATGCGCACTGAGCTATCCGAGGCTGCCAGTAGACTGAGAACCCATCAACGACGCTAATACCGGCCGTCGATCATCCGGCCATCATCGTAATCTTCATCCTCGTAGCGTTCGTCCTCGTAGTTCTCGTAGGCTTCCTCAGCCGCCCGCTCCGCCAGCTCTTGCGTCTCTAGGTCTGCTGCCTCCTGTCGCTCTTGCGCGAATGCTTCACAGCCTTCAATGAACGACATGGAGTACCCGCCACAGTCTCCGGCGTCCTCGATATCATTCTCCTGGGCCCACGCGAAGCCAGCTTCGTGGCCAGAACAGTCGTCAGTACAGACGTAGTTGCCTAGATCCTCGACGTTGTACGCGTCGATGGTGGCCACGTCGGCGCCGGTTCCATGACTGTCGGCTCCGCGCTCTGAGTAGATTTCCTGGCGGGCTTTGTCTGCCGCTTCCTCACGGGCGTCGGTGTCGTCGGCAACTTCGTAGTCGTAGTCCGGCTCGCCGTAGCGACTCCCGCCACCACCATCACAGGCGGCCAGGAGCGCAAGCAGTCCGCCAGCCAGGATCGCCTTCATAGCTCCGCTCCCCCTCATGACGTTACCGATCCGCCGTCAGGGTTAGCAGCCCGGCCACCAACTCTTCGAGTTCATAGCGTTCGCCTTGATCACCCGTATAGGCCGATCTCTCTCGTATCAGGTCTGCTGTCATGCTGGGCCAGAACCGATCGATCACGTCGTCGGCGGACACCCCCACCGCTGCGCCGATGATCTTCTTCGCGTCGCACGTGTCGGTGTAGGAAACTTCCGTTCCGGTCATCCGCATGATCAGATCCGGGCACAGATAGTTCTCGATCTCGCGCTTCCGGGTGCTATAGAAGGGTCGTCCGACTGCCTCAACCTCTGCTTTACGCTTTTGAATGCTCTTCACTGCAACGGGATCGCCTCCCACATCCGAATCCAGGAACACGCACCATGGAATGCCTAAGCTGTCCGCCACTTTCAGCGTTACCCAGTGCTTCACGCTCCCACACCCACCTATAGGGATGGGGACGATTCGCTCATCGTCGATGCTCGATCCGAAATGACCCGCGTCCCTAAGTGTCGCGGACGTATGGCGCAGGAAAACGACGTCAGCTTTACCCTCCACCAGCACCACTGCGCGCGCACCCGCCATGCCGCTTTCGGGCAGTACGCCGAGGCCTTCTGCTGCCTCCTTCAGCACGTCGTCATTGGGCATCCTGATCTGTGGGACACCGTCCTGGTCTTTCGAAACGTATCGAATGCCGGTGGTCGGGATCAGCCCGGCCAGCGCTGGCACGTGCGTGGTAATGATGATTTGCCTGTTGGCCTGGCCCGCTAGAGCGAGCAAGGCCTTCATCAGCATGACCTGGTAGTTCGGATGCTGTGAGGTTTCAGGCTCTTCGATCGCGTAGATGACGTTGCGCGTCGCTCCGGCGACCTTCTCTGCCTCAGCCCGGAAGAAGTTCAGGAGGATTAGTCGTCGAACCCCGCTCCCGCGCTTATTGATCGGGATGCCGTTCTCGCCGTCCAAGGTGAAGCTGAATGACCACTTTGGCTTCTCTTTAAACCGCGGCTTGAGTTCGTTGGCCAGCTCTGGCGCCATCTCCTTGAGCTTTTCAAGCGTCCTCGTTGCAACGTCAAGGACACTCTCTTCGACCTGGCGCTCCAGCGCGTTGATCTGCTCTTGTAGAGCGGCCTGCGCTTCCTTGACTGCTTGCTGTAGTGGGTTCTTCGCTTCGGCATCTCCATCGTTGCTCTCGCGATCCGACTTGAACAACGCGAAGGTCGGCAAGTGCTCTTCGATCTTTAACCAGACGGACTTGGCGTCGGGAGACAGGCCCTTGTCCACATCCAACAGCGTCTCCTGGCACTGGATTGGCTCAGCCGCTGTACGGATCGCTTGTCTCCACAACGAAGCCACGCGCTCGTCCGCAACTAGTTCGGCTACTCCCATCTCCCGGCCGAGTTTTTTCAGGTCGGCGATCTTTGACCCAAGCAATGAGTCGAGTGGAGCTGCCGCAGGGTGCTGGCACCGGATCGCAGTCCGCTCCAGCTTACCGGTTGATGCCTTGAATATCTTGACCACCTCCAACGCACCGCTCGCGTTGAGTAGGTATTCTTGCGCTAGCGTGGTCTCAACGTTGGTGTCCAGCACCAAGGTGGGTGGCAGTTCATCAAATTCGCACGCGATCTCGAAACGTTCCTCACCAGAGGCGAGCGCGAAGCAATTCATGTCGCTCTTGTCGACCTTCACCCCGCCAGACTCAAAAAAGATGTCCAGTGCTTCTAGGATCGTCGATTTCCCGTAGTCATTCCGCCCGACGATACCCGTCATCGCCTCGTCGATAGGCACCACGACGTCGCGGTAGCCACGGAAATTGACCAGCTTGACTGTCTTCAGGCGCATCCTGCTTCCCCTATAGAACGACAACTTCCGGGTACGGAACCGGATTTCCCCTAGCCGTACGAGTGCGCGGCTATTCCCCCTCTCTGATTTGAGACTGCTCGGCCACCTTTTGCAACGCCTCCCTCCGCCGCTGCGCCTCCAATTGCCTCTGCGCATGATCGGCTTGTCCTCGCAACAGCTCGGCGTACAGCGTGGTCCAGACCGCCCGCTGGTCCAGGTCGGCCCACAGCCGCCCGAACGCCTCGTCCAAGGTCAGGCCGTCTAAGCGCCCGCCCTCGACAGCGGCCAGGAAGACCGGGTCATCCACGGTCAGCAGGTGCCCCAGGATCGCACCGTCCTCGTCCACCGCCCAAGGCTGTGGTGCCAGCAGGTCGGCCAGGGTGTTGAAGCGCAGGCCGGTAGCACGGGCCAGAATGCCTTCTAGCGCTTCGGTCGCAGCTTGGTGCCGCCGCAGGTCGGCGGCAGTCCTCAGGGCCTCGATGGCAGCTTTCGCACGGGCGTCAGCCTCGGCTCTACGCCGGGCTAAGGCTTCCCTGGCTTGCTGCGGAGTGCGCTTTGCTGCGATGTCCAAGGCTTCGTCGGCTCGGCAGGTTCAAGGGTGGGTCGGACTGTTCATCGAGGATCTGCTTGTCCGTCCCCCGCAGGATATTCCACACCCGCGGGCTGGTGGAGATGAGCGCTTCCTCGACCTTGGCCATGGCCTCCTGGAGGTGGGGCCATTCCTGCTGACTGTACCGCTCGGTTACCTTGGCCATGCGCCCACCCTCATCCCGGTCGCTATGGTGGTTGAGCAGCTGGCTGACCACATGGCCCGGCAGCAACCGGCCCGCAAAGCGGCCCAGAGTGCGCCGCAGGTCATGGGGAGTCAGTCCGACGTCGATGCCTCGCTCCGGGTCCAGCAAGCCAGCGTCCAGCCGGATGTTGTGGATGATGGCCTTACTGTCGGTGTGGTGTCCGGCCTTGGACTGAGGGTTTCGGGCCGGGAACACCCAGCGACGTAGGTTCTCCAGGTGCCAGGCGTGGCGCTTAGCTGTGGTGTGGTCGCCTTCCTTCTGAGCCAGGGCGAGCGCTTTCTTCCGGGCCCGCGTCTTCGCGGTGGTGTCGTCGGCGCGCCAGCGCAGGATCCGCTCGGCGAAGTAGGCCACCGGCAACAACTGGAAGTCGCCGTTCTTCGTGTCGTGGAAAAACACTTGTGAGCCGCGCAGCCCGGTAGTCGGGTTTTTTGCGCCCGGCTCCGGAGCCAGCCACGCCCACGACGCCAGCTGCAGATCTAGCTCTTCGGGAGAGCAGCTGTCGTACCAGCGCAGCTTGGCGGCTTCACTGCGACGACTTCCCCACAGCAGGGTCAGCAGCAGGTAGTCCACACCCACGGCGTTGTGGCCGTTTTGCATGTCCCTCCGGCCTACGAGGGCTTTGAGCACCGCCGGCAAGCTCTGCGTGCCGGTAGCACTGTCATCCGTACCCAAGGGGTTGCGCACGCGAGCGGCCTCGTAATGCTTGGCTAGATCGCGGCTGGACCGGTAGCGGTCTTCCTCGGTCAGCACATCGAAGGGATTGTGCGCCAGCGCCGGCTGCCGGCCCGCTTGGGCGGCCGCCTTCCGCTCCGCTGAGATGGCCTTTGCCACGGCCCTGGCCGCATTACCCATGGTCTGCTCGGTGGCCGACAGGCCGGCAGCGTGGGCCAAGGCGACTGTCTTGCCGGTCAGGCCCAGGCGGACCAGATCGGCGACAGTGAGCCTCCACCACTCGCCTTGGGCAGTCAGAAGTTCCTTGACCGCAGGCTTCAGGCGGTTCGATTGGAGCATGCAGGAGTGGCGCAACCTGTTCCATGCCCCAAGGATGTCCTCGTCTGTCAGCTCTGCGATGGCCTTGTCGGCAAGACCCACTTCTTCTCGTTCCAACCTGGCCAGGGCGTCCCTGACGCCTGCCACACCGCCGACCTTGGCCTTGCCGCGGGCCAGGCGATCTTCGAGCTGGGCGATGTAAGCCCGCAGAGCATCACCAACCGTTTTTCCGCGGGCCCTCTGCCTGGCCACCTCGATCCGAACTCGAACCCGAGGATCTTCGCCGGTCTGGCGGATGTGGTGCCGCTGTGCCCCCGCCAGCTCGTGCGCCCGGGCGATGGACAGATCTTGAACCGACCCTAGGGCGATCCGCCGCCTGACTCCCTCGTGCTGGGTCCTCAGCTCGTAGAACACGCCGGTGGGACCCACGTAGAAGCCAAACCCGACTGGCGCGCCCGGGGTGGCATCGCCGAACCGATAGGGCTTGCCCGTTTCGTTGGGCACGAGGATCACCTTGCCGTTGGCATCCAGCTCAGGGCGCTGGGCCATGGTCAGGGAACGCAGCTGAGCCTGCGTCAGGCGATACTTTGTTGCCAGCTTTGCCATGGTCCACGTGTCTCCGCACGACAGTGGATGGTCCATGAGAGACAATCCTTACCGCCGCCGCTTCGGCTCTGGTCCATCTATGGACCACTCGAATCCCTGAAATCTGATCTTACACCGCTTCTGAGAGCCCATGACAGTCCGCGATAACTCGCAAGCCGTTGAAAAGTCGAACCAAACAACTGCGAGGGCGGGGAGTCCTGAGCATACGCCACTAATGAAGCAGTACTTCGCCGCCAAGGCGGAGTATCCGGACCTGCTGCTGTTCTTCCGGATGGGCGATTTCTACGAGCTGTTCTACGACGACGCGCGCAAGGCCGCGCGCCTGCTCGACATCACCCTGACCCAGCGTGGCAGCTCCGGCGGCGCGCCGATCCCGATGGCCGGCGTGCCGGTGCACGCCTACGAAGGCTACCTGGCGCGGCTGGTGGCATTGGGGGAGTCGGTGGCCATCTGCGAGCAGATCGGGGACCCGGCCACTTCCAAGGGCCTGGTCGAGCGCAAGGTGGTGCGCATCGTCACCCCCGGCACGGTCACCGACGAGGCGCTGCTGGACGAGCGCCGCGACACCCTGCTGATGGCGGTGGCGCACGGGCGCAGCGGCTACGGCCTGGCCTGGGCCGACCTGTCCGCCGGCCGCTTCCTGGTCAGCGAGGTGGAGAACGCCGACCAGCTGGAGGCCGAGCTCGCCCGCCTCGAACCGGCCGAACTGCTGGTGCCGGACGAGGAAGGCTGGCCGCGGCTGTCGGCCGGTGCCATCCGCCGCCGCCCGCCGTGGCTGTTCGACCCGGACAGCGGCCGCCGCCAGCTGCTGCGTTTCTTCGGCCTGCACGACCTCACCGGCTTCGGCATCGACGACAAGCCGCTGGCGATCGCCGCCGCCGGCGCGCTGCTGGGCTACGTCGAGGAAACCCAGAAGCAGCGCCTGCCGCACCTGACCTCGATCGCGCTGGAGACCTCCGGCGAGGCGATCGCGATGAACGCGGCCACCCGCCGCCACCTGGAGCTGGATTCGCGGGTCGACGGCCAGACCCGCCACACCCTGCTGGGCGTGCTGGATTCGACCATCACCCCCATGGGCGGACGCCTGCTGCGGCGCTGGCTGCACCGTCCGCTGCGCGACCGCGGCGTGCTCGGCGCCCGCCACCACGCAGTGGCCACCCTGGTCGAGCAGCGCGCCGACGCCGACCTGCGCGACGGCTTCCGCGGCCTGGGCGACGTCGAACGCATCCTCACCCGCGTGGCCCTGCGCTCGGCGCGGCCGCGCGACCTGTCCACCCTGCGCGACGCGCTGGGCCTGCTGCCCGGCATCCGCCAGGCGCTGGCGCCGCTGGATTCGCCGCGGCTTCAGGCGCTGGCGGCCGAGCTGGGGCAGCACGACGAGATCGCGCACCTGCTGGCCACGGCGATCGCCCCGCAGCCGCCGCTGAAGCTGGCCGACGGCGGGGTGATCGCCGAGGGCTACGATGCCGAGCTGGACGAGCTGCGACGGCTGTCCACCAACGCCGACCAGTTCCTGGTCGACCTGGAGGCGCGCGAGCGTGCGGCCACCGGCATCCCCACCCTGAAGGTCGGCTACAACCGCGTCCATGGCTACTACATCGAGATCAGCAAGGGCCAGGCCGACAAGGCCCCGGTGCACTACACCCGGCGCCAGACCCTGACCGGGGCCGAGCGCTACATCACCGAGGAGCTGAAGGCATTCGAGGACAAGGTGCTGTCGGCGCGCGAGCGCGCGCTGGCGCGCGAGAAGTTCCTGTACGACGCGCTGCTGGACGCGCTCAACGAGGTGCTGGAACCGCTCAAGCGCTGCGCCGCGGCGCTCAGCGAGCTGGACGTGCTGGCCTGCTTCGCCGAGCGCGCGCAGGCGCTGGACTGGTCGCAGCCGGAGCTGACCGACGCGCCCTGCCTGTGCATCGAGCGCGGCCGCCACCCGGTGGTGGAGGCGGTGCGCGAGGAACCGTTCGAACCCAACGACCTGGAGCTGTACGGCGACCGCGACGGCCAGGCGCGGCGGATGCTGGTGATCACCGGCCCGAACATGGGCGGCAAGAGCACCTACATGCGCCAGAACGCGCTGATCGTGCTGCTGGCGCACATCGGCAGCTTCGTGCCGGCCAGCCGCGCGGTGATCGGCCCGATCGACCGCATCCTCACCCGCATCGGCGCCGGCGACGACCTGGCGCGCGGCCAGTCCACCTTCATGGTGGAGATGGCCGAGACCGCCTACATCCTGCACCACGCCACCGAGCAGTCGCTGGTGCTGATGGACGAGATCGGCCGCGGCACCTCGACCTACGACGGCCTGGCCCTGGCCGACGCGGTCGCGCGCCACCTGGCCACGGTCAACCGCTGCTGGACCCTGTTCGCCACCCACTACTTCGAACTGACCGCGCTGGCCACGCCGGAGAGCGGCATCGCCAACGTGCACCTGGACGCGGTCGAGCACGGGGACTCGCTGGTGTTCATGCACGCCGTGCGCGAGGGCGCGGCCGACCGCAGCTTCGGCCTGCAGGTGGCAGCCCTGGCCGGCCTGCCCAAGGCGACCCTGGCGCAGGCGCGGCGGCGCCTGGCCGAACTGGAGCAGCGCGGCCGCGAGACCCACGCCTCGGAAATGGCGCCGCAGGCACTGGACGCCCCGCAGCAGTTCGGCCTGTTCGCGCCGGCGCCCTCGGCCGCGCAGGAGGCACTGGCCGCGCTGGATCCGGACGAGCTGACCCCGAAGCAGGCGCTGGAGGCGCTGTACCGGCTGAAGTCGCTGCTGTAGGGCGGGGGCGCCTTCGCCCTGCCGCCCGAAGGCCCGGGAGCACTTCGCCCACCGGGCCACGGCTTCACCGGCGTAGCCCGGACAAGGCCAAGGGCCGCATCCGCGGATCCGCCACGCCAGGGGACGACCGGCGACAAGGGTGGCGGCGCGTGCGCCTCGCCTGCCCGCGCTACAGCGCGCGGAAGTCGGCCGGCGGGTTCATCCAGTTGTCGTGGCGGCCGTCGGCGTAGCGGATGCCGCCGCCGACCAGCTCGTCGATGCTGGCATCGTCCAGGGTGTTGACCCGCACCGCCAGGTAGTCGCCGCCGGTCTCGGCGATGTAGCCGTGCCCGTACACATGGGTTCCGCAGCGCGTGCAGAAGCGGTGGTGGATGTTGCCTTCGCCCCAGTCGCGGCCGTAGTCGCCCAGGGCCGACTCACCCTGCAGCAGCTCGAAATCCTTCGCCTGCGCGCCCCAGGAGCGGGTCTTGGTGCAGAAGGTGCAGTTGCAGCGGCCGGTGCCGGCCGCCAGGTCGATCACCGCCTGGTAGCGCACCGCGCCGCAGTGGCAGCTGCCGTGGTAGGCCTTCTCCATCGCTCAGGCCTCCTGCATCCCGGCCGGCACCGGGTGCTGCACCGCCAGCGCGTTGTCGCGCGCGTTGGCCGCCACCGCCGCCGGGCGCGCGGCGTGCAGCTGGGCGAAAGCGACGAACGCCGGCTTCTTCTCCAGCATGCCGACCATCATGTAGTAGCCGAGGAAGGCTGCCATCAGCAGGTCGGCGGTGGTGAAGCGGTCCCCGACCAGGTGCTGGCGCCCGGCCACCGCCTGCTCCAGAGTGCGCAGCAGGTCGGCCTCGGTGCCGTAGCCGGCCGACAGCGGCCTGGCCAGCGCGCCGGCTTCCTTGGCGGTGAGCAGCGACTCCACCGGCCCGGCGAGGAAGAACAGCCAGCGGTAGTAGCTGCCGCGCTCGGGCGCACCCGGCGGCGGCGCCAGCCCCTTCTCCGGGACCAGGTCGGCCAGGTAGGCGCAGATGGCGGCGTTCTCGGTCACCACCAGGTCGCCGTGGCGGATCGCCGGCACCTTGCCCATCGGGTTGACCGCCAGGTACTCGGGCGACTTCATCGTGGTGCCGAAGTCGAGCACGACCTCTTCGTACGGCAGGCCGGTCTCCTCCAGCATCCAGCGGGTGATGCGCGCCCGGGACAGGGGGTTGGTGTAGAAGGTCAGCGTCTTGCCCATGGTCGTCTCCGTCACTGGAAGGGAATCCAAGTCTGGGACGGGCCTGCTGACAGCTGCTGTCAGCAGCGTGCGAGGGCCTGCTCAGCCCTCGCTGCGGCGCAGGCGCAGCTGTTCCCAGCGGCGCAGCAGCTGGTGGCGGGTCTGGGGATAGCGGCGGCCGGTGTCCTCCAGGTCCAGCACGCGGTCGGCGCGGAAATGGCGGAAGTCGTCGCGTTGCTCGCACCAGGCGGCGATCAGGCGCATGTCGTCGAGGAAGGCCATGGCGAAGGGCCAGACGACGCGCTCGCTCTCGCGCCCCTCGGCGTCGCGGTAGCGCAGGCGCACGGCATGGCCGTCGCGGATCGCGCGGCGCAGCGCCGGCACCCATGGCTCGGGTGCGCGCTGTTGCCAGTACGGTGCGAACAGGCCGCTGGTCTCGATCTCCAGGCGCCGCTCGCCGGGCAGCACGCCGGCGATGCGCGACAGCGCGCGGTTGGCGGCGGCCGCCAGCTCAGGGTCGCAATGCGAGGCCACCCAGCGCGCGCCCAGCACCAGCGCCTCCAGCTCCTCGGCCGGGAACATCAGCGGCGGCATCACGAACCCGGGGCGCAGGCGGTAACCGACGCCGGCATCGCCGTCGATCTGCGCGCCCTGCGAGCGCAGCGCCTCGATGTCGCGGTACACGGTGCGCAGGCTCACGCCCAGGCATTCGGCCAGTTGCGCGCCGCGCACCGCACCACGGCGCTGGCGCAGTTCCTCGAGCATCCGTAGCAGACGGGTGGCGCGCTGGGTCATCCCTACGGCAGGCCTGGCGACGGGATGCCAAGCATAGCCGCGGCGGCGCGGTTGATCGCAGTCAATGCCACGGTCGCGGGCGCATCCGATAACTGCGCCACAGCCCCACCGGAGAAGTCCATGCGCCACCGCAGCACCGTCCTTGCCGCCGCCCTCGCCCTGGCCTGCACCGGCCTGCAGGCCCAGTCGACGCAAGCCGCCGACCAGCCGGACGCGGCCGCGCTGCGCGAGACCGCCAACGCCCTGTTCGGCCCGGTCCCGCACAGGATCGAACAGGTGCGCGGCCAGCAGGTCACCGCCGCCCAGGTGGAACTGGGCAAGTCGCTGTGGTTCGAGCCGCGCCTGTCGCGCAGCCACGTGATCAGCTGCAACACCTGCCACAACGTCGCCACCGGCGGCGCCGACAACGTGCCCACCTCGATCGGCCACGGCTGGCAGAAGGGCCCGCGCAACTCGCCCACCGTGCTCAACGCGGTGCTCAACATCGCCCAGTTCTGGGACGGCCGCGCCGAGGACCTGAAGGAGCAGGCCAAGGGCCCGGTCCAGGCCAGTGTGGAGATGAACAACACGCCCGAGCGCGTGGAAGCCACCCTGCGCAGCATCCCGGCCTACGTGGAAGCGTTCCGCAAGGCCTTCCCGGGCGAGCGCGAGCCGGTGACCTTCGAGAACATGGCACGCGCGCTGGAAGCCTTCGAGACCACCCTGGTGACGCCGGACTCGCGCTTCGACCAGTTCCTCGCCGGCAAGGACAGCCTCGACGCCACCGAGCTGCGCGGCCTGTCGCTGTTCATCGACAAGGGCTGCGCGTCCTGCCATTCCGGTCCCAACGTGGGTGGCCAGGCCTACTTCCCGTTCGGCGTGGTCGCGCGCCCCGGCGCCGACGTGCTGCCGGCCGGCGACAAGGGCCGCTTCGCCGTGACCCAGACCGCCAGCGACGAGTACGTGTTCCGCGCCGCACCGCTGCGCAACGTGGAACTGACCGCGCCCTACTTCCACAGCGGCCAGGTCTGGGACCTGCACCAGGCGGTGGCGATCATGGGCAGCAGCCAGCTGGGCCACGAACTGGACGCGGCCGAGGTCGAGGCCATCGCCCGCTTCCTGAAGACCCTCACCGGGCGCCAGCCGCAGGTGACCACGCCGCTGCTGCCGCCGAGCACTTCCACCACGCCGCGTCCGGAGTGATGCTTGGCGGGCCGGGCGGCCACGCGCCGCCCCGTTCTTCCGGTCCGGCGCCCTGCGGGGCGCCGCCTGTTCCATAGGCAGGTGCTATCGGGAAATTCGCAACTAACAATTTCTCTTGATAGCCCCTGCCAACTAGCCTGTGGCCGTTCGATTCACACCGGCTACGGGCTTGCAGCAGCAGTCCCTTCGCCACAGGCGGCGCGCGGCCCGCGCCGCATCGCATCCACCGCCCGCTCCCCCGTGGGCACGAAGCAGAGGGGTAGTCCCAATGACGACCGAGAAGAAGTGTCCGTTCCACGCCGGCGTCGCCGGCACAGGCACCACCAACCGCGACTGGTGGCCGAACCAGCTGCGCCTGGACCTGCTGACCCAGCACTCGGAGCGCTCCAATCCGCTGGGCAAGGACTTCAACTACCGCGAGGAGTTCAGCAAGCTCGACTACGCGGCGCTGAAGAAGGACCTGCTGGACCTGATGACCAGTTCGCAGGACTGGTGGCCGGCCGACTTCGGCAGCTACGTGGGCCTGATGATCCGCATGGCCTGGCACAGCGCCGGCACCTACCGCGTCGGCGACGGCCGCGGCGGCGGTGGCCGCGGCCAGCAGCGCTTCGCCCCGCTCAACTCCTGGCCGGACAACGTCAGCCTCGACAAGGCCCGGCGCCTGCTGTGGCCGGTCAAGAAGAAATACGGACAGAAGATCTCCTGGGCCGACCTGATGATCCTGGCCGGCAACGTCGCCCTCGAGCACGCCGGCTTCCGCACCTTCGGCTTCGGCGCCGGCCGCGAGGACACCTGGGAACCGGACCTGGACGTGTACTGGGGTCGCGAGAAGACCTGGCTGGGCGGCGACGAGCGCTACGCCCGCGGCTCGGAAGGCGTGCCCAAGCCCGAGGGCGACAGCGTGCTGGTGTCCGAGGACGACGCCGACGGCAAGATCCACAGCCGCAACCTCGAGAACCCGCTGGCCGCGGTGCAGATGGGCCTGATCTACGTGAACCCGGAAGGCCCGGACGGCAACCCCGATCCGCTGCTGGCCGCGCACGACATCCGCGTGACCTTCGGCCGCATGGGCATGGACGACGAGGAAACCGTGGCCCTGATCGCCGGTGGCCACACCCTGGGCAAGACCCACGGCGCCGGCCCGGCCGACAATGTCGGCCCGGATCCGGAAGCGGCCGACCTGGAGATGCAGGGCCTGGGCTGGGCCAACAGGTTCGGCACCGGCAAGGGCGCCGACACCATCACCTCCGGCCTGGAGGTGACCTGGACCAGCACCCCGGCGCAGTGGAACAACGACTTCTTCAAGTTCCTGTTCGACTTCGAGTGGGAGCTCACCAGGTCGCCGGCCGGTGCGCACCAGTGGGTGGCCAAGGACGTCGAGCCCTTCATCCCCGGCCCCACCCCGGACTCGCCCAGGCGCAAGCCGACCATGCTCACCACCGACCTGGCGCTGCGCTTCGACCCGGTCTACGGCCCCATCTCCCGCCGCTTCCGCGATGACCCGCAGGCCTTCGCCAATGCCTTCGCCCGCGCCTGGTTCAAGCTGACCCACCGCGACATGGGCCCCAAGGCCCGCTACCTGGGCCCGGAAGTGCCGGCCGAGGACCTGATCTGGCAGGACCCGCTGCCCAGGCCGGTGCACGCCCCCGAGGCGGCCGACATCGCCGATGCCAAGGCGAAGATCGAGGCGCTGGGCCTGCCGGCCGGCGACCTGGTCACCCTGGCCTGGGCTTCGGCCTCCACCTTCCGCGGCGGCGACAAGCGCGGCGGCGCCAACGGTGCGCGCATCCGCCTGGAGCCGCAGCGCGGCTGGCAGGTCAACCAGCGCGCGATCAAGGCGCTGGAGAAGCTGGAGGAGCTGCAGCCGCAGGTGCGGCTGTCGCTGGCCGACCTGATCGTGCTGGCCGGCGGCGTGGCGATCGAGCAGGCGGCCAAGGCGGCCGGCGTCTACGTCGAGGTGCCGTTCGCGCCCGGCCGCGTGGATGCCTCGCAGGAGCAGACCGACGTCGAGGCTTTCCGCCACATGGAGCCGTTCGCCGATGGCTTCCGCAACTACCTCAAGGCCCCGTCCGAAGTGCCGGCCGAGCACCTGCTGGTGGACAAGGCCCAGCTGCTCACCCTGACCCCGCCGGAGATGACCGCGCTGGTCGGTGGCCTGCGGGCACTGGACGCCAGCTGGGACGGCAGCCGCCATGGCGTGTTCACCGAGCGCCCGGGCGTGCTCAGCACCGACTACTTCACCAACCTGCTGGACATGGCCTACGAGTGGACGCCGGTGGACGCGGAGCGCCAGCTGTACGAAGTGCGCGAGCGCAACGGCGGCGCGGTGAAGTGGACCGCGACCCGGGTCGACCTGGTGTTCGGCTCCAACTCGGTGCTGCGCGCCCTGTCGGAGGTGTACGCGTCCGACGACGGCGCGGAGAAGTTCGCCCGCGACTTCGTCGCCGCCTGGACCAAGGTGATGAACCTGGACCGCTTCGACCTGCGCGCCTGAGCCCACACGCGGCACGCAGCATGCCCCGCCCGGGTTCCGGGCGGGGCTTTTCGTTGGTGCTTATTGGTCGCGCGCGCGCAGGTCGAGCTTGATCCGGCTGTCGCGCTCGCTGGACCAGATCACCGCTTCCTCCGCCGGCTTGCAGCGGCGGTCGCGGCTGGTACCCGGCTGGCCCGGCAGCGCCGGCCCCTTGTCGCCGCCCACCAGGCAATCGGCGGCCATCGGGGCGAGTGGATCGTCCTGGACACTGGCGCAACCGGCCAGGCCCAGCGACAGCACGGCAAGGGCGGACATCCTGCGAAGCATTCGGCAACTCCGGTCGGCGGGAACACGCCCATTCTACACCGGCACGGGTGCCCGCGCGACAGGCCGGAAGTCAGGGGTGGATCAGAACGCGTCGATGTCGCCCAGGGCCTGGATCAGGCGGCGGGCGCGCTTGTCCGGCTTGTGCTCCGGCGGGCGGTAGCCATCGCGCATGGCGGCGCGCTGCAGCCGCTGCTCCTCGCGCCGCTTCGCCGATTCGGCGCTCTCGGCGTACAACGCCTGCGCCACCGGGGCCGGGCCGCGGGTGTCGCTCAGGCCCAGTACCTGGACCTCGAAGGTTTCCTCGCCGCGGGTCACGCGCAGGGCATCGCCGACCCGGATCGCACGCGAAGGCTTGGCGCGCTGTCCGCCGACCTCGACCTTGCCGGTGTCCACCGCCTGGCGGGCCAGGCTGCGGGTGCGGAAGAAGCGCGCCGCCCACAGCCAGACGTCCAGGCGCACGTGCGCGCCGGCTTCCGTCTCAGCCATGGGAGGCACCAGCGGCGCCCGCGTGGGGCGGGATCATGCAGGCCAGGTTGCAGGTACGGGTGTTCGGCATCGATTGCGTGTACGGCCGGTGCGGATGGCGGCTGCCGGCAGGCCGCGGTACGTCCGCAGTGTGCGCCCGTCGGCGCGGGGACGCCAGCGCGCGGAGGCCACCACGCAAACGGCCGCCCTGGGGCGGCCGTCGCGGACAGCGAAGACGCGGCGGATCAGCCGGCGTTCTTCTCGGCCTTGGCCTTGGCCACGGCAGCCAGGTCTTCCTTGATGCGGGCCGCCTTGCCTTCCAGGCCACGCAGGTAGTACAGCTTGCCGGCGCGGACCTTGCCGCGGCGCTTGACCTCGACCGACTCGATCATCGGGCTGAAGGTCTGGAACACGCGCTCGACGCCGTAGCCGTGCGAGATCTTGCGCACGGTGAAGGACGAGTTCAGGCCGGCGTTCTTGGTGGCGATGACCACGCCTTCGTAGGCCTGCACGCGCTCGCGGTTGCCTTCCTTGACCTTGACGTTCACCACGACGGTGTCGCCCTGGCTGAACTTCGGCAGTTCGCGGTTGATCTGGGCGGACTCGAACTCCGCGATGATGGACTTGTTCAGCTTGCTCATGGTGACCGACTCTTTGTTCGGGTGGGCGTGTCTGGATGACAACTCGGGCTAACGCAGTCGCCGGATTGCGCTGCGCGTTTGTTGTTGTGGATGCCTGCTCCGGCGCCCCTCGGGGCCTGCCTCTTGCAGGAATCCGGCATTGTAGCCGGTCCGCAAGGTCCGTGGCTAGTCACCCCATGGACCGGAACCGGGCAGGGTCAGGCCGGCGGTGCCTCCTGCCCCGCCGGGTCCTGTTCCAGCGCGCGCAGGCCCTCCTCCAGCAGCTTGCGGTCGACCTTGGACAGTTCCCGCCCCTGCAGCAGGTCCGGGCGCCGCAGCCAGGTCCGCACCAGGGCCTGCTGCCGGCGCCAGCGCGCGATCGCAGCATGGTTGCCCGATCGCAGCACCTCCGGGACGGTGCCGTACGCGTGCTCGACCGGGTGGCTGTAGTGCGGGCAGTCCAGCAACCCGTCCTCGAAGCTGTCCTGGGCAGCCGAGCCGGCGTCGTTGAGCGCGCCGTCCTGCAGCCGGGCCACCGCGTCGACCACCACCGCCGCGGCCAGCTCGCCACCGGACAGCACGTAGTCGCCAATCGACAGCTCCTCGTCCACCTCGGCCTGGACCAGGCGCTCGTCGATGCCCTCGTAGCGGCCGCACAGCAGCACCAGGCGCGGCATCGCCGCCAGCTCGCGCACCCGCTTCTGCTCCAGGCGCCGGCCCTGCGGGCTCAGGTAGACCACGTGCACCGGGGTCGGGTCGGCCTGCCGCACCGCCGCCAGGCAGCGCCGCAGCGGCTCCACCAGCATGACCATGCCCGGCCCGCCGCCGAAGGTGCGGTCGTCGGTCTTGCGGTAGTTGCCGTCGGCGTACTCGCGCGGGTTCCAGCCGCGCAACTGCAGCAGTCCGCGCTCGCGCGCGCGCCCGGTCACGCCGAACGCCGTGCAGCGGTCGACCTCTTCGGGGAACAGGCTGACGACGTCAATGCGCATGGAGCGGTGATTTTGGTGATTCGGGATTCGTGATTCGGAAAAGCGGGAGGCGCTGGCAACCCAGTTCGGCTGGCAATCCGAGCTTATCGCTCTTTCAAATCACCAATTACCAATCACGAATCACGGCCCCTAGAAATCGGGATCCCAGTCGACCGTGATGGTGGCGGTGTCGAAATCCACCGAGGTGACGTAGTCGGGCCGGACGAAGGGGATCATGCGCTCGCGTTCGCCGCGCACCACCAGCACGTCGTTGGCGCCGGTGGACAGCAGGTGCGAAACCTCGCCCAGGGCCACGCCGTCGACGGTGACCACCTTCAGCCCTTCCAGGTCGACCCAGTAGTACTCGCCGGGTGCCGGCGGCGGCAGCGCCTCGCGCGGGACCAGGATCTCGGTGCCGCGCAGGGCCTCGGCGGCATCGCGGTCGTCGCAGCCGGGCAGGGTCGCCACTACGTGCTTGCCGGTGTCGCGCCCCCTGGCCCCGCGCAGCTCGCGCTCGGCGCCGTTGGCCGAACGCAGGATCCAGGGCTGGTAGCGGAAGATCTGCGCGCGCGGCTCGGTCCAGGACTCGAGCCTGACGTCGCCGCGCACGCCGAAGGCGCCCGTCACCCGGCCCAGCAGAATCAGCTTCCGCGGTGCTGGAGTGGGACGCCCTGCGTCGTTCATGTCAGGTACCGGCCGCCGCCAGGGGCGGCCGTCGCCATCAGGCGGCCTGGGCCTGGCTCTGGGCCTTGACCACTTCCTTGTACAGGCTGCGGACCTTGTCCGTCAGCTGCGCGCCGTTGCCCACCCAGTAGTCGACGCGGGCGATGTCCAGCACAACGCGCTGCTCGTTGCCCTGGGCAACGGGGTTGTAGTAGCCGACGCGCTCGATGTTGCGGCCGTCGCGGGCGCTGCGCGAGTCGGTGACGACGATGTGGTAGAACGGGCGCTTCTTGGCGCCGCCGCGGGTGAGACGGATCTTGACCATGTGTTTTTCGTGTTGCCCAGTCGCCAGGATGACGAGGTAAGCCGGCGATTCTAGCCGAACACCGCCGCCAGGGAAACCACCCCGCCCCGCCCGGCCGCCCCGCCCGGCCGCCTTGCCGGCCACCCCGCCCGGCCGCGACTCGCACCGCTGCGGGCTCCTGCCCCCGCTTCGCGGGCGCGCGATCCCTGGTGAATTACGCGCAGCATGACCAAAGTCATGCAACCGCGGCAAACCGCTCCCGTACCATCACCGGGCAGGCGTCGCGCCGGGCGCACAGCCCGGCCAGGGAAAGCGGCGCCGCGACCCCAGGCCTTGCCCCGTACACCTCCCCCACGGTGGGCCCTGCGCCCGCCGCCCTGATGGACTACCGATGAAAAAGCTGCCCCGCCTCCTCAAAGCGCTCCTGGTCCTCGGCCTGGTGCTGGCCCTGGTCCTGCTGTGGCGGGGCTGCTCCGGGAAGGAGGACGCGCCTCCGGGCGGCGGTCGCGGCGGCTGGGGCGAGCGCCCGCCGACCCCGGTGCGCGTGGCCACCGCCGAGCGCGGCCCGCTGGACCTGGAGATCAAGGCGCTGGGCACCGTCACCCCGCTGCGCACGGTGACCGTGCGCCCGCGGGTCGAGGGCGAGCTGCTGCGCATCGCCTTCGACGAGGGCCAGCAGGTCCGCGCCGGCCAGCTGCTGGCCGAGATCGACCCGGCCCCGTTCCAGGTGCGCCTGGCCCAGGCCGAGGGCGCGCAGAAACAGAACCTGGCCGAGCTGGAGAACACCCGCATCCAGTTGCAGCGCTTCCGCGACCTGGCCGGCGCCAACTACGTCTCCGCCCAGGAAGTGGCCGACCTGCAGGCGCGCGTGCGCCAGTTCGAGGGCCGCCGCGAGAGCGACCAGGCCGCGGTGGACGAGGCCCGCCTGCAGCTGCAGTACACCCGCATCACCGCGCCGATCGACGGCCGCATCGGCCTGCGCACGGTGGACGTGGGCAACCTGGTGCGCGCCGGCGACGAGGGCGGGATCGCCACCATCACCCAGACCCGTCCGATCAGCGTGGTGTTCGCCCTGCCCGAAGGCGTGCTGCCCTCGGTGCAGGCGGCGGTGCGCGGGGGCCAGGCGCTGGCGGTGCAGGCCTGGGACCGCGACGAGCGCCAGCCGCTGGCCAGCGGCACCCTGTCCAGCCTGGACAACCGCATCGACGTGCAGACCGGCACCCTGCGCCTGCGCGCCCTGTTCGAGAACACCGACGAGTCGCTGTTCCCCAACCAGTCGGTCAACGTGCGCCTGCGCCTGGGCAGCGCGGACGTGGTCTCGATCCCCGATGCGGCGGTGCAGTTCGGCAACCGCGGCACCTATGTGTACGTGGTGGGCGAGGACGACACCGCCAGCGTGCGCGAGGTGAAGCTGGGCGCCAGCCACGAGGGCCGGGTGGCCGTGCTCGAGGGCCTGGCGGACGGCGAGCGCGTGGTGCTCGAGGGCCTGGACCGCCTGCGCGAGGGCGGCAAGGTGCAGGTGGTCGACGCCGACGGCGTGCCGGTCGCGGCCGACGCCGGCAGGCCCGTCGACGCCGCGGCTGGTGGCAGCAAGGCGGCCGCCGCGCGATGAACCTGTCCCGCCCGTTCATCCTGCGCCCGGTGGCGACCTCGCTGCTGATGCTGGCGCTGCTGCTGTCGGGCCTGTTCGCCTACCGCCTGCTGCCGGTCTCGGCGCTGCCCCAGGTCGATTACCCGATCATCCAGGTGCTCACCCTGTACCCGGGCGCCAGCCCGGCGGTGACCACCAGCGCGGTGACCGCGCCGCTGGAGCGGCGCCTGGGCCAGATCCCGGGCCTGAACCAGATGACCTCGACCAGCTCCGGCGGGGCCTCGGTGATCACCCTGCAGTTCTCGCTGGAGGTGGACCTGGGGGTGGCCGAGCAGGAGGTGCAGGCCGCGATCAATGCCGCCTCCAACTTCCTGCCCAACGACCTGCCGATGCCGCCGGTGTACCGCAAGGTCAACCCGGCCGACACCCCGATCCTGACCCTGGCGGTGACCTCGCCTTCGATGGCCCTGCCCGAGGTCTACGACCTGGTCGACACGCGCATGGCCCAGCGCCTGTCGCAGCTGCCGGGCGTGGGCCTGGTGAGCCTGGCCGGTGGACAGCGCCCTGCCGTGCGCATCCAGGTCAACCCGCAGGCGCTGGCCGCCGCGGGCCTGGGCATGGGCGACATCCGCCGCGCGATCGGCGCGGCCAACGTGAACATGCCCAAGGGCAGCTTCGACGGCCCCACCCGCGCCACCATGCTCGACGCCAACGACCAGATGCGTTCGGCCGAGGAGTACCGGCAGCTGGTGCTGGCCTGGAACGACGGCGCGCCGCTGCGCCTGGGCGACGTCGCCACCGTGGAGAAGGGGCCGGAGAACAGCCAGCTCGCCGCCTGGTCGGGCAAGTCCCCGGCGATCCTGGTCAACATCCAGCGCCAGCCCGGAGCCAACGTGATCGAGGTGGTGGACCGGATCCACGCCCTGCTGCCGCAGCTGCGCGCCTCGATGCCGGCGGCGGTGGACGTGGCCGTGCTCAGCGACCGCACCGAGTCGATCCGCGCCTCGATCAAGGGCGTGCAGCACGAGCTGCTGCTGGCGATCGGCCTGGTGGTGCTGGTGACCTTCGTGTTCCTTCGCACGGTGCCGGCCACGATCATTCCCTCGATCGCGGTGCCGCTGTCGCTGGTGGCCACCTTCGGGGTGATGCTGCTGGCCGGGTTCTCGCTCAACAACCTGACCCTGATGGCGCTGACCATCGCCACCGGCTTCGTGGTCGACGACGCGATCGTGATGCTGGAGAACATCGCCCGGCGCATGGAGGACGGCGAAGGCCCGATGGAGGCCGCGCTCAACGGCGCGCGCCAGATCGGCTTCACCCTGGTCTCGCTGACGGTGTCGCTGGTCGCCGTGCTGATCCCGCTGCTGTTCATGGGCGACGTGGTCGGCAAGCTGTTCCACGAGTTCGCGATCACCCTGGCGGTGGCCATCGGCATCTCGCTGGTGGTCTCGCTGACCCTGACTCCGATGCTGTGCGCGCGCTTCCTCAAGGCCGGGCACGGCCATGGCGAGGCCGGCGCCGACGGCGCCCAGGGCGACATGTTCGACCGCGTGGTGGCGCTGTACGACCGCGGCCTGCACTGGGTGCTGGCGCGGCAGCCGCTGATGCTGGGCGCCACCGCGGCCACCCTGGCCCTGACCGTCGCGCTGTACATCGCCGTGCCCAAGGGCTTCTTCCCGGTGCAGGACGCCGGCCTGATCCAGGGCATCAGCGAGGCGCCGCAGTCGGTCTCGTTCGAGGCCATGGCGCGCCGCCAGCAGGCGCTGGCCGACGCCATCCTCGCCGATCCGGACGTGGCCACCCTGTCCTCCTTCATCGGCGTGGACGGCAGCAACGCCACGCTCAACAGCGGCCGCTTCCTGATCGAACTCAAGCCGCACGCCGAGCGCAGCGCCGGCGCGCTGGAGATCATCGAGCGGATCAAGCGCCGCGCCGCCGCGGTGCCGGGCATCGACCTGTACCTGCAGCCGGTGCAGGAGCTGAGCATCGAGGACCGGGTCAGCCGCACCCAGTACCAGTTCGCCCTGACCACCCCGGACCTGGACGAGCTGTCGCGCTGGACCGGGGCGATGCTGCAGGCGCTGCGCAAGCACCCGGCCCTGGCCGACGTGGCCAGCGACCTGCAGGACCAGGGCCTGCAGGCCTGGCTTGACATCGACCGCGACGCGGCCGCGCGCCTGGGCGTGTCGGTCTCGGCGATCGCCGACGCGCTGTACGACGCCTTCGGCCAGCGCCAGGTCTCGACCATCTTCACCCACGCCAACCAGTACCGGGTGGTGCTGGAGGCCGATCCGCGCTTCCAGCTGGGACCGGAGGCGATCGGCCGCATCCACGTGGCCACCGCCGACGGCCGGCAGACGCCGCTGTCGGGCCTGGCGCGCGTGGAGACCCGCCCGACCCCGCTGCAGGTCAGCCACCTGGGCCAGTTCCCGGCGGTAACCTTCTCCTTCAACCTGGCGCCGGGCGCCTCGCTGGGCGAGGCGGTGGCGGCGATCGAGCAGGCGCGTGCCGACATCGGCATGCCGGCCAGCGTCGAGCTGCGCCTGCAGGGCGCGGCGCAGGCGTTCCGCAACTCGCTCTCCAGCACCCTGTGGCTGATCCTGGCCGCGGTGCTGGTGATGTACATCGTGCTGGGCGTGCTCTACGAGAGCTTCATCCACCCGGTGACCATCCTCTCCACCCTGCCCTCGGCCACGGTGGGCGCGCTGGCGGCGCTGCTGCTGTCCGGGCGCAGCCTGGACCTGATCGCGGTGATCGGCATCATCCTGCTGATCGGCCTGGTGAAGAAGAACGCGATCATGATGATCGACTTCGCCCTGGAGGCCGAGCGCGAGCAGGGACTGGCGCCGCGCGAGGCGATCCACCGCGCCGCCCTGCTGCGCTTCCGCCCGATCCTGATGACCACCCTGGCGGCACTGTTCGCGGCCATCCCGATGGTGTTCGCCTCCGGCTCCGGCGCCGAGCTGCGCCAGCCGCTGGGCCTGGTGATGGTCGGCGGCCTGCTGGTGAGCCAGGTGCTGACCCTGTTCACCACCCCGGTGGTGTACCTGTTCTTCGACCGCCTCTCGCGCCGCCGCGAGGCGGCGGCCGAAGGCGCCGGCGCGGCGGCCTGACATGCACGAAGGCGCCTCGCCCAACCTGTCGCGGGTGTTCATCGAGCGCCCGGTCGCCACCGTGCTGCTGGCGGTGGCGGTGGTGCTGTGCGGCCTGCTGGCCCTGCGCCAGCTGCCGGTGGCGCCGCTGCCGCAGGTCGACTACCCCGCGATCCAGGTCAGCGCCAGCATGCCCGGCGCCAGCCCCGAGTCGATGGCGGCCACCGTGGCCACCCCGCTGGAGCGGGCGCTGGGCAGCATCCCCGGGATCACCCGCATCACCTCCAGCAGCAACCAGGGCAGCACCCGCGTCGACCTGCAGTTCTCGCTGGACCGCGACATCGACGAGGCCGCGCGCGAGGTCCAGGCCGCGCTCAACGCCGCGCGCGCGCAGCTGCCCTCGGGCATGCCGGGCATGCCGCAGTACCGCAAGATCAATCCGTCGCAGGCGCCGATCATGACCATCGCGCTGAGCTCGGACACGCTCACCCCGGCGCAGGTGTTCGACGTGGCCTCGACCGTGCTGGCGCAGAAGATCGCGCAGGTGCCGGGCGTGGGCGAGGTCGGCGTCGGCGGCGGCTCGCTGCCGGCGGTGCGGGTCTCGCTCAACCCCGGCGCGCTGAACCAGTACGGCATCGCCCTGGAGGACGTGGCCGCGGCGATCCGCAACGCCAACGCGCTGCGCCCGCTGGGCACGGTGGCCCGCGACGACCGCCAGTGGCAGGTCGAGGCCGGGCTGCAGCTGCGCACAGCGGAGGAATACCGCGACCTGGTGGTGGCCTGGCACGACGGCCGCGCGGTGCACCTGCGCGACGTGGCCCAGGTCGGGGAAGGCACCGAGAACCGCTACGCCTCCGGCTTCCACAACCGCCGCGCGGCGGTGCTGATGATGGTCAACCGCCAGCCGAACGCGAACATCATCCGCACCGTGGACGCGATCCACGGGCAGATGGACACGCTGCGGGCGCTGCTGCCGGCAGGCGTGGACATGAAGGTGGTGATGGACCGCTCGCCGGTGATCCGCGCCACCCTGCGCGAGGCCGAGGCCACCCTGGTGCTGGCGATCGGCCTGGTGGTGCTGGTGGTGCTGGCGTTCCTGGGCAGCTGGCGCGCGGCGCTGGTGCCCTCGCTGGCGATCCCGGTCTCGCTGTTCGGCGCGCTGGCGATCATCTGGCTGGCCGGGTTCTCGCTCAACACGCTGTCGCTGATGGCGCTGATCGTGGCCGCGGTGCTGGTGGTGGACGACGCCATCGTGGTGCTGGAGAACATCTCCCGGCACCTGGCCGCCGGCCTGTCGCCGGTGGCGGCGGCGATGCGCGGCGCCGGCGAGGTCGGCGCCACCCTGCTGTCGATGAACATCGCCCTGGGCGTGGTGTTCGTCTCGATCCTGTTCCTGGACGACTTCGTCGAGAAACTGTTCCGCGAGTTCTCGCTGACCCTGGTGGCGGCGATGGCGGTGTCGGTGGCGGTCTCGCTGAGCTTCACCCCGGCGCTGTGCTCGCGCCTGCTGCGCAGCGCCGGCCCGGACCGGGTGGTGCCGCCGTGGGAGCGGCTGGGCGAGCTGCTGTTCGGCGGCCTGCGCCGGCTGTACCTGCGTTCGCTGGACCGCAGCCTCGCCCGCCTGCCGCTGATGCTTTGCCTGCTGCTGGGCACGGTGGCGCTCAATGCCTACCTGTTCGCCAAGGTGCCCAAGGGCACGGTGCCGCAGCAGGACACCGGCCAGCTGCGCGGCTTCATCCGCGGCGACGACGGCCTCTCGTTCCAGGTGATGCAGCCGAAGATCCAGGCCTACCGCGAGTTCCTGCTGCAGGACCCGGCGATCGCCGACATCGCCGGCTACATCGGCGGCGGCACCGGGGTGAACAACGGCTTCGTGATGATGCAGATGAAGCCGCTGGCCGAGCGCAAGGTCTCCAGCCGCGAGGTGATCGACCGCCTGCGCCGGAACCTGCCCAAGGTGCCCGGCGGCAACCTGTGGTTCTGGGTGGACCAGGACATCCGCATCGGCGGCGGCAACGACGACGGCAACCTGGACCTGCAGCTGCTGGCCGGCGACATCGGGCCGCTGCGCGAGTGGACGCCGAAGGTGCAGGAGGCGCTGGCGGCGCTGCCGCAGCTGGTGGACGTGGACTCCAGCGGCGACGAGGGCATGCGCCAGGTGCGCCTGGAGATCGACCGCGAGGCGGCGGCGCGGCTGGGCGTGGACATGCGCACGGTCGGCACCGTGCTCAACAACTCCTTCAGCCAGCGCCAGGTGGCCACGCTTTACGACAGCCTCAACCAGTACCGGGTGGTGATGGAGCTGGATCCGCGCTACACCACCTCGCCGGAGACGCTGGACCAGGTGTACGTGATCGCCGCCGGCGGCCACCGCGTGCCGCTTTCGGCGATCGCCAGCTGGGGCTACGGCATGGCCCCGGACCGGATCCAGCACCATTCGCAGTTCGTCTCCACCCGGATCAGCTTCGCCCTCGCCCCGGGCGTCACCCTGGGCGAGGCCACCGCGGCGATCGAGGACGCGATGGCGAAGATCATGCTGCCCACCGAGGTCCAGGCCCGGCTCGGCGACGAGGCCGGCAGCCTGCAGGACCTGCGCAACCGCCAGGCGTGGCTGATCCTGGGCGCGGTGCTGGCGGTATACCTGGTGCTGGGCGTGCTGTACGAGAGCCTGGTGCAGCCGCTGGCGATCCTGTCGATCCTGCCTTCGGCCGGGATCGGCGCGCTGGTCGCGCTGCTGCTGTTCGACGGCGAGCTCAACCTGATCTCGCTGCTGGGCCTGTTCCTGCTGGTCGGCGTGGTGATGAAGAACACCATCCTGATGGTCGACTTCGCACTCGCCGCGCAGCGCGAGGGCCAGCCGGCGCACGCGGCGATCCTGGAAGCGGCCAGGCTGCGCTTCCGCCCGATCCTGATGACCAGCGTGGCCGCGCTGCTGGGCATGCTGCCGCTGATGCTGGCCACCGGCGAGGGCTGGGAAATGCGCCGCCCGCTGGGCATCGCCATCGTCGGCGGCCTGCTGGTCAGCCAGGTGCTGACGCTCTACACCACCCCGGCGGTGTTCCTGGCCCTGGACCGGCTGCGCGAGCGGATGGCGGGAAGGACGGGATTGGTGGTTCGGGATTCGTGATTCGGGATCCGTGATTCGGGATTCGGGATTGGCAGGAGCGCTTGCTGGTACCGGCCGGGCTGGCGGAAGGGTCGTCGCCCGGATAACCCAAGCGCATCCGGGATCCAGGTGCGATTGCAGGCCCAACCCTGCGCGGCCGCGTCTCCGGGAGTGGGATCCGGATTCGGATTGGTCGTGGTCTGCAAGGCCACCATGGATTCCTGGCGACGCAGCCGCCTACGAATCACCAGTCACCAATCACCAATCACCAATCCCGAATCACCAACCACCAATCCCCGTCACGCCAACGGCTCCCAGGGGGCATGGGCGGCGGCGGATGCCAGCAAGGCGTCCAGCTCCGGCGACGGCGCGAATTCCACCGTGTCGATGGCGGCGATGCGCTGCACGCCGCTGGCGTTGGCCGCGAACGCGGCGGCGAAGTCGCCGACCTCGCCCAGCGCGACCGGCCGCACCTGCTGCATGCAACCCAGGGTCCCAAGCCCGGCCTGCAGCAGCTGCTCGGCGGTGCCGCGCAGGGCCGGGCCCGCCGGCCAGGTGATGCCCCGCCCGTCCCAGAAGCCGATGTTCCAGACCGTGCCTTCCACCACCCGTGCGTCCGCGCCCGTGCCGTCCACGAACAGCGCATCGTCATAGCCGTCCCGCATGGCCAGGCGCCGGTGCTGGAACAGCGGGAAGGTGGCCACGTGCTTGAGGTGCGGGAACGGACGCACGAAGGCGACGCTGCGCACCCGGATCGCCTTGCCCGATGGCCGTGCCGGCGCGGTGGCGGAGACCAGCACGTCCGCCTGCAGCGCGCGCAGCGGCTGGCGGTGGTCGAAACCGCGCGCGAACACGGCCACGCGCAGGGAGCAGTCGCCGCCTTGTTCCGCCGCGGCCTGGGCCATCCAGGCCCGGACCTGGGCCTCATCAAGCGCAGCGTCGAACAGCTCGGCGTTGCCCTGGCCCAGCCGCGCCAGGTGCAGCTCCATGCCTTGGGCGCGGCCACCACGCACCTGCAACGCGGTGAAGTGGCCGTAGTTCACCTGCGCCAGCGCGCGCAGGCCCTCGGGATCGGAGGCGGCCGGGCGGCCGTTGAGCAGGAAGCTGCCCGAAGGCGGCTGCGTCATCGCGTCCTCCATCGTCCTCGACCGGGCCAGCCGGCCGGCGCCGGGGCCGCGTGGCCAGCCCGCGCGTGGATCAGCGGAACGGCATGCGGCCCATGCCGCCCATCATGCCCTGCAGGCCGCGCATCATCCCCTTCATGCCGCCGCGGCCCATCTTCGCCATCATCTTCTCCATCTGCTGGTACTGCTTCAGCAGCTTGTTGACGTCGGCCGGGGTGGTACCCGAACCGCGGGCGATGCGGGCACGGCGCGAGCCGTTGAGCAGGCCCGGGTTGCGCCGCTCCTTGGGGGTCATCGAGCCGATGATGGCGATCATGCGCGGCACCTCGCGGCTCTGCGCCACCTGCTGCTTGAGGTGCTCGGGCACCTGGCCGAGGCCGGGCAGCTTGTCGATCAGGCCGGCGATGCCGCCCATGTTCTGCATCTGCTCCAGCTGGTCGCGCATGTCGTTGAGGTCGAACTTCTTGCCCTTGGCGACCTTGGCGGCCAGTTTGGCGGCCTTCTCCTGGTCGACGGTCTGCTCGACCTGCTCCACCAGCGACAGCACGTCGCCCATGTCGAGGATGCGCGCGGCGACGCGGTCGGGGTGGAACACGTCCAGGCCGTCGACCTTCTCGCCGGTGCCGACGAACTTGATCGGCTTGCCGGTGATGTAGCGCACGGAGAGCGCCGCGCCGCCGCGGGCATCGCCGTCGGTCTTGGTCAGGACCACGCCGGTCAGCGGCAGGGCGTCGGAGAACGCCTTGGCGGTGTTGGCCGCGTCCTGGCCGGTCATGGCGTCGACCACGAACAGGGTCTCGGCCGGGTTGACCGCGGCGTGCAGGGCCTTGATCTCGGCCATCATCGCCTCGTCGATGGCGAGGCGGCCGGCGGTATCGACGATCAGCACGTCGACGAAGGATTTCTTCGCGTCCGCGATCGCGGCGCGGACGATGTCCTCCGGCTTCTGCCCGGCGTCGGACGGGAAGAACAGCACGCCGGTCTGTTCGGCCAGGGTCTTCAGCTGCTCGATCGCGGCCGGACGGTAGACGTCGGCGCTGACCACCATCACCTTCTTCTTGCGCCTTTCCTTCAGGTGCCTGGCCAGCTTGCCGACGGTGGTGGTCTTGCCGGCGCCCTGCAGGCCGGCCATCAGGAACACCGCCGGGGCCGGGACGTTGAGATTCAGGTCGGTCGCGGCCGAGCCCATCACCGCGGTCAGCTCGTCGCGCACCACCTTGATCAGGGCCTGGCCCGGGGTCAGCGACTTGAGCACCTCCTGGCCAACCGCGCGCACCTTGATGCGCTGGATCAGGGCCTGCACCACCGGCAGGGCCACGTCCGCCTCCAGCAGCGCGATGCGCACCTCGCGCACGGCCTCGCTGATGTTGGACTCGGTCAGCCGGCCGCGGCCGCGCAGCCGCTCGAGGGTGCCGGACAGGCGCTGGGTCAGGGATTCGAACATGCAGGCGGACCGGAAGGCGGAAAACGGCCGGCGATTATAGCCGGCACCCGGCGCAGCGCCGGCCGGCGGTTCAGCCAGGCGCCGCCTCCACCAGCCGCTCCAGGTCGGCGGCGAAGCGCGTCAGCAGCCGCACCAGCTCCTCCACGTCCCGCTCCGGCCAGTCACGGAACACCTCGCGCGCCAGCCGTGCGCGGGCCTGGTCCAAGCGCTCGGTCATGGCCTTGCCCCTGGGCGCGATCACCGCCTCGCGGATACGCCGGTCCTGCGGGTTGCCGCGGCGGGTGATCAGCTCCATCGCCTCCAGCCGGGCCACCTGGCGGCTGACGGTGGTGTAGTCGCGGCCCACCCGGTCGGCCAGCTCCACCACCCCGATCGGCCCGACCCGCTCGATCATCACCAGCAGCCGGAACAGGGCCTGGTCCAGGCGCACCCCGGCCGCGGCGATCAGCCGCTGGTCGTTGCGCGGACGGTTCATGACGCTCACCAAGGTGATCAGTGCCCCGTGCAGCGCCCGCATCCGTTCGTGAATATGTGTATCTTGCACATTACCCGCCGACGCCATTAGCGTGCCCTCCATGTGTGCATTTTGCACATTCTGGAGGACGACGATGGAAACGCGCAACGAAACCGACGTGCTGGTCTGTGGCGCCGGCGCCACCGGCCTGGTCCTGGCCATCGAACTGGCCCGCCGCGGGGTCCGGTTCCAGCTGGTCGAGGTGCGGGAGCGGCCGTTCCACGGCTCCCGCGGCAAGGGCCTGCAGCCGCGCAGCCTGGAGATCTTCGCCATGCTGGGCGTGCTCGACCGCCTGGCGGCCGCCGGCGGCCCGTACCCGCCACTGCGCCGCTACCGCCCGGACGGCCGCCATGCCGAGGTGGCGGTGGCCGAGTCCGGTCCGCCCACGCCGGCCGAGCCCCACCCGCTGCCGCTGATGGTGGCGCAGGCCACCACCGAGGCGATCCTGCGCGAGCGCCTGCTGGAGCTGGGCCACCGCCCCCGGTTCGGCCACGCCCTGGTCGGCCTGGCCCAGGACGCGGACGGCGTGACCGCGCGCATCGCCGGTCCGGAGGGCGTGCGGACCGTACGCGCCCGCTACCTGGTGGGCGCCGACGGCGGCCGCAGCTTCGTGCGCCGGGCGCTGGGCATCGGCTTTCCCGGTCGCACCCTGGGCCAGCGCGCGCTGGTCGCGGACATCGTCCTGGAGGGGCTGGGACGCGAGGCCTGGCACCAGTTCGGCGAGGGCGGCGAGCGGCTCGCCATGCTGTGCCCGCTGATGGGCACCGACCTGTTCCAGCTGCAGGCGGCGGTGCCGCCGGACGGCGAGGTCGGGCTGTCGGCTGCCACGCTGGAGGCACTGGTGCGCGAGCGCAGCGGCCTGCCCGGGCTGCGCGTGCGCGAGGTGCACTGGGCCTCGGTCTACACGATGAACGCGCGCCTGGCCGAGCGCTACCGGGACGGGCGGGTGTTCCTGGCCGGCGATGCCGCGCACGTGCACCCGCCCACCGGCGGCCAGGGCCTGAACACCAGCGTGCAGGACGCCTGGAACCTGGGCTGGAAGCTCGCCGCGGTGCTGGCCGGGGCACCGGACGCCCTGCTGGACACCTACGAGGCCGAGCGCCGGCCGGTCGCCGCCGGGATGCTGGAGATGTCCACCCGCCTGCTCGGCCAGGCCCGCCGGGGCGAGCTGCGCCGCGACCGCGAGACCCGCCAGCTGGACGTGGGCTACCGCGGCGGGCCGCTGGCCCCGGCCGCCACCTGCCCGGCCGCGGTCCAGCCCGGCGACCGCGCCCCGGACGCGCGCCTGCTGGGCGCGGCCGGACAGTCGCGGCGCGTGTTCGAGCTGCTGGCCGGCCCGCACTGGACCCTGCTGGCCACCGGCACGCCGGTGCCGGCCCGGCCCGGCCTGCGCGTGCACCGGATCGGGCCGAAGGCCGAGCTGCGCGACGTGCACGGCGACTTCGCCGCCGCCTGGGGCCTGCCACCGGGCGGCTGGGCCCTGGTCCGGCCGGATGGCTACCTCGCCCGGATCGGCACGGAGGACGACCTGCCCGAGCTGGAGGGCTGGCTGCAGCCTCTGCTGCCCGCCCCGGCAACAACTTGAGCACCCAATATTTGCATTGGCAAACATCGGGCGGTACCCTGCCGCCCCATGTCCAACTCCCCCATCTGCACCGGCGCGTCGCTGGGCCTGCTCGTGCGGCAGGTCCGCGACGCCATGCGCGCCCGCTGGGAACGGGAGCTGGCCCGCGCCGGCCACGACCTCACCTTCAGCCAGTTCCTGATCATCAAGAAGCTGTCCGAGGGCGTGGCCAACGCCACCGAGCTGGCGCGCATCGCCGAACTGACCCCGGGCGCCATGACCCGCCTGCTGGACAGGCTCGAGGCCCGCGGCCTGATCGTGCGCGGCGCCGATCCGGGCGACCGCCGCGCGCTCAACATCCGCCTGACCGAAGGCGGCAAGCAGATCGCGCGCGACATCGCCCAGTGCGGCGAGCGGGTCAGCGAGGCCGCCTTCGCCGGCCTGGACGAAGCCCAGCGCGCGCAGTTCGTGCGCCTGCTGGAGCAGGTCCGCGACAACCTTTCCATTCCGGAAACCTGACCGATGCCTGCCCTCCCCCACCCCGGCCGCCGCCTGGCGGCCATCGGTACCCTGTCCCTTGCGCTCGCGCTGGCCGGCTGCGCCAGCACCGGCGGGCTGGAGCCGGCCGCGCAGTTGCGCGATGCCGACACCCATGCCGCCGCGCGCAGCCTGGACGGCGCGCCCACCAGCCCGGCCGCGTTCCCGCGCCAGGACTGGTGGCGCGCCTTCGGCGACCCGCAGCTGGACGCGCTGGTCTCCGAAGCGCTGGACGGCACCCCTTCGCTGGCCGCTGCCGATGCGCGCCTGCGCAAGGCCCGCGCCCAGGCCGGCCTCGCTTCCGCCGCGCGCAAGCCGACCGTGGCCGGCAGCGCGCAGTACGCGGTGGCCCAGCTGCCCGAGGGCCTGGCCGGCGAGGAGCTGGGCGGCCAGCTGATGCACAACGCGGTGCTGATGCTCAACTTCGAGTGGCCGCTGGACGTGTGGGGCGGCAGGCGCGCCGACTACGAGGCCGCGCTGGGCGAGGCCCGCGCCAGCCAGATCGAGGCCCAGGCCGCACGCCTGTCCCTGGCCGCGAACGTGGCGCGCAGCTACATCGCCCTGGCCCAGGCCCACGAGGCGCACGACATCGCCCTGCGCGAGCAGCAGCGCAGCGAGCGCCTGCTGCAGCTGGGCCGCCAGCGCGTGGACGCCGGCATCGACGGCGCGCTGTCGCTGCGCAACGCCGAGACCGCCATCGCCACGGCCAAGGCCCAGGTGGAGGCGGCGCAGCAGCAGATCGACGCCCTGCGCACTGCCCTGGCCGCGCTGCTGGGCCAGGGCCCGGACCGCGGCCTGGACATCGCCCGCCCACGCCTGCTGCAGGCTCCCGCGCCGGCGCTGCCGGGGGTGCTGCCGAGCGAACTGCTGGGCCACCGCCCCGATGTGGTCGCCGCGCGCTGGCGGGTCGAGGCCGCGGCGCAGGGCATCAAGTCGGCCAAGGCCACCTTCAGGCCCAGCATCGACCTCAGCGGCCTGGTCGGCCTGGCCGCCACCGACTTCGCCGACCTGTTCGACGGCGACGCCGTGCTCGGCTTCGGCGGCCCGGCAATCAGCCTGCCGATCTTCGACGCCGGCGCGCGCCGCAACCGGCTGGATGCGCGCAACGCCGACTACGACCTGGCCGTGGCCCGCTACAACCAGGGCGTGGTCGATGCCCTGCACGAGGTGACCGACGCAGTCCAGGCGATCCGCTCGCTGGACGCGCAGGAACGCTCGCTGCAGGAGGCGCGCGCCTCCGCCGAGGCCGCGCTGCAGCTGGCCGAGGCCCGCTACCACGCCGGCATCGGCAGCCAGCTCGAGGTGCTGTCCGCGCAGCGTCCGCTGCTGCAGGTCGAGCAGCAGCTGGCGGCGCTGCGCGCGCAGCGCTACCTGGCCGCGGTCGACCTCGACCGCGCGCTTGGCGGCGGCCTGTCCTTCGACGCGCCCGCTACCGCATCCACCGCCTCCGAACCGAACTCCTGAGCCCCCCACGCCCATGACCACCGAAACCAATCCGCAAGTGACCGCGCCGGCCGCGCCCGCCAGCAATGGCAAGCGCCAGCGCGCCCTGAAGATCCTGCTGCTGGTCGTGGTCCTGGCCGGCGCCGCCTGGCTGGCCTGGTACCTGCTGTACGCCCGCTGGCACGAGGACACCGACGACGCCTACGCCCAGGGCAACGTGGTGAGCGTGGTGCCGCAGACCGCCGGCACCGTGGTCGGCATCCAAGCCGACGACGGCGACCGGGTCGAGGCCGGCCAGGTGCTGGTGCAGCTGGACCCGAACGACGCCCAGGTCGCCTACGACCAGGCCGTGGCCAACCTGGCCGCGACCGTGCGCCAGGTGCGCGGTTACTTCGGCAGCGCCGACGCTGCCCAGGCCGAACTGCGCGCGCGCCAGGTCGCGGTCGAGCAGGCACGCGCCGACGTGAAGCGCCGCGAGGGCCTGGTCGCCAGCGGCGCGATCTCGCGCGAGGAACTGGCCCACGCCCGCGACGTGCTCGCCGCCGCCGAGGCCGCGCTGGGCACCGCCCGGGGCAACCTGCAGCGCAGCCGCGCCCTGGTCGATGCCACCACCGTGCAGGAGCAGCCGCAGGTGCAGGCCGCCGCCTCGCAGCTGCGCCAGGCCTACCTGGAACTGCAGCGCACCGCGATCGTCGCCCCGGTGTCCGGCTACGTGGCCAGGCGCCAGGTGCAGCTGGGCCAGCGCGTGCAGCCCGGCGCCACGCTGATGACCGTGGTGCCGCTGGAGCAGATGTGGGTGGAGGCCAACTTCAAGGAAACCCAGCTGGCGCGCATGCGCATCGGCCAGCCGGTCGAGGTCAGGGCCGACCTGTACGGCGGCAGCGTCCGCTACCAGGGCAAGGTCGCCAGCCTCGGCCTGGGCACCGGCAGCGCGTTCTCCCTGCTGCCGGCGCAAAACGCCTCGGGCAACTGGATCAAGATCGTGCAGCGCGTGCCGGTGCGGATCGAGCTGGACCCGGAGCAGCTGGCCACCCATCCGCTGCGCCTGGGCCTGAGCATGCATGTCGACGTGGACGTGCGCGATGACAGCGGCCAGGTGCTGGCGCAGTCGCGCGGCGAAGGCGAGCCGCGCTTCTCCACCGCCGTCTACCGCAGGCAGCTGGACGAGGCCAACGCGCTGATCACCCGGATCATCGAGCAGAACCTGCCGCGCGCGCACGGCTGACGGACGCCCTCCCCCATGTCCTCCACCGCCGCCACCGCCCCCGGATCCGGCGCCGCGCCACGCGCGGCCGCCGCGGCCCAGCCATTCCGTCCGCCCAGCGTGGCCCTGGCCACCCTGGGCCTGGCGCTCGCCTCGTTCATGCAGGTGCTGGACACCACGATCGCCAACGTCTCGCTGCCGACCATCTCCGGCAACCTCGGCGCCAGTGCCAACCAGGCGACCTGGGTGATCACCTCGTTCGCGGTCAGCAACGCCATCGCCCTGCCGCTGACCGGCTTCCTCAGCCGCCGCTTCGGCGAAGTGCGCCTGTTCCAGTGGGCGACCCTGGCCTTCGTCGTCGCCTCCCTGCTGTGCGGCATCTCGCAGAGCATGGGCATGCTGGTGGTCTCGCGCGCCCTGCAGGGCTTCGTCTGCGGCCCGATGTACCCGGTGACCCAGGCCCTGCTGCTGTCGATCTATCCACCGGCCAAGCGCGGCCAGGCCATCGCCCTGCTGGCGATGGTCACCGTGGTCGCGCCGATCGCCGGCCCCATCCTCGGCGGCTGGATCACCGACAACTACAGCTGGGAGTGGATCTTCTTCATCAACGTGCCGATCGGCCTGTTCGCGGCCTGGGTGGTGAGCTCGCAGATGAAGGGCCGGCCCGAGCGCACCGAGAAGCCGAAGATGGACTACATCGGCCTGGCCAGCCTGGTGCTGGGCGTGGGCGCGCTGCAGATCATGCTCGACCTGGGCAACGAGAAGGACTGGTTCCAGTCCACCGAGATCGTGGTGCTGACCATCGTCGCGGTGGTCGCACTGGCGGTGTTCGTGATCTGGGAGCTCACCGAGAAGGATCCGATCGTCAACCTGCGCCTGTTCCGCCACCGCAATTTCGCCGCCGGCACGGTGGCGATGGTCACGGCCTACGCCGCGTTCTTCGCCATCGGCCTGATGGTGCCGCTGTGGCTGCAGCGGAACATGGGCTACACCGCGATCTGGGCCGGCTTCGCCACCGCGCCGATCGGCATCCTGCCGGTGCTGCTGACCCCGTTCGTGGGCAAGTACGCCACCCGCTTCGACCTGCGCATGCTGGCCAGCCTCGCCTTCGTGGCGATGGCCACCACCAGCTTCATGCGCGCCGGCTTCAACCTGGACGTGGACTTCCAGCGCGTGGCGATGATCCAGCTGGTGCAGGGCATTGGCGTGGCCCTGTTCTTCATGCCGGTGCTGACCATCCTGCTGTCGGACCTGGAGCCGCACGAGATCGCCGCCGGGTCCGGCCTGGCCACCTTCGTGCGCACCCTGGGCGGCAGCTTCGCCGCCTCGCTGACCACCTGGGCCTGGAACCAGCGCACCACCATCCACCATGCGCGCCTGACCGAGCACCTGCCCGCCAGCGACGAAGGCGTGCGCCAGCTGGCGATCCAGCTGGGCCAGGGCGACCTCACCCGCGGGGCGCTGATGCTCAACCAGGAGATCGGCCAGCAGGCCGCGCAGATCGGCTTCAACGAGATCTTCCACCTGCTTGGCATCATCTTCCTGGCGGTGATCGTGCTGGTGTGGTTCGCGCGGCCGCCGTTCACGGCCAAGGGGCCGCGGCCGGTGGGCGGCGACCACTGAGCGCGCCCGCCGCCTCGGCGGGCGCGCAGCACGGCCACACACAGTGCCGCCCCGGGCACCGCGCCAGGCTGGCATGATGGCCGGCCCATCCCTCCCGCGCCGCCGCCAGCGGTGACGCCGCGACGCTGCCTTGGCGCCCGCCGTGGCGGTCAAGGCAACCCATGGCATTCCGGTTGGCCGCGGCGCTATGCGACACTCACGCGATGACAATCGTTCTCATTGCCGCACTTGCCTACCTGACCGCCGCGGGCCTGCTGTTCCGCGCCATGGGCCAGGGCCGGCCGCAGCCGGGACGCGCCTGGCTGGCCGCGGCGGCACCGGCGGTCCTGCTGCACGCCGCCTACCACCTCCTCGTCGCCTGGCGCACGCCCGGCGGCCCGGACATGCACTTCTTCTCCGCCCTGTCGCTGGTGGGCATGGGCATGGCCGGCATGACCATGCTGGTGGGCGCGCGCGGACGCATGGCCGCGCTGGGCGTGTTCGCCTTCCCGCTGGCGGCGGCGCTGCTGGTCGCCTACCACCTGCACGGGCACACCACCTCGACGGTGCTGGGCTGGCGCCTGCAGCTGCATGCCTGGCTGGCGCTGCTGGCCTACGCGACCCTGGCCATCGCCGCGGTGCTGGCGGTGATGCTGCGCATCCAGGAGCGCGCGTTGCGCCGGCGCACCTTCAGCACCTGGCTGCGCTCGCTGCCGCCGCTGACCGAACTGGAGTCGCTGCTGTTCCGCACGATCGGCGCCGGCTTCGCCCTGCTGAGCCTGACCCTGCTGACCGGCGTACTTTTCGTCGAGGACTTCCTGTCCCAGCACCTGGTGCACAAGAGCGTGCTGAGCATGCTGTCGTGGCTGGTGTTCGGCGGCCTGCTGCTGGGCCGCTGGCGCTACGGCTGGCGCGGCGTGCGCGCGGTGCGCTGGACCCTGACCGCGATGGTGCTCCTGCTGCTGGCCTTCTTCGGCAGCAAGTTCGTGCTGGAACTGGTGCTGGGCAGGCCCTGAACCGCCATGCGCTCGACCGCACGGCGCCCACACCGGCCCACCCGTAGCCGGCCCGCTCCCCGCGGGGCGGCGGTCCTGGCCGCGGCCCTCGCCGCGCTGCTGCCCCCGGCATCGGCGCTGGCCACGCCGCCGGATGCCGGCCAGGTGCAGCGCCAGGCCGAGCGCGCGCTTGGCATGGCGCCGGTGGCGCCGCCCGCGCCCGCGACGCGCGAACAGCCCGCGGCCGACGAAGCCGGGCCGCGGTTCGAGGTCCGCCGCTTCCGCCTGGAAGGCGCCACCCTGCTGCCGGAGGCGACCCTGCAGGAAGCGCTGGCGCCCTGGCGCGACCGCCCGCTGCGCTTCTCCGACCTGCAGGCGGCCCTGCGCCGGATCGTGGCGCTCTACCGCGCCCACGGCTGGTTCGCCCGCGCCGAACTGCCGGAACAGGACATCACCGACGGCACGGTCGTCGTGCAGGTGCTGGAAGGCCGCCTTGGCCGGATCGGCGTGCTGGACGCAGGCAGCCGCGCGCGCGGCGACTTCGTGGCCGCCATGGCCGGCCGCGGCCTGCGTGCCGGCGAGCCCTATCCCGTGTGGCGGCTGGAGCGCGGCCTGTTGCTGGCCAACGACCTGCCGGGCGTGTACGTCGACGGTGTGCTGCAACCCGGCCAGGAACCGGGCACCAGCGACCTGGTGCTGCAGGTCGAGGACGGCCCGCTGTTCGGCGGCAGCCTCGCGGTCGGCAACGACGGCAGCCGCTACACCGGGCGCGCGCAGGCGATCGGCCGGCTGACCGTGGACAACCCCAGTGGCTACGGCGACCAGCTCGGCGCCACCGTGATGCGCGGCGAGGAGCTGGAGTACGCCGGCGCCAGCTACACCCTGCCGCTGGGCGCCAGCGGCCTGCGCGGCAGCCTCGGCTATACCGACCTGCATTACCGCCTGGGCAAGGAGTTCGAGGAGCTGGAGGCGCGCGGCGCCTCGCGCCTGTACCGCGCCGGCGTGAGCTATCCCCTGCTGCGCAGCGAGGCGGCCAACCTCGAGATGGAGCTGGCCTGGGCCCGGCGCCTGCAGGAAGACGCCAGCCTCGGCGAGGAGCTGCGCCGGCGCCGCCTGCACGACCTGACCCTGAGCCTGTTCGGCGATGCCGTGCACGCCGGCAGCGGCCATACCGCCTGGATCCTGGACCTGGCCCATGGCCGCGTGCGCCTGGGCCTTCCGGTCGAGCTGGAGTTCGACAGCGCCGGCGTGCACGGCGATTTCTCCCTCGCCCGGCTGGAGCTGCGCCACGACCGCTGGCTTGGCCGGGACTGGTACCTGCGCGCGCGCGTCAACGGCCAGTGGGCCGACGGCAACCTCGATTCCTCGCAGCAGTTCGTGCTCGGCGGCCCCTCGGGCGTGCGCGGCTATCCGGTCAACGAGGCGCCCGGCGACAGCGGCGCGCTGGCCCAGCTGGAACTGCACCGTGTGTTCCCGGCGCCGGGCAGCAGCGAGGTCGACGCCTTCCTGTTCGCCGACGGCGGCCGCATCCGCGCGCGCCAGGATCCCTGGGACCCGGCGCTGGTCAACCGCTACGGCCTGGCCGCGGCCGGGCTGGGCCTGCGCTGGTACCGCCGCGGCACCACCCTGGGCCTGGCGCTCGCCGCACCGCTGGGCGACAACCCGGGCGGCCTGGACGGCGCCAACCAGGATGGCACCCGCCGCGGGCCGCAGCTATGGTTCAACCTGCGCCAGCGCTTTTCGCCATGACCCACCGCTCCGGCCCTAGCGAGTACACCGCCATGCGCCCGACCCGCATCCATGTCCTGTGCCTGGCCACGGCCGCCACCCTGGCGCTTGCGGCCGGCGCCGGCGCGCAAGAGCGCGATGCCCTGCCGCAGGACGGGCGCGTGGTCGCCGGCAAGGCCGACCTGGCCCGCCACGAGCGCAGCCTCACCATCACCCAGCACAGCCAGCGCGCGATCCTGGAATGGCGCAGCTTCGACATCGGCGCCGATGCCGCCGTGCACTTCGTCCAGCCCGATGCCTCGGCGGTGGTGCTCAACCGGGTGCTGGGCGGGCAGCCTTCGCGCATCGCCGGCCGGCTTTCCGGCAACGGCCACGTCTACCTGGTCAACGCCGCCGGCGTGCTGTTCGCGCCCGGCGCGCAGGTGGACGTGGGCCGGCTGGTGAGCACCGGCCTGGACATCGCCGACAGCGAATTCATGGCCAGCGACGGCCGCTTCGACCAGGCCGCTCCGGAAGGGCTGCTGCCGATGGCACCGGGCGCAGGCAATCCGCCGCTGCCCCTGCGGGTCGCCGATCCGCAAGCGGAAGATGCCGAACCGCCGGCCGGCGCAGGCGCCGCGCCCGGCCGCGGCCTGCTGACCCTGGATGCGGGTGCCGGCGGGCACCTGCGCATCGGCCTGCAGCCGGAGCAGGTGCAGGCGCTGGTCGACGAGGGCGGCCTGCAGGAGGATGGCGGGGACCTGGTGCTGTCGGATGCCGGCAGCGCCGCCCTGGTTTCCAGCGCGGTGGCCACGGGCACCACGCCGCAGGCGCGCGGCGTGGCCGTGCGCGACGGTCGGGTGCTGCTGGTGGCCGTTCCCGCCGGCGCCGCCCCGGCGGCGCCGCAGGCCTCCGCACCCGGCCGTCCCTGAGGCGCCGCCGCGCTCAGGCGTGTTCCAGCGCGTCGGCCAGGCGCTCGACCGCGATCACTTCCAGGTCCTTGTACTTCGTGCCGCCACGCGGCGCGTTGGCCCTGGGCACGATCGCCCGCCTGAAACCATGCGTGGCCGCCTCGCGCAGGCGCTCCTCGCCATTGGGCACCGGGCGGATCTCGCCGGACAGGCCGACCTCGCCGAAGGCGATGGTCTTGTCCGGCAGCGGCTGGTCGCGCAGCGAGGACAGCACCGCCAGCAGCACCGGCAGGTCGGCCGCGGTCTCCTGCACGCGGATGCCGCCGACCACGTTGACGAACACGTCCTGGTCGCCGACGGCCACGCCGCCATGCCGGTGCAGCACCGCCAGCAGCATGGCCAGGCGGTTCTGCTCCAGGCCCACCGCGACCCGGCGCGGGTTGGACAGCGGCGAGGAATCCACCAGCGCCTGCACCTCCACCAGCAGCGGACGGGTGCCCTCGCGGGTCACCATCACGCAGCTGCCGGGCTGGCGCGCGCTGCCGGAGAGGAAGATCGCCGAAGGGTTGGGCACTTCCTTCAGGCCCTTCTCGCCCATCGCGAACACGCCCAGCTCGTTGACCGCGCCGAAGCGGTTCTTGAACGCGCGCAGCACGCGGAAGCGGCTGCCGCTCTCGCCCTCGAAGTACAGCACCGCGTCGACCATGTGCTCGAGCACGCGCGGGCCGGCGATGCCGCCCTCCTTGGTGACGTGGCCGACCAGGAACACCGCGGTGCCGGTCTCCTTGGCGTAGCGCACCAGGCGCGCGGCGCTCTCGCGCACCTGGCTGACCGAGCCCGGCGCGGCGGTCAGGGTCTCGGTCCACAGGGTCTGCACCGAATCGGCCACGATCAGCCGCGGCTTGGCCTCCGCCGCGTGCCGCAGGATCGATTCGACCCCGGTTTCGGCCAGCGCCTGCAGGTTGTCCAGCGGCAGGTCCAGGCGCATCGCGCGCCCGGCCACCTGGGCCAGCGATTCCTCGCCGGTGACGTACAGCGCCGGCAGCTGCGCGGCCATCTTCGCCACCGCCTGCAGCAGCAGGGTGGACTTGCCGATGCCCGGGTCGCCGCCGACCAGCACCACCGCGCCCTCGACCAGGCCGCCGCCCAGGACCCGGTCCAGCTCGCCGATGCCGGTGGACACGCGCACCTCGGCGGCCCGGGTGACGTCCTTCAGCGCGGTGACCTTCGGCGGGTCGACCTTGCCGGCCCAGCCGCTGCGACGCGCCGCCGGCGTCGCCGTGCCCGCGGCGGAGGCCGGCTCCAGCACCACCTGCGAGAGCGAGTTCCAGGCACTGCACTCGCCGCACTGCCCTTGCCACTTGCTGTACTCGGCGCCGCATTCGCCGCACACGTAGGCGGTGCGCGCCTTGCCCGGTTTCGCCATGCCATCGATGCCTTTCGTCCAACGAGGGCGGCAGCATACCCGCCGCGGTTCGCGCCGGCTGAGACGCACGCGCCCGGCCGGGCAGGCCAAGGCAGGCGGCCCGCCGCCGCGCGCACCGCCGATGCCCCGTCCCCGGCCCCGCTGGCCTGCGCGGCGCCTGTCCGGTTAGAATCGCGCCCCCGGCCGCTGCGGCGCCCGGCCTGCCGGAATAGCTCAGTTGGTAGAGCGGCGCATTCGTAATGCGTAGGTCGTAGGTTCGAATCCTATTTCCGGCACCAATCCCGAACGCCCGGCCCCGTGCCGGGCGTTCGTCCTTCCGGCCGCCCTAGCCTTCCACCTCCGCTCCCGGCGGCGTCATCGCCAGCGGCCCGGATCCAGCCATCAAGCGACGGCACTCCAGGCCCGGGCAGCCGCTGATTGCAGCCGGCGCGCCAACAGAGGGCACCTGGAGGCTCCTCCTCTTCCCGCCCGGACCGGCCAGCCGGTCATCCTTCCGGGAACAGCCCGCCCTGCAGCGCCGGATAGACGAGGCCATCGCCGGCCGGGCGCGCATCGGGGTTGCCGGGGTGCGGCTGCGCCGGGCCGGCGTCGAGGATGTGCAGGACCAGCCAGCCGCGGTGCTGCAGCAGGTCGGAGAGCAGGCGGCGGTGGCAGCGCCACCACACCGCCTCGGCGCACATCAGCGCGGTGCGTTGCGTGGCTGCCAGTTCCAGTGCCGCGGCCAGGCCCTCGCCGAATTCGGTGCTGGCCATGTGGTCGGCGTAGCCGCGGAAGCCGGCATTGCGCCAGGCGGCGTTGGGCGAATCCGGCCGCGGTGCGCGGCGCCCGCCCAGCTGCGGCAGCCAGCGGTAGCCGATCCCGGCCTGCGGCAGCGCGCGGGCCAGGGCGTCGCTGGCGAACCATGGGTGGCGCCGCGAGCCCGGGTAGCGGCGCACGTCGGCGATCGCGCCGATGCCGTGCGCGCGCAGCAGCTCCAGGAACGCCTCCCACTCCAGGGTGGAATGGCCGACGGTCCAGATGGTCGGCGCCGCCGGGTCCTGCCTGTCGTGCTGCCGTTGCGCCATGTCGTCCGCCGCCAGGGATCCGGCCGCCAGCATGGTCCCCGCCCGGTGAAAGCACGGTCGCCCGTGCGCCGCGCGCCCGGTGCTAACGTAACCGCCCCATCCGCGACCCGACCGTCCATGCACCGGACCGCCTTCCTGCTGCGCCCGCTCCTGCTGCTCTGCCTCGTCCTCGGCGCGCCAGCCCTGGCCGACGAGCCCGACGTGGACGCGGGCCGGCGCCAGCTGGAGACGATCGCCACCCGCCTGGAGCGCTACGAGCACGATGCCGAGCTCGCCAAGGCGCGCGAGGCGGTGCTGGAGATCCAGGCCGCGGCGCAGGCGCTGATCGACGGCCGCACCCCGGAGCTGCAGAGCCTGGACGCGCGCCTGGCCGAACTGGGCGAGGTGCCGGAAGGCCAGGACGAACCCGGCGACGTGGCCCGCGAGCGCCGCGCCCTGCAGGACCAGCGTGCGGCGGTGGATGCGGAACTGCGCCAGGCACGGCTGGCGGTCGTGGAAGGCACGCAGCTGCTGGAGCGCATCGCCACGCTGCGCCAGCAGCGCTTCTTCGGGATGCTCTCGGAGCGGACCACGCCGCCGTGGCGGCCGGCGTTCTGGCGCCAGCTCGCCGCCAGCGCCCCGCGCGACCTGGGCCGGGTACGCAAGCTGTGGCACGCCGTCGTCGAGGCCAGCCGCGAACACTGGAAGGCGGCCGGCCTGCAGCCGCTGGTGAGCCTGGGCCTGGCCGTGCTGCTGGCGGCCGGAGCCTGGTGGCTGGGCCGCCGGATCCCGGAGCTGGCCACCCGGCACGTGCCGCCGGGCCGCCTGCGGCGCTCGGCCCCGCCGACGCTGCGGGTGCTGCTGGCACTGGTCGCAGCGCTGTGCGTGGCGCAGCTGGTACGCGGCGCGCTGCTGCCGGATGCGCCGCCGGCCGCGGTGGCGGCGCTGGCCGGGCATGCGCTGGCGCTGGCGGTGTTCGTGGCGGTGGCCACCGCCCTGGGCAGCGCGCTGCTGTCGGTGGACCGGCCCTCGTGGCGCCTGCCGGCGATCTCCGACGCCGGCGCCAGGGCGCTGCGCGTGTTCCCGCTGCCGGCGGCGCTGGTGATCGCCCTGGCCAGCCTGGGCCAGGAGGTGGTCCGGCTGGCCGCGACCAGCCTGGACCTGGCGGTGGCCATCACCGGCCTGTCGGCGGCGCTGTGCGTGGCGCTGGTGCTGGTGGTGCTGCTGCGGATCCAGCGCCTGCAGCCGCTGGCCGACGCGGGCGACGCGCCGCCGGTCCACTTCCGGCCGTGGATGAACGTGGCCGTCAGCCTAGGCTGGATCGGCAACGCGGTCGCGTTCCTGGGCCTGGTGGCCGGCTACGTGGCGCTGTCGGCCTTCGTCGGCATGCAGGTGATCTGGGCGGTGATGGTGGCCGCCACGGCCTGGCTGGCGATGCGCTTCGTCGACGACCTGGTGTGCACGGTCCTGGCCTCGCGCGGCGCCGCCGGCAGGCGCATCAACACCCGCTTCGGGATCGAGCCGCGCCTGGTGGACCGCGCCGCGGTGCTGCTGTCGGTGGCCTTGCGCGCGGTGGTCGCGCTGGCGGCGCTGATCGCGCTGGCCATGCCCTGGGGCGCCGGCGGCACCGACCTGGTCGACCGCAGCATGCAGCTGCTGCGCGGCATCACCATTGGCGAGCTGGTCCTGAGCCCGCGCAACATCGTCCGCGCCCTGCTGGTGTTCGCCGGCGCCAGCCTGCTGCTGCACCTGTTCCGCCGCTGGCTGGAACGCCGCCTGCTGCCGACCACGCGCATGGACGAGGGCATGCGTGCCTCGGTCGCGACCCTGGTCGGCTACGCCGGCATGGTGCTGGCGATCGCGATGGCGCTGGCGGCGATCGGGGTTGGCCTGGAGCGGATCGCGTGGATCGCCAGCGCGCTGTCGGTGGGCATCGGCTTCGGCCTGCAGGCGATCGTGCAGAACTTCATCTCCGGCCTGATCCTGCTGGCCGAGCGCCCGGTCAAGGTCGGCGACTGGGTGGTGGTGGGCGACGCCGAGGGCGACATCCGCCGGATCAACGTGCGCGCCACCGAGATCCAGACCAGCGACCGCACCACGGTGCTGGTGCCCAACTCCGAGCTGATCACCAAGGCGGTGCGCAACCGCACCTACGCCAACGCCGAGGGCCTGGTGAAGATCCAGCTGCCGATGCCGCTGTCGACCGACCCGGACCGGGTGCGCGACCTGCTGCTGGAAGTGTTCCGCGAACACCCGGCGATCCTGGAAACGCCCGCGCCCTCGGTGGCGATCGACAACATCACCAACGACCGCATCGTGTTCAGCGCCAGCGGCTACGTGCCCTCGCCGCGCCAGGCCTCGGCCACGCGCAGCGCGCTGCTGTTCGAGATCCTGCGCCGGCTGCGCGCGCAGGAGATGCCGCCGGGCTGAGCCGGCGCGCCGCGCTCAGTCGACCAGGCGCAGGCGCAGTTCCTTCGGCAGGGCGAAGACCATGTTCTCCGGCTCGCCCTCCAGCTCGGTGACGCCGCCGGCGCCCAGCTCGCGCAGGCGCTCGATCACCCCGTCCACCAGCACCTGCGGCGCGGAGGCGCCGGCGGTCAGGCCGACCCGCTGCTTGCCGGCGATCCAGGCCGGATCGATCTCGTGGGCGCCGTCGATCAGGTACGACTCCACGCCCTCGCGCCGGGCCAGCTCGGCCAGGCGGTTGGAGTTGGAGCTGTTGGGCGAGCCGACCACCAGCACCAGATCGCAGCGGCGCGCCAGTTCGCGCACCGCATCCT
>Ga0180223_1000305_pt1 | contig 73015 bp, 66 predicted proteins | sample eDN5th30CKraftOP_FD_151337 | JGI IMG/M metagenome (GOLD analysis project Ga0180223, IMG submission 151337) | Enriched Organic Plus compost microbial communities from Emeryville, California, USA - eDNA 5th pass 30_C Kraft OP (version 2) (version 2) ...
TCATCGCCGAAGGCGTGGAACGCGAAGAACAGGAACGCTTCCTCGCCGAAGAAGGCTGCGACCAGGTCCAGGGCTACGCCCTCAGCCCGCCCCTGCCTGCGGAACAGTTCGCAGCCCGCTTCCTCACTCCGCTGCATCCGATTGGCACCGCGCAAGGGACGCCGGTATAATCCGCCGGCCTGTGCGACACGCGTAGCGTGTCTCCTGCTCCAAGCTGTAGGGCCAGCTTGGTGGGTTTCCGAAAGGAAATCGAATGCTCGGGCATCCATCCCCGGGAACCAAAGCCCGCCCAGAAGTCCTTTGCCTTCAAGGACTTGCCGCAGCGGCGGTGGCAACCCCAAGGTCGCCTAGCACTCGGAAGCGCGACTGCGAACCGGCTCTTTTCGGTTCTGGAGTGCATGCCCAATGGAGGGTGGTATGAATGAGATGAGTCAGGATACCTTTGGCATAATAATGCTTACCGGCCTGCTTCTCGTCTGTTTAGGGATGGCAGCCTGGGCTGATTGGCCGAGGATCAAAAGCTACCTCAAACGACCGCCTTCCAAGCACTAACCCCGGCACTCGTGGCCAAACTCTTGCGGGAGAGAATCCCCGCTGGGGTTCCTCCTGCCTCAAAACAGGAGGAAACCTTCTCAAAGAGCACGCTGCACCTGCAGTACCTGCTCACATCAAACTGGAGACATGGGCGAAAGCTCTGTCTGTCATTGTCCAACCACACTCACCAGAGTGCGGGAGCGGACTCGTTGTGCGACCAACGGTAGCCTAGGGAAACGTGCGTCACTGGTAACGGTGGGGTGCGAAGCTTTCCCGACAATGTAGCCCCCATTCGGGCGTGGTTCTTCCGTGAGGAAGGCCGCGAATACTCGGAGCAGTACCGGGTTGAGGCGCTAGGCTGGCTGGCCTGGGTAACACATGTGAATCGCTGATAAACACCGTAAGGATTGACAAGCCAAAACTGCTGTCAGGCTTGAACCAAAAGGGTGCGAAGCCGGCTATCTCTGTAGGCAGTGGAGATACGTCGCCACTACGGCTTCCGGTGAAAAGGCGAACCCTTATCCAGTCGTGTGACAGACAGGGAACGTGGTAAGCCCGTATCGCTGCCCTCTGGGCAGGTGAACCGCAAGGGGATCTGTTGGCGATGCGGGTATGGGATCGCAGAGAAAGCGAACGCCGGGCTGTAATGGTCCGGATAGGGGTTGGAACATCACCCCACGGGAAACCGGGCAGACCTCTGCGTGGTCTTCCGTCGCAATAGCTCTGACTGAGACCGTCTCAATCAACCCAGGGCCAGCTTCCACCGGCCCTTAACAAACCTACCCTGGCGGGTGCACTCACCCCGTCAGGGGCGGCGTGCGTCTTCCGCTCGGGTGGATTCACTTGAGAGGAAAGCAGCATGAAAGAGTTCAGCCATCAGGCCGGGCCTGCGCTTTCCGGCAAACCGCAGCAATGGCACGACGTCGATTGGAGTCGCGTCCAGCGGAATGTCCGGGGAATGCAGGTGCGGGTTGCGAAGGCTTGTCGGGAAGGCAGATGGCGCAAGGTGAAAGCCTTGCAACGGATGCTGACCCGCTCGAAGTCGGCCAGATACTTGGCCGTACGGAGAGTCACGGAAAATCAGGGGAGCCGCACGACGGGAGTCGATAAGCAACTCTGGGATACACCTAACGCGAAATGGGAAGCGGTTGGTCAGTTGAAGACGCGGGGATACAAAGCTCGGCCTTTACGGCGAGTCTTTATCCCGAAGTCGGATGGCCGGGAACGCCCTCTGGGTATCCCGACCATGACAGATAGAGCCATGCAGGCGCTGTATCTGCTGGCACTGTCCCCTGTCGCAGAAACCCGGGGCGATCCAAATAGCTACGGCTTCAGGATCGAACGCTCCACGGCGGACGCGATGGCGCAATTGTTCGTATGTCTGTCGGCGAAGGTGTCAGCTCGCTGGGTACTAGACGCGGACATTGAGGGATTCTTCGACCACATCAATCATGACTGGCTGTTAAGGAATATCCCCATCGAAACAAGAACGCTCCGACAGTGGCTGAAAGCCGGAGTGGTTCACCGGGGGCAACTGCACGCAACGGATGCGGGTACGCCACAAGGGGGGATCATCTCCCCAACCTTGGCAAATCTGGCGCTGGATGGGCTGGAATCACTCCTCAAGCAACATTTGGGGGTGACGAGGGCGAAGAAGCTGAAAATCAACGTGGTGCGCTACGCGGATGATTTCGTAATCACTGGAGCCTCCTCGGAGGTACTGGAGAACGAGATCAAACCCTGGGTAGAGCAGTTCCTGGCAGTACGCGGGCTGCGGCTTTCTCCCAAGAAGACCCGCATCGTCCACATCGACGAAGGCTTCGACTTCCTCGGATGGAGCTTCCGGAAGTACGACGGAACGTTGTTGATCAAGCCGAGCAAGAAGAACACCAAAGCGTTCTACGGCAAGATCAGGGAGGCGATCGACTCCCACAAGACCAGCAGGCAAGAGGACGTCATCCGCTTGCTGAACCCGGTCCTGAGGGGATGGGCGCTCTACCACCAGCCAGTGGTAGCCAAACAGGCGTACAGCCAGATGGATAACAGAGTGTTCTTGAAACTCTGGCGTTGGGCAAAACGGCGGCACCCTAACAAGTCACTGGAATGGATTCGGAAGAGGTATTTCCGGTCAAAGGGAGACAGAAACTGGGTGTTCGCTACCACGGTTCTGGAGGCAAACGGGACGAAACGGGAGATCGAGTTGTACTCGCTTGCGAGTACGCCAATCGAGCGGCACAGGAAGGTGAGTGGGGAATACAACCCCTATGACCCAACCATGGAGGCCATGGGCGAGAAACTGCGAATGGAACGGATGCTGAAGAAGCTGAAGTACCGGAAACAGATCGGCAGCCTATACGCCAGACAGAAAGGCCTGTGCGTGCTCTGCAAGCAACTGATAACCAAGGAAACGGGGTGGCATGACCACCACATCATCTATCGCTCACAAGGCGGTAGAGACTCCCTGGAGAATCGGGTACTCTTGCACCCCGCCTGTCACCAACAGCTCCACGCACGTGGTCTGTACGTGAACAAACCGGCCCCTTTCAGGGGTTTCGAGAAGGCTTGAGCCGCATGCGCTGAAAGGCGCACGTACGGTTCTTAGGGGGGAGTTGGCCAGCAATGGCCTACTCCCACCCGACTCTGGGGGCCTATAGCTCAGTCGGTTAGAGCAGAGGACTCATAATCCTTTGGTCCACGGTTCGAGTCCGTGTGGGCCCACCACCTTCAAAGCCGCGCAGTGCGCGGCTTTGTGCTTTCTACAGCCGTAGTATCTAGATCAGCGCTTTGGTCCCAAGGTACGAAAACGGTACAGCGCCGTTACGCCAGCGTTCCCGTGAAGTCCTTCGTGCTTAGTTTCGGTAAGATCCGCACAATCAAAGGATCGCCGAAGGTCAAGAAATGGACTTCACCCCCATCATCGCTCAGGTCTGGGGCACTGCTGCCTGGTTCATCCCGCTGATACTGCTGATCGGCCTGCTCAAGTCGCCGTGGGCCAAGGGCCACATCGGCGAGCTTCTGGTGCGGCTGTTTGCCCACTGGCAGTTGGACAAGCAAACCTACCGCCGCCTGCACAATGTCACCCTGAGCACGCCAGACGGCACCACCCAGATCGACCACGTGTTCCTCTCGCCCTACGGCATCTTCGTGCTGGAAACGAAGAACATGAGCGGATGGATCTTCGGCAACGAGAAGCAGGCGCAGTGGACGCAGAAGATCTACAAACGCACCTTCAAATTCCAGAACCCGCTGCGCCAGAACTACAAACACCTCAAGGCCCTGGAAGCCACCCTTGGCGTCAACCCCGAGCACCTGCATTCGGTCATCACCTTCGTCGGCGGCAGTACCTTCAAAACCGAAGTGCCGGCCAACGTCACCCAGGGCATCGGCTTTATCCGCTACATCAAGTCATTCCGGCAACCGGTGTTCAGTACGACCGAAGTCGAAGCCATGCTGAATACCCTCCAAACCGGGCGCCGCACGCCGACATACGCCACCCACCGCGAGCACGTGCAGAACCTCAAGCGGCGCAGCGACCCAACGGCAGAGCGGCAATGCCCCAAATGCGGCAGCGCCTTGGTGATCCGTACGGTGAAATCAGGCCCGAAAGCAGGGCAGCAGTTCTGGGGCTGCTCGACTTTTCCCAAGTGTCGGACGATGCAGAGTCTTTGAGAGATGGGCCAGGAACCTGCGCCATCAGGCCGCAATAACTGTCAGCGCAATCCGCTGGCCCAGTACCGCCAGCGCGTGCTCTACCTGCTCGATCTTCGAGCGGTGCAGCAGATCCACCAAGCGGTCCACCTGAGGACGGTTCACCCCCAGCCGGCGAGCCATTTCGGCCTTGTTCACGCCCTGTGCCTGCATGGCATTCCAGAGGGCAGCCTTGGCTGCAGTAAGCGCAGGCAAGCACACCACTGGCTGGCCTGGCGCAGCTCGCGAGGGAAGCGGAATCGGTACTTTGCGCTCCACATACATCGACAGGGCTGTCTCCAAGCCGTCGATGGCATCCAGTAGCGCTTCCTCTTCCGTATCCCCTGCACTGGCCAACTCGGGTACGTCATCACAGCTGACCCACACGCTGCCTGCCTCATGATGCACGGTCACGGGATAGTCAAACATAGCTCGCCACCTCTAGCAGGGCCGGATCTCAATCCTTGAGCCCCAAGTCTTTGATTATTTTCTTCCTCAGCCCTTCGCCCATTTCCTTGGCACCGTGGTCCGGGAAGATCGTCTGGTTGTCGCCGAAGTAAACCTTGAAGTGAGAACCCTTGCCGGGCTCGAACTCCACACCTTGGGACTTCAACCACCGCCGAAACTCGCTGTACTTCATGCTATGTCCTTAGCATTTCGGCAAAACCAGCATGCAACAGATATGCTGCCTTTCGCAACATATCTGTTGCACTCCGACCTCCACACCCGAAAAAACCGATCTACTCAGTCCGCCCCTGTACGGCGGGCCTATCAGTCTCCGACAGCACCGAATGAGGCATGCAGAGCAAGATGAACAATCAGGACACCATCACCTGGCTGGATGCTGAGCTGAATAGCTCGCACAATCGGCTCACTCAATGAGCCGAATAATCTGTTTATTCGGCTCACCCTCCCAGAAGGGCTTGCCATGCACTCTTCGCGCCCCCGCGAAAAGCCGCTTGATTACACAGCGTCTGGCTCAGTTCGAAGACAACTCACGCAGCGCGGCGGTAGCCAGGAAGCCGGAGCGGGAGGCGTAGCGATGGTCGCGCTTCACGCGTTCGTCGATGCGTTGCAGGAGGTTTTCCGGGAGGCTGGCGTTGAAGCGCACGGCCTTGCCCAGGTAGGGGGTGACGTCGAAGTCGACCACCGCCCAGACGCCGCCGGCGTAGTCGGGGTTGCCCATGTGGGTGTCCACTTCCTGGGCTTGCGGGAGCGTCTCGCCGTCGGCCACCAGGCCTTCGAAGTGTAGGGCCAGGGCTTCCTGGACGTTTTCCAGCGCCTGGCTGACGGTGCCGCCGGCGGAGAAGCAGCCAGGCACGTCAGGGATGGTCACGCCGTAATCCGAGTCGGCGTCCTTGTGCAGAACCACGGGGAATTTCATGTTGATGCCCTCCTCCTGGGCTGACGGCCGACTCATCGCAGGCCGGCCTGGCGCAGAATACTGTTCACGGTCCCGATCGGCAGGTTGCTCCTGGGATGGGGAACCGTCACCCGCCCCTTCTTGGTGAAATGCCGGAACTGGTGATGACTGCCTTTCACCTCCACCAGGAACCAGCCATCCGCCCGGATCAACTCCATGATTTCTCGACTGCGCATCGTCCCTCCGCCCAGCCTTGGTGTGTATGCTACACACCAAGACCGTGATTATCTACACACACTACACACCCAACTTTCGACCTTGCCGTCAGGCGCTCCGCCGCAATTGAAGAGCGCCGAGGCTTTGGGCGGTGCGAGGGGGTTGGCGGGAGCTGAAAACAGGGAAGTTTCCTGCGAGGCATTGGCGTTGCCGTCTTACAAGACGGCTGCGTAGCGTTCCACCTGCCACGGATCAGCCGTGGCCAGGAGTGGAATCCTGCGCGCATCAACCGTCATAAGCAGATCATCGGACGTTCCGGCGTCCGGTGTTTCTGGCGGTCTATGGCGGATCGTGCGAGGAGGGCCTCGGCCCTACCGGGGGTGCCCGGCGATTCCACCCTTGCACGGTCCGCCTCCCTTCTCCGGATTGCCTGGGTGGCGGCTTCTTCGATGCAGCAAGGAGCGACAGCATGAGCCTTTCTTCCACTTCCGATTCCGTCCTCGTCCCTTCCGTATTCCTGCGCCATCGCCGACCCCTGCGGGCGGTACTGATCGAAAACCAGGCATGGTTCGTCGGGCGTGACCTGGCGCGGCTGACCAACAGCCATGTGTCCACGCGGGTTATCCACAAACTGGATGCTGATCAACAGCGGTTCGAATGCCTGCAGGTGGCCGGCGGCGAGGTGACGCGTGAGTGGCTGGTCAGCGAGAGCGGCGTGTATGCGCTGCTGATGGTGCATTTCTATCACCCGGAGAACCGGGGCTTGCGGCAGTGGTTGAGCAATGAGGTGGTGCCGGCGTTGCGGGATGCGCGGCAGGGTGATCCGGATTTGCCGCGGCGGCGGGTGAAGCGGATGCAGGGGCAGCAGTTGAGCGTGCTGGATTGGCAGGGGAAATTGTGGGTGCGGTTTGGGGATGCGGTGGGTTTGATGGAGCGGGAGGTGCGGCGGGAGTCGTAGGGTTGGGTGGTATGCATGGTGATGGGTATCGCTGCGCTCAACGCCATCCTACGGGGCGCCAGGGTTGGCTCTGGTGTGGTCTTTGACTTGGGCTCCCTCTCCCCAGCCCTCTCCCTGAAGGGAGAGGGGGCTTGTTCGTGCCGAGAGGGGGACCGGCTTCAGTCGTTAACTTTCGGTGCCGGCTGACTCCAGAGCGCCAGCGTCTGCCCAACGGTCCCCTCTCCCTTCAGGGAGAGGGTTAGGGAGAGGGCTGCCGAACGCCACCCCGGCGACGACTCCCCGGCCATGCAGCATGCCTTCACCGCTTCGCAATGATGTAAACCGCATGCACGATGCCCGGGATGTACCCCAGCAACGTCAGCAGGATGTTCAGCCAGAACGCCCCGCCGAAGCCCACCTGGAGGAACACGCCCAGGGGCGGGAGGATGATGGCGATGAGGATGCGGATCAGGTCCATGGCGGGCGCTCCTTGTAACTGTGGCTACTGACACCAGCATCGACCACGGCCGCTTCGCTGGCGTTCAATCCTTTTGCGGGCCATGGTTGCGGGCAGAGTCAGGCCTCTGCGTACCGAAAAGGTGCAACCCCGCTCCCGCCCCAGCGCGCAGATGCCCGCTCTCCTAAAATGCCAGGCAAGGTCCGCTTCTTGCAGCGATCGCCGGGCATCCGCTGCATCCGCCAGCATGGTCACCTTTCTACACAGTCCGTCGAGTTCGACCAATGACTGGTTGCACCTGGTTGCACCTTTGTCGTCCGGCGTTTAAATTCTCGCCACATTTCCGCCGTGCCCACTTTCAATAACAGGTACAACCATGGCCACCACCACCCTTGGCGTGAAGCTGGACGACGCCACCCGTGAACGTCTGAAGCAAGCCGCCCAAGCCATCGAGCGCACGCCGCACTGGATCATCAAGCAGGCGATCTTCAACTATCTGGAGCAGATCGAGGGTGGTCTCTCCCCCGCCGCGCAGTCCGGCCTGGCCGCCGCGGCCGGCGAGGAGTCGCTGGAGGCGCTGAACGAGCAGGGCCTGCAGGTGTTCCTGGACTTCGCCGAGAGCATCCTGCCGCAGTCGGTGCTGCGCGCCGCCATCACTTCCGCCTACCGCCGCCCGGAAACCGAGGCCCTGCCGATGCTGCTGGAGCAGGCCCGCCTGCCGCAGGACAAGGCCGAGGCCGCCAACAAGATGGCCCTGGGCATCGCCGAGAAGCTGCGCAACCAGAAGAGCGCCGGCGGCCGCCAGGGCCTGGTGCAGGGCCTGCTGCAGGAGTTCTCGCTGTCGTCCCAGGAGGGCGTGGCGCTGATGTGCCTGGCCGAGGCGCTGCTGCGCATTCCGGACAAGGCCACCCGCGACGCGCTGATCCGCGACAAGATCAGCAACGGCAACTGGAGCCAGCACCTGGGCCAGAGCCCGTCGATGTTCGTCAACGCCGCGTCCTGGGGCCTGCTGATCACCGGCAAGCTGGTGTCCACCCACACCGAGGCGGGCATGACCTCCTCGCTCAACCGCATCATCGGCAAGAGCGGCGAGCCGCTGATCCGCAAGGGCGTGGACATGGCCATGCGCCTGATGGGCGAGCAGTTCGTCACCGGCGAGACCATCGGCGAGGCCCTGGCCAACGCCGCGAACATGGAAAGCCGCGGCTTCCGCTATTCCTACGACATGCTCGGCGAAGCCGCACTCACCGACGAGGACGCCAAGCGCTACCTGGCCTCCTACGAGCAGGCCATCCACGCCATCGGCAAGGCCTCCCACGGCCGCGGCATCTACGAAGGCCCGGGCATCTCCATCAAGCTCTCGGCGCTGCACCCGCGCTACAGCCGCGCGCAGTACGACCGGGTGATGGACGAGCTGTACCCGACCCTGCTGGGCCTGACGCAGATGGCCAAGCAGTACGACATCGGCATCAACATCGACGCCGAGGAAGCCGACCGCCTGGAAATCTCCCTCGACCTGCTGGAGCGCCTGTGCTTCGAGCCGTCGCTGAGCGGCTGGAACGGCATCGGCTTCGTCATCCAGGCCTACCAGAAGCGCTGCCCGTACGTGATCGACTATGTGATCGACCTGGCCAAGCGCAGCCGTCACCGCCTGATGATCCGCCTGGTGAAGGGCGCCTACTGGGACAGCGAGATCAAGCTGGCCCAGGTCAACGGCCTGGAGGGCTACCCGGTCTACACCCGCAAGCCCTACACCGACGTTTCCTACATCGCCTGCGCGCGTAAGCTGCTGGCGGTGCCGGAGGCCATCTACCCGCAGTTCGCCACCCACAACGCCCATTCGCTGTCGGCCATCTACCAGATCGCCGGGCAGAACTACTACCCGGGCCAGTACGAGTTCCAGTGCCTGCACGGCATGGGCGAGCCGCTGTACGAGCAGGTGGTGGGCAAGGTCGCCGACGGCAAGTTCAACCGCCCGTGCCGCATCTACGCCCCGGTGGGCAGCCACGAGACGCTGCTGGCCTACCTGGTGCGCCGCCTGCTGGAAAACGGCGCCAACACCAGCTTCGTCAACCGCATCGCCGACCACAGCATCTCGCTGCAGGACCTGGTGACCGACCCGGTGCAGCAGGTCGAGCAGATGGCCGCCCAGGAAGGCACCCTCGGCCTGCCGCACCCGCGCATCCCGCTGCCGCGTGACCTCTACGGCGAAGGCCGGGCCAACTCCGCCGGCCTGGACCTGGCCAACGAACACCGCCTGGGCTCGCTCTCCTCGGCGCTGCTGACCAGCACCAACCAGACCTACGTCGCCCAGCCGGTGCTCGGCGGCGAAGCCCCGGCGCCCGCCGCGGCCGAGCCGGTGAAGAACCCGGCCGACCACCGCGACATCGTCGGCCAGGTACACGAGGCCAGCGAGGCGGACGTGAACAACGCCCTGCTCAGCGCCCAGGCCAGCGGGCCGATCTGGCAGTCCACCCTGCCGGAAGAGCGCGCCGCCGTGCTGGAGCGCGCCGCCGACCAGATGGAAAGCGAGATGCAGCAGCTGATGGGCCTGCTGGTGCGCGAATCCGGCAAGACCTTCGCCAACGCCATCGCCGAGGTGCGCGAGGCGGTGGACTTCCTGCGCTACTACGCGGCCCAGGCCCGCAGCTTCTCCAACGACAGCCACCGCCCGCTGGGCCCGGTGGTGTGCATCAGCCCGTGGAACTTCCCGCTGGCGATCTTCAGCGGCCAGGTGGCCGCCGCACTGGCCGCCGGCAACACCGTGCTGGCCAAGCCGGCCGAGCAGACCCCGCTGATCGCCGCCCAGGCCGTGCGCATCTTGCTGGAAGCCGGCGTGCCGGCCGGCGTGCTGCAGCTGCTGCCGGGCCGCGGCGAAACCGTTGGCGCCCGCCTGGTCGGCGACGAGCGCGTGCGCGGCGTGATGTTCACCGGCTCCACCGAGGTCGCCGGCATCCTCCAGCGCAACATCGCCGGCCGCCTGGACGCCCAGGGCCGCGCCATTCCGCTGATCGCCGAGACCGGCGGGATGAACGCGATGATCGTCGACTCCTCGGCGCTGGCCGAGCAGGTGGTGGTGGACGTGATCAACTCCGCCTTCGACAGCGCCGGCCAGCGCTGCTCGGCCCTGCGCGTACTGTGCGTGCAGGCCGACGTGGCCGACCGCGTGGTGCAGATGCTCAAGGGCGCCATGGCCGAATACACCATTGGCTCGCCGGAGCACCTGAACGTGGACATCGGCCCGGTGATCGACGCCGAGGCCAAGGGCAACATCGACCGCCACATCCAGGCCATGCGCGACAAGGGCCGCAAGGTCTTCCAGGCCGCGCGGGTCAACGGCGACGCGCTCAAGCGCGGCACCTTCGTGGTGCCGACGCTGATCGAGCTGGACAGCTTCGACGAGCTCAAGCGCGAAATCTTCGGCCCGGTGCTGCACCTGGTGCGCTACGAGCGTTCCGACCTGGACCAGTTGCTGGCGCAGATCAACGCCTCCGGCTACGGCCTGACCCTCGGCGTGCACACCCGCATCGACGAGACCATCAGCCAGGTGGTGGGCAACGCCCACGTCGGCAACCTGTACGTGAACCGCAACATCGTCGGCGCCGTGGTCGGCGTGCAGCCCTTCGGCGGCGAAGGTCTGTCCGGCACCGGCCCGAAGGCCGGCGGCCCGCTGTACCTGTTCCGCCTGCTGTCGACCCGCCCGCGCGATGCGGTGGCCAGGCAGTTGGCCGGCGACAACGTGCAGGCCCTACCACGCCCGGCCGAGCGCGAGAAGTCCCTGCAAGCCCTGCGCGACTGGGCAGCCAAGCAGGAGCCGGAACTGGCGAAGGTGGCGGACGAGTTCGCCAGCCTGGCGCAGAGCTACGCCTGCCACGTGCTGACCGGCCCGACCGGCGAGCGCAACACCTACACCCTGCTGCCGCGCGAGCGCGTGCTGAACATTGCCGAGGAGCGTGCCGACCTGCTGGTGCAACTGGCCGCCACCCTGGCGGTGGGCAGCCTGGCGGTATGGCCGGCAAGCCAGCGCGAGCTGCGCGACAGCCTGCCGAAGGAAGTGCAGAAGCGTATCGAGCTGGTCAACGACTGGACCGCCGCCGAAGCCGCCTTCGACGCCATCCTGCACCACGGCGATTCCGACCAGCTGCGCGAGGTGTGCGAACAGGCTGCCAAGCGCAAGGGCGCCATCGTTGGCGTGCACGGCCTGGGCAAGGGTGAAACCGACGTACCGCTGGAACGCCTGCTGGTGGAGCACGCCCTGAGCGTGAACACCGCGGCCGCCGGCGGCAACGCCAGCCTGATGACCATCGGCTGATGCGACGGCGGCGGCCCTACCCGGCCGCCGCCAGCGACACCCGCGCCCTTGCGGCGCGAACCGCGCTACCGCCCTCGTCGAGGGGGCTACCCGCCCGGTAGCGCGGCTTTCCCTCCAGGCATTCCATGCCTTGCGTCCACCCAAACGGCGGACGCCGCGGCGGGGCTACCCTCCCCGCCGCTTCCTTGAATACCGGTTCCTACAGGAACCAGCGGTATTCGCGCGCACTGACTTCGTCCATGAACTCCAAGTGGTCGTGGCGCTTATTCTCGCAGTAGACGAAGACGAACTCGCTGCCGAGCCCTTCCTTCACTATCGGATGGTTCTCCATGGCCGCCACCGCGCCGAGCATGTCGCGGGGGAAGTCGATGCCGCTGTCGCGGTCTTCGTTCAGCGGGGCGATGGGCTCCTTGCCCGCTTCCAGGCCGTATTCCATGCCGGTGAGGATGGCCGCCAGGACCAGATACGGGTTGGCGTCGGCGCCGGCCAGGCGGTGCTCGATGCGCAGGTTCCTGCCATCGGACTCGGGGATGCGGATGCACGCGTCGCGGTCTTCGAAGCCCCAGCTGGCCTTGCTCGCCGCGTTCACCCGGGAGCCGTAGCGGCGGTAGGCGTTGTGGTTGGCGGCGAAGATCGGCATGCAGTGCGGCAGCAGTTCCAGGCAGCCGGCCACGGCGTGGCGCAGCGGGCGCTGGCCCTCGCCGTCGAGCAGGTTGCGGCCGTCGCGGTCGTACAGGCTGACGTGGACGTGCATGCCGCTGCCCGGCGCGTGCAGGTAGGGCTTGCTCATGAAGCTGGCGCGGTGCCCGTGCTTGAGCGCCACGCCACGGGTGGCGCGGGTGAACAGCGCGGCCTGGTCGGCGGCGTGCAGGCCGTCCTCGCAGTGGGCGAAGTTGATCTCGAACTGGCCCGGGCCGATCTCGGCGGTGATGACGTTGGCGTCCACGCCCTGCTCGCGCGAGGCTTCGACGATTTCATGCAGCACGTCGGAGAAGCGCGACAGGCGCTCGATGTGCATGTTCGGCTGGTCGTCCTCGTCGTCGCACAGCGGGTCGCGCGGGTACTGCGGCAGGCCGTCCTTGAGCTTCCTGTCGAACAGGTAGAACTCCAGTTCGAAGGCCACCACCGGGCGGATGCCCTTGCCTTCCAGGCGCTTGAGCACGCGCGCCAGCACTTCCCGCGGTTCGAACTCGATGGGCGCCTCGGTGCCGTCGGAGCTGATGATCATCTGCCCCAGCGGCTGGCTCTCCCAGCGCACCGGCTTGAGCGTGCCGGGGATCAGCCGGCGCGGCGCGTCCGGGTCGCCGTCGTTGAAGCAGTAGTCGCCGATCGGGTGCAGGCCACCCTGCACGCCCAGCAGCACGCAGTTCTGCGGCAGTTTCAGGGGCGAGCCGGCGGCGACTTTCTCCAGCATGTCCACCGGGTAGCGCTTGCCGTAGAAGTGCCCGGGGATGTCCAGGCAGATCAGGTCGACGTAGCGCACGTCCGGGTTCTGGGCGCGGAAGGCGCGTACTTCGCTGAGCAGGTCGGGGAAGGTTTGGCGGTTCATCTTCTTGGTGCCTGTGTCGGGCGCAGCCGGATGCCTTCAGGTGAAGATCCAGAGCACCCTCGTTGGTTTGTCTGTCAGGTTGCCGTAGCGGAATTTCGCGTGCGGCGGCAGCTGGAAGCTGTCGTTGGGGTAAAGGGTGACGGTCTCGTCCTGGTACCAGAGGGTCAGTTCGCCCTCCAGCACGAAGCCGCCCTGTTCGGAGCTGTCGTTGAGGTGGTCCTCGCCGCTGGTGGCGCCGGGGGCGAGGATGCTGTCGAGCATCGAGAAGCCGCCGGACATGTTCGGCGAAGCGAGGATGTCGGTGATGCCGCCGGCGTAGTACAGCGTGCGGCGGTCGGCCGGGCGCGTCACCCAGGCCAGCTCCCGCGCCGGCCCCTCGGCGTAGAAGTAGGTGGTCGGCACGCCGAGGGCTTCGCTGATGGCGGTGAGGTCCGCCACGGTGGGGCGCGACAGGCCGCGCTCGACCTGGGAGAGGAAGCCCACCGAGCGGCCGATGCGCTCGGCCAGGGCGCCGAGGGTCAGGTTCTTGTGCTTGCGCAGGTCGCGGATGAGGGTCGCGAGGTGTTCGTTCTGGTGTTCTTGCATAGGCGCTGTCCGGCTCGGTTCAGAAGAAGTCCCGCAAGCGATACCAGGCTTTGCCGACGGCTTCCAGTGGCGCGGCGAAGCGCTGGCCGCCGGGGAAGCCGGGATTGCTCAGGCGCTGGTACAGGTCGAGCTCCTCGCTGCGCCCCAGCATCGCCTGGCTGACCGCGTGGGCAGCGGCCAGGCTGGGCAGCACGCCATGCCCGGAATAGCCCTGGAGCCAGTAGAGGTCGCCGCGGCGGCCGATGTCCGGGGTACGCCGCATGCTGCAGTCGATGTGCCCGCCCCAGGCGTATTCCAGCTCCACCCCGCGCAGTTGCGGGAACACCCGCTCGACGTAGGGCCGGGTGGCGGCGCGGATGTCCGAGGGCATTCCGCCCAGGTAGGTGCAGCCGCCGCCGAACAGCAGGCGGTGGTCGGGGGTGAGGCGGAAGTAGTCGAGGACGAACTGGTTGTCGGTGACGCAGCAGTTCTTCGGCAGCAGCGAGTGCGCAAGCTCCGCGCCCAGCGGCGCGGTGGCGACCTGGTAGGTGCCCACCGGCAGGATGCGCGCGGAGACTTCCTTGTCCAGGCCGTCGATGTAGGCGTTGCAGGCCAGCACCAGGGCGGCGCAGCGGATGCTGCCATGCTCGGTCTCGACCAGGTAGCCGTTGCCCTGCTCGCTGTAGCGCAGCGCGCGGGTCTGCTCGAAGATGCGCCCGCCGGCCTTCTCCAGCGCGCCGGCGAGGCCGTAGGCCAGTTTCAGCGGGTTGAGGTGCGCGGAATTCGGGTCGTACAGGCCGGCCAGGTAGCGTTCGCTGGCGATCCACTGCGGCAGCTCGGCGCGGGAAACCATCTGCAGGCCTTCGTAGCCCCAGCGGCGCGCAGCCTCGCCCTGCCACTCTTCGAGCATGCCGACGCGGCGCGGCAACACGGCGGTCCACAGGTGGCCGACGCGGTAGTCGCAGTCGAAGCCGTGGCGCTGCGGCAGGTCGCGCATTTCCCGCGCGGCCCAGAGCATGCCCTGCCACAGGCGCAGGGCGCCTTCATGGCCGAGGTCGGCCTCGATCGGCCCGAGGTCGCTGGACCAGCCCGGCAGCGCCTGGCCGCCGTTGCGCCCGGAGGCCGCCCAGGCGATGCGGCTGGCCTCGATGACGCAGACCTGGCGGCCGCCTTCGGCCAGTTGCAGCGCGGTGTGCAGGCCGCTGAAGCCGGCGCCGATCACCAGCACCTCGACCTCCAGCGCATCCGGCAGCTGCGCGCGGGGCTGCAGCAACTCCGGGTTGGCGGCGGCGTAGTAAGTGCCGACGGGCTGGCTGGATTGCAGGAACATGGCGACCTCGTGAAATTGTCATGCTTGTTTTTCATGAAAACTAGCACAACTAATTTCATGAAGCCAGCCCGGCACAAATCCACAGCGACCCGCGGCAGCCCAGCCGGGGGAAGCCGGACCGTGCGCGCGGGATGACAGACGCCCATCTATTGCTATGTTCTTAGGAGATAAAAAGGCCGCCGGACGCGGTTCGGTCGGGCGTACAGGGGATAACCGGATGAATCGGATGCTGAAGCCGCAGCCTTATTGCAAGAATTGCCGACTGGCACCGCCCACCCTCAGCGACGACAAGCTCCAGGAGCTGGAAGCCCTCATCAAGCCCGGCCACCTGCTGCACAAGGGCGACCACCTGTTCCGCCAGGGCGACGCCTTCCACAACGTCTACCTGGTGCGGTCCGGCTCGCTGAAGACAGTGACCACCAACGAGCAGGGTCTGGAGAAGATCACCGGCTTCTATTACGCCAACGAGATCTTCGGCTTCTCCGGCATGGACGAGGGCCGCTACCCGGTGTCGGCCATCGCCCTGGAAAGCACCCTGTGCAGCGAGATTCCCTTCGACCAGTTGGAGCTGCTGTCGCAGCAGATTCCCGGGCTGTCGCACCAGTTGCTGCTGATGATGAGCCGCAAGATCCGCGAGGACCAGCAGATGAAGCTGCTGCTCTCGCGGCTCAACGCCGATTCGCGGATCGCCGCCTTCCTGCTGAACATTTCCGCGCACTTCCGCGAGCGCGGCTTCTCCGCCCTGCGCTTCCGCCTGAGCATGTCGCGCCACGAGATCGGCGACTACCTGGGGCTGGCGGTGGAGACCGTGTCGCGCAGCTTCACCCGCCTGCAGAAGAACGGTCTGCTGCGGGTCAACGGGCGGGAGACGGAGATCGTCGACTTCACCGAGCTGTGCGCGCTGGCGGGTGGCGAGATCGAACTCTGAAGCCCTGCCTTTCCCTCGTAGGATGGGTTGAGCCTGCGAAACCCATGCGGTCATTGGCGATGGGTATCGCTCCGCTCAACCCATCCTACGGTGCGTGTTCGCCTGAGGGTGTAGCGGGCCCTGCCCGCGATTCGCGCGCAGGGCGCGCTCCTACATGGGATACGTCATGGCGCCGCGATGCGGCCGGCAGGCCGCCTCTGGCCCCGGGGCGCAAGGCCCCGGCCGGGAATAAAAGCCGCCCCGATGGACCAAAACGACGTCCGGGGGCGGGCGCGAGGCAGGTTGTGGGCAGCCGCCGCGTCAGGCGGGGCCGCTGCCCAGGCATTCAGGGCCCTGCAGGCGGGCCGTCCAGTCTTCCACCACGCCACTGGCCAGGCGTTGCGCGGCGGTCTTGCGCCAGCGCAGCGAGAGCGCGTCGCACGCCATCATCTGGCGCAGGCCGCAACGCTCCAGCGGTTCGCCGAAGTACCAGCGCAGCAGGCTGGCGACGCTCAGCTGCGGGTAGTGCCGCTGCACCAGCTCCAGCGGCGCGGCGGCGCTGACCATGCCGGCGCGGCGCACCCGGTAGAACCAGCCGCAGCGGCCCTGCTGCTGCAACTCCAGCGGCAGTTCCGGGAGGTTCCAGCGGCGCCCCAGGCGGTAGCACGGCGAGCGCGGCTGGCTGACTTCGATCAGCGCATCGCCCCAGCGGAACAGGTCGCCGATGCACACGTCCGCCTCGCTGATGCCGAAGGTCGAGAGGTTCTCGCCAAAGGCCGGCTGCTGCCAGCGCTGTTGCGGGTGCTGCTTGCGCCAGTGGCGGTAGTGCTCGGCCGGGTAGTGGTGCAGCGCGCGGTCGAGGCCGCCGTGGTGGCGCAGGTCGGCCTGCTCGTCGCCGGGCAGGCCTTCGCTGCCCAGCCAGACTTCCTCGCGGGTTTCCAGCTTGTCGATGGCGCTGACCAAACCGCCCCAGCACTCTTCGACTTTGCCTATGAAAACACCCTGGATGACGATGCCTTCCACCTTTGTCTACCCGTCTGCAGCAGCGGACAGGCACTAGACTAGAGCCTCGGATAGGCTCCTATCCATTTCGATTTTCCAGTTTCGTTGATAAGCCACGCTTATGGATTTTCGCCAGCTCCGCTATTTCGTCGCGCTCTACGAGGAAGGCCACGTCGGCCGCGCCGCCGAGCGCCTGGCCCTGTCGCAGCCGGCGCTGTCACAGCAGATCCGCCAGTTGGAGCGGAGCCTGGATGTGGCCCTGTTCCAGCGCGTCGGCAAACGCCTGGTGCCGACCGTGGCGGCGCACACGTTGTACAACCATGCCGTGCCCCTGCTCGAAGGCCTGGAGCGCGCCCACGAGGCCCTGCGCGGCTTCCGCGGCCAGGCCGCGCGCAGCCTGGCCATCGGCGTGCTACAGACGGTCAATGCCAGCCTGGTGCCCTATCTGGTGGAGCGCCTGCACGCCGCGCAGCCGCATTTGCAGGTGCGCATCTACGAACTGTCCGGGGTGGAGATCGAGCGCCGGCTGCTGGCCGGGCAACTGGACATCGGCATCGGCTTCCTGCCGCCGCGCCAGCCGGCGCTGCACGGTGTGGAGCTGTACCCGGACGAGCTGCAACTGGTGATCCCCGCCGACCACCCGTTGCGCGAATTCAAGAAGGTGTCCCTGGCCCAGGCCGCGGAGCTGCCGATGCTGCTGCTCGGCGAGGAATTCCGCGCCCGGCAGATCTGGCAGGAACAGCTGGCCGCCATCGGCCGCCGGCCGCGGGTGCAGGCCGAGCTGAACCACATGAGCGGCATCCTCGACAGCCTGCCCCACAGCCGCTTCGCCACGGTGCTGCCGGGCCGGGCGCGGCAACTGCACAGCAACCGCGACCTGCTGTGGAAGCCGTTGAGCGAGCCGCGCATTGCGCTGAGCGTGGGGCTGGTGTACCGCGATGCGCAGCGCCAGCACAGCACCGTGGAGTTGCTGCGCTCCCTGCTGGAAGGTGTGGTGCAGAGCTTTTCGTAGGCGCACCGGTCTTGCAGGCCGCGCCAGAGTGCTCTTCGTAGGATGGGTTGAGCCTTGGCGAAACCCATGCGGTTGTGGCGATGGGTATCGCTTCGCTCAACACCATCCTACGGGTCGTTGTGTTTGCCGGAGGGCGTAGGAGCGGACCTTGTCCGCGATAGCCGGATGTCCCGGCGCGGATCGCGGATGAGATCCCCTACGCCGCTCCACCCGCGCCATTCCCCTTGTAGGAGCGCGCCCTGCGCGCGAATCGCGGGCAGGGCCCGCTCCTACAGGTTGCCGGGAGGCACGGTATTCCTCCCCCGTAGGAGCGGACCTTGTCCGCGATAGCCGGGCGTCCCGGCGCGGATCGCGGATGAGATCCGCTACGCCGCCCCACCCACGCCATTCCCCCTGTAGGAGCGCGCCCTGCGCGCGAATCGCGGGCAGGGCCCGCTACAGTTGGCCGGGCAGGAAAAATCGCAGGCAAAAGAAAACCCCGCCTTGCGAGCGGGGTTTTGCAGACCGATATCCTGACGTCCGTGCTGGCCACCGTCCGTGGTGGAATCCCTTTCTTTCCGTTTTGTCGTCGGCGCTTCCTGCGCAATGTCCTGACTGAGAAGAAGGTTACCCCTCGCGCCGACGAGCCGATAGACGCCAAATGACACCACGACGTGTAAGCCTAGGCTTACAAAACCGTTGCACCCCTGAAACGACAAGGCCCCGCCGAAGCGGGGCCTTGTCAGGTTGCGCCGATCAGAACTGCGCAGCGTCGAGCAGGTACAGCGACTCGCTGCCGGCTTTCACCGAGGCGGTCAGGGAGTGGATGCGCGGCAGCAGGCGGGCGAAGTAGAAGCGCGCAGTGCCCAGCTTGCTGGCGTAGAAGTCGTCCTGGCCTTCCTTGCCCAGCGCCGCGCGGGCCATCAGCGCCCACATGTAGGCGTAGGCGGTGTAGCCGAACACGTGCAGGTATTCGACCGAAGCCGCGCCGATCTCGTTGGGGTTGGCCTTGGCGCGGTCCAGCAGCCAGGCGGTCAGTTCTTCCAGGTTCTGCACGGCGGCGTTCAGCGGGCCGGTGAACTCGGCCAGCTCGGCGCCGGCCGAGGCGGTGAAGGCGCGGATTTCGTCGCTGAACAGCTTGGCGAAGGCGCCACCGCTGCCGACGATCTTGCGGCCCACCAGGTCCAGCGCCTGGATGCCGTTGGTGCCTTCGTAGATCTGGGTGATGCGGCAGTCGCGCACCAGTTGCTCCTGGCCCCACTCACGGATGAAGCCGTGGCCGCCGAAGATCTGCTGGCCGTGCACGGTGGTTTCCAGGCCCATGTCGGTGAGGAAGGCCTTGGCCACCGGGGTCAGCAGCGCCACCAGGCTCTCGGCGCGCTGGCGCACGGCGGTGTCTTCGCTGTACTTGGCGGTGTCCAGCTGCATGGCGACGTAGCTGGAGAAGGCGCGGCCGCCCTCGTTCAGCGCCTTCATGGTCAGCAGCATGCGGCGCACGTCCGGGTGGACGATGATCGGGTCGGCGGCCTTGTCCTTGGCCACCGGGCCGGTGGGCGCGCGGCTCTGGATGCGCTCGCGGGCGTATTCCACGGCGCTCTGGTAGGAACGCTCGCCGGTGGCCAGGCCCTGGATGCCGACGCCCAGGCGCTCGTAGTTCATCATGGTGAACATGGCCGCCAGGCCCTTGTTCGGCGCGTCGACGATCCAGCCGGTGGCGCCGTCGAAGTTCATCACGCAGGTGGCCGAGGCCTTGATGCCCATCTTGTGTTCGATGGAGCCGCAGGACACGGCGTTGCGCTCGCCCAGGGAGCCGTCTTCGTTGACCAGCACCTTGGGCACCAGGAACAGCGAGATGCCCTTGGAGCCGGCCGGCGCGTCGGGCAGCTTGGCCAGCACCAGGTGGACGATGTTCTCGGTCAGGTCGTGCTCGCCGCCGGTGATGAAGATCTTGGTGCCGCTGACCTTGTAGCTGCCGTCGGCCTGGGGCTCGGCCTTGGTGCGGATGATGCCCAGGTCGGTGCCGGCGTGGGGCTCGGTCAGGCACATGGAACCGGCCCAGGTGCCGGCGTACATGTTCGGCAGGTACTTGGCCTTGAGCTCTTCGCTGGCGTGGTTGAGCAGCGACAGGCAGGCGCCGGCGGTAAGCATCGGGTACAGGCCGAAGGACAGGTTGGCCGAGTTGACCATTTCCTCGACCTGCGCGCCTATCACCTTGGGCATGCCCATGCCGCCGAACTCCGGCGAGCCGCCCACGCCCACCCAGCCGCCTTCGGCGTAGGTGCGGTAGGCCTCGGGGAAGCCGGCCGGGGTCTTCACGCCCTCGGCGCTCCAGCTGCAGCCTTCCTCGTCGCCGCTGCGGTTGAGCGGGGCGATCACGCCCGCGGTGACCTTGCCGGCTTCCTCGAGAATGGCGCCGGCGGTATCGACGTCGACGATCTCGGCCAGGCCGGGCAGTTCGGCCCAGAGCTTACTGACCTCGAAGACTTCGTTGAGGACGAATTGCATGTCGCGCAGGGGTGCTTTGTAGTCAGCCATGTTGGGAATCCTCGAGCGAAACAACGGCTGAACAAGCAGCCAGCGGTATTCAGGATAGAAGGTACGCAAGGGTACGCCGGCGGAGCTTACTCCGCAAACACTTCAGAGACATAGCGTCATGTTGTGAACGAATAATTAATTATTGGTCACAATATTTATTCACCGGACAGCCAGCGGCCCCGGCCACCCTGGGGCAACCGGGGCCGCTGGCGCCGCGATCAGAGCGCGAACTGCTCGGCGGACAGGCGCATCAGCGTCTCGCCGCCGGCTTCCACCGCCGCCAGGTGCGCCGCGGCGCGCGGCAGCAGGCGGGCGAAGTAGAAGTCCGCGGTGGCCAGCTTGGCCTGGTAGAAGTCCGCCTCGGCGGCGCCCTCCTCCAGCTTCTGCCGGGCCACCAGGGCCATGCGCAGCCAGAAGTAGCCGAGGGTGACGTAGCCGGAGAACATCAGGTAGTCCACCGCCGCCGCGCCCACTTCGTCGGGGTTCTTCATGGCCGCCATGCCGACCTTCTGCGTCAACTCGCCCCACTGCTTGTTCAGCGCCGCCAGTTGCGCCACCTGGGCCTTGAGCTGCGGGTGCTCGGCATTGGCCTGGCACAGCTGGTGGACCAGCTTGGTGAAGCCCAGCAGCAGCTTGCCCTGGCTGCCCAGCACCTTGCGGCCCAGCAGGTCCAGGGCCTGGATGCCGTTGGTGCCTTCGTAGATCGGGGCGATGCGGCAGTCGCGCACCAACTGCTCCATGCCCCACTCGCGGATGAAGCCGTGGCCGCCGAACACCTGCATGCCGTGGTTGGTCACCTCCAGCCCGGTGTCGGTCATGAAGGCCTTGCAGATCGGGGTGACGAAGGCCAGCAGGTTGGCCGCCTGCTCGCGCTCCTCGGCGTTGTCGGACAGGTGCTCGATGTCCAGCAGCTGCGCGGTGAAGTAGGCCAGGGCGCGGTTGCCCTCGTTGAAGGCCTTCATGGTCAGCAGCATGCGCCGCACGTCGGGGTGGACGATGATCGGGTCGGCCGGCTTGTCCGGCGCCTTGGGCCCGGTCAGGGCGCGCATCTGCAGGCGTTCCTGGGCGTACTTCACGGCGCCCTGGTAGCTCACTTCGCCGAGACACAGGCCCTGCATGCCGGTGCCCAGGCGCGCGTGGTTCATCATGGTGAACATGCAGGCCAGGCCCTTGTTGGCCTCGCCGATCAGGTAGCCGGTGGCGCCGTCGAAGTTCATCACGCAGGTGGCCGAGGCCTTGATGCCCATCTTGTGCTCGATGGAGCCGCAGGCCACGGCGTTGCGCGCCCCGGCCTCGCCGCTGGCGTCGAGCAGGAACTTGGGCACGATGAACAGCGAGATGCCCTTGGTGCCGGCCGGCGCGTCGGGCAGCTTGGCCAGCACCAGGTGGATGATGTTCTCGCTCAGGTCGTGCTCGCCGGCGGAGATGAAGATCTTGGTGCCGCTGATGGCGTAGCTGCCGTCGGCGTTGGGCACGGCGCGGGTCTTGATGATGCCCAGGTCGGTGCCGCAGTGTGGTTCGGTCAGGCACATGGTGCCGGTCCAGGTGCCGGCGGTCATGCGCGGCAGGTAGGCCTGCTTCTGCTCGGCGCTGCCGTGGGCGTGGATGGCGGCCATGGCGCCCTTGGTCAGCCCGGGGTACATGGCCCAGGAGCAGTTGGCCGCGCCGATCATCTCGCTGACCAGCAGGCCGAGGGAATGCGGCAGGCCCTGGCCGCCGTAGGCCGGGTCGGAGGACACACCGTTCCAGCCGCCCTCGACGTACTGCGCGAAGGCCTCCTTGAAGCCCTTGGGCGTGGTCACCACGCCGTTGTCGAAGTGGCAGCCTTCCTCGTCGCCGGAGCGGTTCAGCGGGGCCAGCACCTGCTCGCAGAACTTGGCGCCCTCCTCGAGGATGGCGGAAACCATGTCCGGGCTGGCATCGGTCGCTCCCAGGGCCTGGTAGCGGCCGGCGAAATCGAAGACTTCGTCGATCAGGAAGCGCATGTCGCGCAGGGGTGCCTTGTACTCGGGCATGGCGGTTCTCCAGTCGGTTCGGCGCCAAAGCGGCGCGGATCAACCCCGAACCTACTGTGCGCCGGAAAGCCCCGGCAATCACTCTGCGCGCGATGAATGCGCGGCCATAACCGGCGCCTGGCCGACACTGCGGCCACACACGAAAAAGCCCGCCGGAGGGCGGGCTCGATCAGGCGAAGACTACTTCCACCCGGCCCTCACGGCGTGAACGGGGTGCGGCCTTGACCACGATCTGCACGTCACGTCCGAGCCGGGCCAGGCAGTCGATCATCTTGGCCTCGCTGATGCCTCTGAATTTCCCACGCAACATGTCGGAAACCTTGGGTTGAGGGAGCCCGAGGATTTCCGCCGCCTGGGTCTGGGTCAAGTGGCGGGCCTTGATGATGCTGCCGATCTTGGATGCCAGCCTGGCCTTGACCTGCATTTCTCCCGCATCGGCCCTGCCGAGGTCGGCATAGACGTTGCCGCTACCTTCTTCGAACTCAATCATTCTCTACGCTCTTCGCATGGGCTTGCGCATCTTTCAGCCTTTTCCTGAGACGAGCCTATACCCATATTGGTATAGCGATCAAGCCGTTCCCCAAAAGCACAGGCGTAGAAATGAAAACACCCTGCGAGCCGCTGGGCTCGCAGGGTGCTGGTGCCTTCTGAACAGCCCATCCTGTGGTGGGCTGATGGCAGCGGCAGGATCAGTAACCGAGGGAGAAATCTTCCTCGGCCATGTCCATCAGGTTGCCGGCGCCGGACAGCATGGCGGCGACGTGGGCGCGGGTACGCGGCAGGATGCGCTGGAAGTAGAAGCGCGCAGTCTGCAGCTTGGCCTTGTAGAAGCCCTCCTCGCTGGTGCCGGCCGCCAGTTTCTCGGCAGCCAGGCGCGCCATGTCGGCCCAGAAGTAGGCCAGGCAGGCGTAGCCGGAGAACATCAGGTAGTCCACCGAAGCGGCGCCGACTTCCTCGCGGTCCTTCATGGCGGCCATGCCGACCTTCATGGTCAGCTCGCCCCACTCCTTGTTCAGCGCGGCCAGCGGGGCGACGAATTCCTTGACGGCTTCGTTGGCTTCGTTGGCCTGGCAGAACTTGTGCACGATCTTGGTGAAGCCCTTGAGCGCCTCGCCCTGGGTCATCAGCACCTTGCGGCCCAGCAGGTCCAGCGCCTGAACGCCGGTGGTGCCTTCGTACAGCATGGAGATGCGGCTGTCGCGGACGTTCTGCTCCATGCCGTGCTCGGCGATGAAGCCGTGGCCGCCGTAGATCTGCACACCGTGGTTGGCCGCTTCGAAGCCGACTTCGGTCATGAACGCCTTGGCGATCGGAGTCAGGAAGGCCAGCATCGCGTCAGCGGCCTTCTTCTGCTCTTCGTCCTGGCTGCGCTGGACGATGTCGACCTGCTTGGCGGCGAAGTACAGCATGGCGCGGTTGCCTTCGGCGAACGCCTTGGCAGTCAGCAGCATGCGGCGCACGTCCGGGTGCACGATGATCGGGTCGGCGGGCTTGTCCGGGGCTTTCGGGCCGGTCAGCGAACGCATCTGCAGACGCTCGCGGGCGTAGGCGATGCCCCCCTGGAAACCGATCTCGGCGTGGGCCAGGCCTTGCAGCGCGGTGCCCAGGCGAGCGGTGTTCATGAAGGTGAACATGCAGTTCAGGCCCTTGTTCGGCGGGCCGATCAGGAAGCCGGTGGCGGCGTCGAAGTTCATCACGCAGGTGGCGTTGCCGTGGATGCCCATCTTGTGCTCGATGGAGCCGCAGGAAACGGCGTTGCGCTCGCCCACGCCGCCTTCGGCGTTGGGCAGGAACTTCGGCACGATGAACAGCGAGATGCCCTTGGTGCCCTGCGGGGCGTCGGGCAGGCGGGCCAGCACGATGTGGACGATGTTGTCGGCCATGTCGTGTTCGCCGGCGGAGATGAAGATCTTGGTGCCGGTGACCTTGTAGGTGCCGTCGGCCTGGGGCTCGGCCTTGGTGCGCAGCATGCCCAGGTCGGTGCCGCAGTGCGGCTCGGTCAGGCACATGGTGCCGGTCCACTCGCCGGACACCAGCTTGGTCAGGTAGGTGGCCTGCTGCTCCGGGGTGCCGTGGGCGTGCAGGGTGTTCATGGCGCCGTGAGACAGGCCCGGGTACATGCCCCAGGACCAGTTGGCCTGGCCGATCATTTCGCTGATGGCCATGCCCAGGGATTCCGGCAGGCCCTGGCCGCCGTGCTCGACGTCATGGGCCAGGCTCGGCCAGCCGCCTTCGACGAATTGCTGGTAGGCCTCTTTGAAGCCGCTGGGGGTCTTCACGCCCTCGGGGCTCCAGGTGCAGCCTTCCTGGTCGCCGACGCGGTTCAGCGGGGCGATCACCTGTTCGCAGAACTTGGCACCCTCTTCGAGGATGGCATTGACCATGTCCGGCGTGGCGTCCTGGGCGCCCGGCAGGTTCTGGTAGTGCGCTTCGTAGCCCAGCAGCTCGTCGCGAACGAAACGGATATCACGCAAGGGGGCCTTGTAATCAGGCATAGCGGTAAACCTCTACGAAGGGTTCTGGTTAATGGGCGACCGGTGCTTGCGGTCGCTGTACGGGAGCGTTCCCGGCCGCCCAGCCGATGCGCCGCGCGCCTCGACTCTCAAACAGGCGTTTGAAACATACGTTTACGCCCTACCCTTGTCAAGCGCGCAAACCGACCGCCCGGTCACGCGCGAGGGCACGGGCCAGAGCGCTGCATTCGCGGGTATCGATAGGGATAAGTAAAGCCCAGCCGCAGGCCGTCGACAGACGACTATCCGAAGCTGCTGAGAGGAAATTCTGAAGGGAGGAAAAGCGTCAGACGCTGATGTCGATCAGCGTCCCGAGGGTTTCGTCGGCGGTCTGCAGGACGCGGCTGGACGCCAGGGCGGCGTACTTGCTCATTTCCATGTCCACCACGGGCCGGGCGATGTCGTCCTTGGCCACGGGCTGCGCGGCCACCTGGGCGGCGGCACGGTCGACCTGCTGCAGGCCGCGCTGCAGCCCCTGCAGACCGGTACTGAATGCGTTACCGGAGATTTCCATGGTCGCTCTTCCTCGCTGGAACCTGCCGCCTATTCAAACAGGATCGCCGATGATATTCAAAGGCCATCAGTCCGGAAGATCGAGAATGCCCAGGTCCAGGTGCGCGGCCACTGCCATGGGCGTCGGCGCGGCCAGGTGCGGCACGCGGCCGATGCAGGGCGCCGGCAGACGTTCGGCGAGGGTCGCCAGGTTCTCTTCCAGGCGCGAGGTCCTGGGGTCGACGATGTTCGCCACCCAGCCGGCCAGCGGCAGGCCGTCGCGCAGGATGGCCTCGGCGCTGAGCACCGCATGGTTGATGCAGCCCAGGCGCACGCCCACCACCAGGATCACCGGCAGGTCGAGGCGGATGGCCAGGTCCGACAGGCTCTCTTCGCCGGCCAGGGGCACGCGCCAGCCGCCGGCGCCTTCCACCAGGGTGAAGTCGGCGCCACGCGCCAGCACGTGGCGCACCGGCCCGGCCAGGGTGTCCACGTTCAGCGCCACGCCGACTTCGCGGGCCGCCAGGTGCGGGGCGATGGCCGGTTCGAAGGCGAAGGGGTTCACCTCCTCGTAGGCCAGCGGCAGGCTGCACTCGCCCAGCAGGGCCAGGGCGTCGCCGTTGCGCAGGCCCTCGGGACGGCGCTCACAGCCGGAGGCCACCGGCTTGGCAGCGGCGGTGGACATCCCGGCCATGCGCGCGGCGTGCAGCAGGCCGGCGGCGATGGTGGTCTTGCCGATTTCGGTGTCGGTGCCGGTGATGAAAAACGCGTGTGGCATGGGGTTCCTCAAGGGCTATACGTGTAGGTGCCGGCTGCGCCGAGGGGCTTTCGTAGGATGGGTTGAGCTTGCGAAACCCATGCGGTGGCGGTGATGGGTATCGCTTCGCTCAACCCATCCTACGGGCGTTGTGTTTGCCGGAGTCCCCTCCTACGAAGAGATGGGTTTACGCAGGATGGCGTGGACCACCCTATAGGTCGCCGGCAGCCCCTCGGGCTGGCGGAAGCGTTCGTAGGCCTCGATCAGCGCCCGCACCCTCGCCCGCCCGGTGAGCCCGCCGGGGCGGCCGGGGTTGAGGTTGTGGGCGCCCAGGGCCTTGAGTTCGTGGGTCAGGCTGCGCAGGTCGGGGAAGTGCAGCACGCGGTCTTCGGTGGACAGCTGCAGCACTTCCAGCCCGCTGGCCGCGCATTGCGCCTGGTAGTCGGCGAAGGCGCGGAAGCGGTTGACGTGGACGAAACCGTCCACCGCCTGCCAGCTGGCGCGCAGTTCGCCCAGGGTGCCGATGCACAGGCTGCTGAAGGCGAACACGCCGCCCTCGCGCAGCACCCGGCGCGCTTCGCCGAGCACCGCCGGCAGGTCGGCGCACCACTGGATGGCCAGGCTGGAGAACAGCAGGTCGCAGCACTCGCCGCGCAACGGCAGGCGCTCGGCGTCGCCACCGATGAAATGCTGCGCGCCACCGTGCTCGCGGGCATGGCGCAGCATGCCTTCGGCGATGTCCACCGCCAGGCCTTCAGCTTCGGCAAAGCGCCGGGCCAAGGCACGGCTGAAGTGGCCGGTGCCGCAACCCAGGTCGAGCCAGCGGCGCACCGCCAGCTCGGCCGGCAGGCGCGCCAGCAGGCTGTCGCCGACGCCGCGCTGCAGTTCGGCCACCGCATCGTAGGTGGCGGCCGCACGGGAGAAGGAAGCGGCGACCTGGCGCTTGTCCGGCAGCGCGCCGCCCAGGGGATCAGACATCGTCGCCCTCGTGGATGAAAGCCAGGATGGCCGCGGCCACCTCGTCCGGGCGTTCCAGCGGCAGGCCGTGGCTGGCGCCGGCGATGGTGTTCACTTCCACGTCCGGCAACCAGCCCAGCAGCGCCTCGGCGGCGCCGGCCGGCACCAGCGCGTCGTTGCCGGCGAACAAGTGCAGTTGCGGGCCGTCGTAGCGCTCCAGCGCCGCGCGGGTGTCCAGGCGCCCCAGCAGTTGCAGGCCGGCGCTCAGCGCCCCGGTCTCCAGCGCCGGCAGCGCCACCTGCAGCTGCCGCGCCAGGGTGCGGGCGTCGCGGGCGCCCTGGCTGACCAGCAGGGTGAAGCGCTTGCGCGTCAGCTCCGGCTCCAGCAGGAAGGCTTCGAAGAAGTCCTCGAAGACGCTGTTGGGCATGGCCTGCGGCCAGTCGTCGAGCTGGCGGAAGCTGGCGTTGGCGGCCAGGGTGATCAGCCCGCGGCAGGCCTCGCCGCGGCGCGCGGCCAACTCGGCGGCGAGCATGCCGCCCAGGGACCAGCCGGCCAGCCAGCTGCCCTCGGGCAGCTCGTCGTCCAGTTCGTCCAGCCATAGCGCCGGGTCGGCCTCGCGCGGCAGCGGCTCGATGTGCACGTGCAGGTGCGGCGCCAGCTCCAGCAGCGCGTCGCGCAGCGGCTCCAGGGGCGCGCTGCCCAGGCCCCAGCCGGGCAGCAGTATCAGTTGGTCACGCATCCTCGCCCTCCTCGGCGTCGAGTTCCGCCAGCAGGCTGGTGGAGACCTGCCGCCAGCTCTGTTCCAGGGCTTCGAGCAGGCGGTCGACCTGCTCCTCGCTGTGGCTGGCGCTGAAGGTCACGCGCAGCCGCGCGCTGCCGGCCGGCACGGTGGGCGGGCGGATGGCGCCGACCAGGATGCCGTGGTCGCGCAGCGCGGCCGACAGCGCCATGGCCTGGCGGCTGCCGCCGATGAGGATCGGCTGGATCGGCGTGAAGCTGTCCATCAGCGTCAAGCCGATGGCCTCGGCGCCATGGCGGAAGCGCGCGATCAGCCTGCCCAGGTGCTCGCGGCGCCAGCTCTCGGCGCGCAGCAGCTCCAGACTCTTCAGCGTGGCGCAGGCCAGCGCCGGCGGCTGGCTGGTGGTGTAGATGTACGGGCGGGCGAACTGGATCAGCGTCTCCACCAGTTCCTCGCTGCCGGCGACGAAGGCACCGGCGGTGCCGAAGGCCTTGCCCAGCGTCCCGACCAGAACCGGCACATCGTCCAGGCCCAGGCCGAAGTGTTCGACGATGCCGCCGCCGTGGGCGCCCAGCGGGCCGAAGCCGTGGGCGTCATCGACCATCACCCAGGCGCCGTGACGCTTGGCTTCGGCGCACAGGGCCGGCAGCTCGGCGAGGTCGCCGTCCATGCTGAACACGCCGTCGGTGACCACCAGGGTGTTGCCCTCGGCCTTGCCCAGGCGCTGCGCCAGGCTGGCCGCGTCGTTGTGCAGGTAGCGCGAGAAGCGCGCGCCGCTGAGCAGCCCGGCGTCCAGCAGCGAAGCGTGGTTGAGGCGGTCTTCCAGCACGGTATCGCCCTTGCCCAGCAGCGCGGTCACCGCGCCCAGGTTGGCCATGTAGCCGGTGGAGAACAGCAGCGCGCGCGGCCGCCCGGTGAATTCGGCCAGGGCCAGCTCCAGCTCGTGGTGCGGCCCGCAATGGCCATTGACCAGGTGCGAGGCGCCACCGCCCACGCCCCAGCGCTCGGCGCCGGTACGCAAGGCGGCGATCACCTCGGGATGGTTGGCCAGGCCCAGGTAGTCATTGGAACAGAAGGCCAGCATCGGCCGGCCGTCGACCCGCACCAGCGGGCCCTGCGGCGACTCCAGCAACGGCCGCTGGCGGTAGAGATCGTCCGCCTGGCGCTGGGCGAGGCGGGGGGAGAGATCGAAGGACATGGCAGGAAGCTCGAAGCGAGAAGCTGAAAGCTAGAAGCCCGGACCGGCTACTTCAAGCTTCCGGCTTCAAGCTTCCAGCTTGCCGTCGTCAGACGGCCGAATAGAACAACTGCGAATCGCGCTGCTCGACCAGGGCCTGCTCGATGGCGGCCTGGTGCACCTCGTCGGCGTGCTCCTCGCGCTCCTCGGGCTTGATGCCCAGGCGGGCGAACAGTTGCATGTCCTTGTCGGCCTGCGGGTTGCGGGTGGTCAGCAGCTTCTCGCCGTAGAATATCGAGTTGGCGCCGGCCATGAAGGCCAGGGCCTGCATCTGCTCGTTCATCTGCTCGCGGCCGGCGGACAGGCGCACGTGGGACTTCGGCATCATGATGCGGGCCACGGCCAGGGTGCGGATGAAGTCGAAGGGATCGACGTCCTTCTCCTCGGCCAGCGGGGTGCCCTTGACCTTGACCAGCATGTTGATCGGCACCGACTCCGGGTGTTCCGGCAGGTTGGCCAACTGGATCAGCAGGCCGGCGCGGTCGGCCACCGACTCGCCCATGCCGAGGATGCCGCCGGAGCAGATCTTCATCCCCGCCTCGCGCACGTAGGCCAGGGTCTGCAGGCGCTCGCCGTAGGTGCGGGTGGTGATGATGTTGCCGTAGAACTCCGGCGAGGTGTCGAGGTTGTGGTTGTAGTAGTCCAGCCCGGCCTCGGCCAGGGCCTGGGTCTGCTCCTGGGTCAGCTTGCCGAGGGTCATGCAGGTTTCCAGGCCGAGCTTCTTCACGCCCTTCACCATTTCCAGCACGTAGGGCATGTCCTTGGCCGAGGGGTGCTTCCAGGCGGCGCCCATGCAGAAGCGGGTGGAGCCGATGGCCTTGGCCTCGGCGGCCGCTTCCAGCACCTTCTGCACTTCCATCAGCTTCTGCTTGTCCAGGCCGGTGTTGTAGTGGCCGGACTGCGGGCAGTACTTGCAGTCTTCCGGGCAGGCGCCGGTCTTGATCGACAGCAGGGTCGAGACCTGCACGCGATTCGGGTCGAAGTGCGCGCGGTGCACCGTCTGCGCCTGGAACAGGAGGTCGTTGAAGGGCTGCTCGAAGAGCGCCTTCACTTCGGCGAGGGTCCAGTCGTGGCGGGTGGCGATGGATGCGGTTGCACTCATGGGGAGTTCCTTCGGACGCGGGCTGACGCCTCGTTGTTCTCGGCCGCCACGGCAGGGCGTGGCGGTTCAGGCTTTGGAGGCATGATATGTAAGCCTTGGTCGCTGTCAACCAAGTTGAAGTCACAAGTCGACAAGTGACTATTATTTGAACAATCATTCATGCGCCGTGAACCTGGGGGCAGAACGCCACTCCAACAGCACAGGTACTCGAAGGAATCCCGCGAGCTCATGGAAACAGAAGGCACTTTCGACTGGCTCGGCCAGACCCTCGGCAAGGCGATCCGCTTCGTCGTCGACCTCCTTTCCGGCCTGCTGGGCGCCATCTGGGCGGCCATGGACCAGTTCCTCCATGGCCTGGCCCGGGCCATCGGAATGGACGTGTCGATCTTCAGCTTCGTCCTACTCTTCCTCGGCCTGTTGCTGCTCTACAGTGGCATCCGCGCCTTCGTCCGGCGCTCCTTCTTCGGCGGCATCCTGCTCACTGTGCTCGGCCTGATCGTGATGAGCTGGCTGATCCACTGAGCGTCCGCCGGGGCATCACCCGGAGGACGCCACCCTGCTCACTTTCGCCCGCCTGCGCGAGCGGCTCGTTCCGCGCCCGGACTGCCTGTTCTGCGGCGGCCCGGCCGATACCGGCCTGGCGCTGTGCGCCGGCTGCGACGCCGACCTGCCCTGGCTGGGCGGCCACTGCAACACCTGCGCCCTGCCGCTGCCGGAACACGGCCTGACCTGCGGCGAATGCCTGCGCCGGCCGCCGCCCTTCGACCAGGTGCTGGCGCCCTGGCGCTACGCCTTCCCGGTGGACGGCGCCATCACCCGCTTCAAGCACCAGGCCGACCGGCCACTGGGCCGGCTGCTCGGCCAACTGCTGGGGCGCCACCTGCGCCACGCCTTCGCCGAGGGCTTGCCGCTGCCCGACCTGCTCCTGCCGGTGCCCCTGGCTCCGCGCCGGCAACGCCAGCGCGGCTTCAACCAGGCCGAGCTGCTGGCCCGGCGCCTGGCCGCGGACCTCGGCCTGCCCTGCCGCCAGCCGCTGCGCCGGGTGCGCGACACCCCGGCGCAACAGGGCCTGGACAAGGCCGAGCGAAAGCGCAACCTGCGCCAGGCCTTCGCCCTGGACCACGGCGCGGCCCTGCGCGGCCTGCACCTGGCGCTGGTGGACGACGTGCTGACCACTGGCGCCACCGCCGCGGCCCTGGCGCAACTGCTGCGGCGTGCCGGCGCCGCGCGGGTGGACGTCTATTGCCTGGCCCGCACGCCGAAGCCGGGCTGAGCCCGGCGCCGGCAGCCGACGGATTCCACTTGCCTTTTGCCGGCGCAGCTACCAGCCTCGCCCTATCGCGAACACAACAACGAAAACGATGACCAGCCTCAGCCTTCTCACCCAGCACGTCACCCGCCGCCCGCAACGCATCGCCCTGCTCGCGCAGATCGCCGCGCTGGGCTCCATCACCCAGGCCGCCAAGGCCGCCGGCATGAGCTACAAGACCGCCTGGGATGCGGTGGACGAGCTGAACAACCTGGCCGAGCGCCCGCTGGTGGAACGCAGCGTCGGCGGCAAGGGCGGCGGCGGCGCGCGCCTGACGCCGGCCGGCGAACGCCTGCTGGCGCTGTACCAGCGCCTGGAGGAACTGCGCGAGCGGATGCTCGAAAGCATCGAGGAAGACGGCGAGGACCTGGAGCTGATCGGCCGCCTGATGCTGCGCACCAGCGCGCGCAACCAATTGCACGGGCGCGTCTGCAGCATCGAGCCGGCGGGCCTGAACGACCTGATCGGCGTCGACCTGCCCGGCGGCGCGCGCATCCACGCACGCATTACCCGCGAGAGCACCGAGAAGCTGGAGCTGCGCGAAGGCCTGCCGGTGATCGCGCTGATGAAGGCCGGCTGGCTCTACGTCGACCTGCCGCAGATCGAATGCCCGGCCGGGCTCAACGCCCTGGAAGGGCGGGTCGAGGACATCCGCGAGGCCGGCGACGGCCCCAGCGAAGTGCGCATCCAGTTGCCCGGCGGGCAGATGCTCTGCGCCCTGGTGGATCGGGAACGCATCGACATCCTGCGCCTGGTCCCCGGCAGCCGGGTGCGCACGCAATTCTCCCCGGCCCAGGTGATCCTCGGCACGCCGGTCTGAGCGAAGCCTGCCTTGAGTCAAGGGGCGGCGCCGGCCCTGGGGTTCCAATAGGCCATCCCACTGCCGGAGCCCCCCGCCCATGCGCCGCTTCCTGATCCCCCTGCTACTGACATGCAGCGCCCTGCTGCCGTCGCTCGGCCAGGCCACCCCCGACGTCCTGCGCGTAGCCAGCGGTCACCAGCCGATGGCGGCCCTGGAGGCGCTGGCCGACCAGTACCAGTTGCAGACCGGCAACAAGGTCCTGCTGATCGAGGGCGATAGCGCCGAGCTGGCCCGCGGCATCGGCCAGGGCATGGCCTTCGACCTGTTCTTCGCCGACGACGGCGCCCACAGCGTGCAGGCGCTGCACACCCAGGGCCGCGGCGAAGCGCCGCTGCCCTACGCCTGCGCCCCGCAGCCGCAGTACTACCTGGTGCTGGTGGAAGGCCCGCGGCGCGAGCTGGCGGAGCGTTTCTTCAACTACCTGAAAGCGAATCCCGAGGCGCTGGCAAAGGCCGGCTTCCACCTCAGCGCCTGCGGCAACTGACGCCGGCCCCGCAGGAGACTCCCAACGTAGGATGGCGTTGAGCGAAGCGATACCCATCGCCATGACCGCATGGGTTTCGCTTCGCTCAACCCATCCTACGAAGAGCCTCCCCAGGCGTAATGGCGCAGGGGCCAGCAATCCCGTGGCGGTGTGCGTAGACTAGGGGCCTGTTCACTGCCCTGGATCGCAGCCATGTCCCATCCCTTCTCCGCCCTTACGCCCGACCTGGTCCTCGACGCGGTGGAAAGCCTGGGCTACCTCAGCGACGCCCGGGTGCTGGCGCTCAACAGCTACGAGAACCGCGTCTACCAGGTGGGCATCGAGGACAGCGAGCCGCTGGTGGCCAAGTTCTACCGCCCCGGACGCTGGAGCGACGCGGCCATCCGAGAGGAACACGCCTTCTCCGCCGAGCTGGCCGAATGCGAGGTGCCGGTGGTGGCGCCGCTGGTGCGCGACGGCGAAAGCCTGTTCGAGTTCGCCGGCTTCCGCTTCGCCCTGTTCCCGCGCCGCGGCGGCCGCGCGCCGGAACCGGGCAACCTGGATCAGTTGTATCGCCTCGGCCAGCTGCTCGGCCGCCTGCACGCGGTGGGCGCCATCCGCCCCTTCCAGCACCGCGAGCAGCTGACTGTGGATAACTTCGGCCATGAGTCCCTAGCCACCCTGCTGGAAGGCAACTTCGTGCCCAAGAGCCTGCTGCCGGCCTACGAATCGGTGGCCCGCGACCTGCTCAAGCGCCTGGACGCCCTGTTCGCCGACAACCGCTACACCTCCATCCGCCTGCACGGCGACCTGCACCCGGGCAACCTGCTGTGCCGCGACGAGGTCTACCACATGGTCGACCTCGACGACTGCCGCATGGGCCCGGCGGTGCAGGACCTGTGGATGATGCTGGCCGGCGAGCGCCAGGAGCGCCTGCTGCAGCTCTCCGAGCTTATCGACGGCTACCAGGAGTTCCACGACTTCGACCCGCGCGAACTGCCGCTGATCGAGGGCCTGCGCACCCTGCGCCTGATGCACTACAGCGCCTGGCTGGCGCGGCGCTGGGACGACCCGGCGTTCCCGCCGAGCTTCCCCTGGTTCGGCAGCGAGCGCTACTGGGGCGAGCAGGTGCTGGTGCTGCGCGAGCAGCTGGCGGCGCTGGACGAGGAGCCGCTGCGGTTGTTCTGAGCCATCCAATCGTGCGCCCTGCGCGCGATTCGCGGGCCCGTTTGTGCGGGGGAAACGCCGTGCCTCACGGAGCGCATAGGGGGGCACGGAATCGAGCGAGCAGGCCTGCGGCCCCCTCACCCTAACCCTCTCCCGGAGGGAGAGGGGACCGTTCGGAGTACACGGGTATTTCGGCGTTAGCCGGCTGGCACAGGGATCGCCGGCTGAAACCAGGCCTCCTCCCGGCACGGACTGGCTCCCTCTCCCTCCGGGAGAGGGCTGGGGTGAGGGGAAAGCCCGAGCGCCGATGCCATTCCCTGTAGGAGCGCGCCCTGCGCGCGAAATCGCGGGCAGGGCCCGCTTTACAGGTGCGAGGGAAACGCCATGCCTCACGGAACGCATAGGGGCCCGGAATCGAGCGAGCAGGCCTGCGCCCCCCTCACCCTAACCCTCTCCCGGAGGGAGAGGGGACCGTTCGGAGTACACGGGTGTTTCGGCGTCAGCCGGCTGGCACAGGGACCGCCGGCTGAAACCAGGCCTCCTCCCGGCACGGACTGGCTCCCTCTCCCTCCGGGAGAGGGGTCCGTTCGGAGTACATGGGTGTTTCGGCGTCAGCCGGCTGGCACAGGGACCGCCGGCTGAAACCAGGCCTCTTCCCGGCACGGACTGGCTCCCTCTCCCTCCGGGAGAGGGGACCGTTCGGAGTGCATGGGTGTTTCGGCGTCAGCCGGCTGGCACAGGGATCGCCGGCTGAAACCAGGCCTCCTCCCGGCACGGACTGGCTCCCTCTCCCTCCGGGAGAGGGGATCGTTCGGAGTACACGGGTATTTCGGCGTCAGCCGGCTGGCACAGGGACTGCCGGCTGAAACCAGGCCTTCTCTCGGCACGGGCCAGCCCCCTCTCCCTCCGGGAGAGGGCTGGGGTGAGGGGAAAGCCCGAGCGCCGATGCCATTCCCTGTAGGAGCGCGCCCTGCGCGCGAAATCGCGGGCAGGGCCCGCTTACGTTGTTTTCTGGGTTATTCCCCGCGCCGCCCGGCGGCAGAAACTGAACGCACAGACAACATCGGCCGCGCCCCCTAGAATGGCGCGGCCACTCTTTTCTTCTGCCGCAAGGACGTCCGATGGCCACCGCCAACCCCCGCCGGGGCTATGCCCTGGGCCTGACCGCCTATGTCATCTGGGGACTCTTCCCGGTCTACTTCAAACTGCTGGAAAGCATTCCCGCCCTGGAAATCATCACCCACCGGGCCATCTGGTCGGCGCTGTTCGGCGCCGCCCTGCTGCTGGTGTGGAAACACCCCGGCTGGTGGCGCGAGCTGCTGGACAACCCGCGGCGCCTGGCCGTGCTCGGCGCCAGCGGGGTGCTGATCGCCAGCAACTGGCTGGTCTACGTCTGGGCGGTGAATAACGGGCACATGCTCGAAGCCAGCCTGGGCTACTACATCAACCCGCTGATCAACGTGCTGCTCGGCCTGGTGGTGCTGCGCGAGCGCCTGCGCCCGCTGCAATGGGTGGCCGTGGGCCTGGCGGCCCTGGGCGTGGCCCAGCAGGTCTGGCAACTGGGCAGCCTGCCCTGGGTGTCGCTGGTGCTGGCGCTGACCTTCGGCTTCTACGGGCTGATCCGCAAGCAGGCGCCGGTGGACGCCCTGCCCGGCCTGGTGGTGGAAACCTGGATGCTGCTGCCGCTGGCCCTGGGCTGGCTGCTGCTGTTCGCCGACGGCCCCAGCGCCCACCTGGCCTTCTGGACCACCCCGCAGGCGCTCTGGCTGGCCGCCGCCGGTCCCATCACCCTGGTGCCGCTGGTGTGCTTCAACGCCGCGGCGCGCCACCTGCCCTACGCGACCCTGGGCTTCCTGCAGTACATCGCGCCGACCCTGGTGCTGCTGCAGGCCGTCCTGCTGTTCGGCGAACACCTGGACTCCACCCGCCTGGTGGCCTTCGGCTGCATCTGGCTGGCGCTGGTGGTGTACAGCGTGGACATCTGGTACCGCCTGCGGCGCGCCTGATCATTTCCTGAGCGACAAGCTGCAGGCCCCGACGGGCAAGGCCTGCAGCCAGGTATCCGAACCTTTTCCACAGCTTCATCCAGCGCTGCCGGGGATAACCCCACAGCGCCGCCGCACGACCGGAGCACCGTAACGGCGGCGAGAATGGCTGCTCAGAACTCGTACAAATGTCTGCAAGGCTCGAAGATAAAGGCCTCTGGCAATCTACCCAAGGGTTTTCCACAGGGCTTTCCCGGGTTTCTGTGCAGGGCTGCGACGGCCCTGGCGCATTTTTGATCACTTCCCGCAGACACAGAGTCCGCGCGGCCTGTAGCCAGGCATACAGCAGTTGCCCACAGCGCGACCCACGGTTTTTGTGCAAAGGCGTGGATAAACCGCCCCCGCCAGCGAGTGCCCCGGGCACGGATCATTTTCTGAGCGATCCGCCACAGGCCACGTTTGGCCTGATGTGTAGCCATCCATCCACAGCCAACCAACAGGACAACCCACGGCGATTGTGGGCAACCCCTGCCGTTCTGTTCACAACGATCGGCTGCGCTTGAAGCCCCACTCTGCGGGGCATTCAGCGCTTGACACACATTTCCTCAACAGACTTATGCACAGGCCGGAGGCCTTTCACCTGTGCATCAGTCCTCCTTGTGGAAATTCAGGTCCACCATGAGGTCGTCGGCCAGGGCCTCCAGGTGCTGCTGCAACTGCTCCAGCGGCAACGTCAGCGGCACCGCCAGCACCGCGTCGGCGTGGAACAGCGGCTCGCCGCTCATGGGCGCCGGCAGCACCTCGGTGGTCAGCCGCTCCAGGTTGACGCCGTGCTCGGCCAGCAGGCGGGTGATGTCGCGGACGATGCCCGGGCGGTCGTTGCCCACCAGGTCGAGGTGGATCGGCTTCCAGTTGCAGGAAGGCTCGATGCCGCTGTCGGCCAGCAGCACGCGGATGCCGTGCTCGCCCAGCTCCTGCAGGCCTTCCACCAGTTCGTCGTAGCCTTCGGCCGGCACCGCCACCCGCAGGATCCCGGCGAACTGCCCGGCCATGCGCGACATGCGGCTCTCCAGCCAGTTGCCACCGTGGCCGGCGATGCATTGGGCGATGCGTTCCACCAGCCCCGGCTGGTCCTGGGCGATGATGGTGAGCACGAGATGATTCATGGCAGCCTCCAGAGTCGATGCGTCAGCCCCGGGCCTGGCCCAGGTCCAGCCAGTAGGTGTAGAAACGTTCGTCACGCTGGTAGCCCAGGCGCTCGTACAGGCCCTGGGCGTTGCGGTTGTCCTTCGCCGTTTCCAGCTGCAGGCCGCAGGCGCCGCTGGCCTCGGCGTGGGCGCGGGCGGCGTTCATCAGTGCCTCGCCGTAGCCGTCGCGGCGCGCCGCGGGGATCACGTAGAGGTCGCTGAGCAGCCAGGCCGGGCGTAGTGCCAGGGAGGCGAAGAAGGGGTACAACTGGACGAAGCCCAGGCCCACGCCGTCGATGCTGCGCGCCAGGTAGACCACCGACTCGTGGCGCTCCAGGCGCTGGCCGAGGAAGTCGCGGATGTCCGCCGGGGGCGCCGGCACTTCGTAGAAGTCCAGGTAGCCGGCGAACAGCGGAACCAGGTCGTCGAGGTCGGCAAGGGTGGCGCGGGCGATGGGCATGGTGATCCTCCGAGGGTGAAGCCTGAGTATAGGCCGCGGCGCGGAGCCAGCTGCGACGGGGCGTCGCAGGTTCCTCGCCGAATAAATCGTGTACCGTTTTCAGATTTATCTGGAACAATCCACCAGTTTTTTGCGAACATTATTGCTGCTACGTGACTGAGATGCGTTCTTTGGTCTAACCGCGACGCAAGCCCACTGATTTTTCCCACGGCATCATGTAGTATTCCGCGGCTCGGACTACAAGGCGTCTTGCCTGGGTTCCGAGCTGGTCCTGAGCAGAGTGAGGCAAGCAATGACTGAACGCGTTCAAGTCGGTGGCCTGCAGGTCGCCAAAGTCCTGTTCGACTTCGTCAACGACGAAGCCATCCCCGGTACCGGCATAGACGCCGGCAAGTTCTGGGCAGGCGTGGAGGCCGTGGTCAACGACCTGGCCCCGAAGAACAAGGCCCTGCTCGCCAAGCGCGACGAGCTGCAGGCCAAGATCGATGGCTGGCACCAGGCCCGCGCCGGCCAGGCCCATGACGCCGCGGCCTACAAGGCCTTCCTGCAGGAGATCGGCTACCTGCTGCCCGAAGCCGAAGACTTCCAGGCCAGCACCCAGAACGTCGACGAAGAAATCGCCCACATGGCCGGCCCGCAGCTGGTGGTGCCGGTGATGAACGCGCGCTTCGCCCTGAACGCCTCCAACGCCCGCTGGGGCTCGCTGTACGACGCGCTCTACGGCACCGACGCCATCAGCGAAGAGAACGGCGCCGAGAAGGGCAAGGGCTACAACAAGGTCCGCGGCGACAAGGTCATCGCCTTCGCCCGCGCCTTCCTCGACGAAGCCGCGCCGCTGGAATCCGGCAGCCACGTCGACGCCACCGCCTACACCGTGCAGAACGGCGCGCTGGTCGTCGCCCTGAAGAACGGCAGCCAGAGCGGCCTGAAGAACGCCGCCCAGTTCATCGCCTTCCAGGGCGAGGCGGCCAAGCCGCAAGCCGTGCTGCTCAAGCACAACGGCCTGCACTTCGAGATCCAGATCGACCCCGCCAGCCCCATCGGCCAGACCGACGCCGCCGGCGTGAAGGACGTGCTGATGGAGGCCGCGCTGACCACCATCATGGACTGCGAGGACTCGGTCGCCGCGGTCGACGCCGACGACAAGGTGGTCATCTACCGCAACTGGCTGGGCCTGATGAAGGGCGACCTCGCCGAGGAAGTCAGCAAGGGCGGCACCACCTTCACTCGCACCATGAACCCGGACCGCGTCTACACCAAGGCCGACGGCTCCGAGCTGACCCTGCACGGCCGCTCCCTGCTGTTCGTGCGCAACGTCGGCCACCTGATGACCAACGACGCCATTCTCGACAAGAACGGCAACGAGGTGCCCGAGGGCATCCAGGACGGCCTGTTCACCAGCCTGATCGCGGTGCACAACCTCAACGGCAACACCACCCGCAAGAACACCCGCACCGGCAGCGTGTACATCGTCAAGCCGAAGATGCACGGCCCGGAAGAAGTCGCCTTCACCAACGAGCTGTTCGGCCGCGTCGAAGACGTGCTGGGCCTGCCGCGCAACACCCTGAAGGTCGGCATCATGGACGAGGAACGCCGCACCACCATCAACCTCAAGGCCTGCATCAAGGAAGCCCGCGAGCGCGTGGTGTTCATCAACACCGGCTTCCTCGACCGCACCGGCGACGAAATCCACACCTCCATGGAAGCCGGCGCCGTGGTGCGCAAGGGCGCCATGAAGACCGAGAAGTGGATCGGCGCCTACGAGAACAACAACGTCGACGTCGGCCTGGCCACCGGCCTGCAGGGCAAGGCGCAGATCGGCAAGGGCATGTGGGCCATGCCCGACCTGATGGCCGCCATGCTCGAGCAGAAGATCGCCCACCCGCTGGCCGGCGCCAACACCGCCTGGGTGCCCTCGCCCACCGCGGCCACCCTGCACGCCCTGCACTACCACAAGGTCGACGTGTTCGCCCGCCAGGCCGAACTGGCCAAGCGCGCGCCGGCCTCGGTCGACGACATCCTGAGCATTCCGCTGGCGCCCAACACCAACTGGAGCGCGGAAGAGATCAAGAACGAGATCGACAACAACGCCCAGGGCATCCTCGGCTACGTGGTGCGCTGGATCGACCAGGGCGTCGGCTGCTCCAAGGTGCCGGACATCAACGACGTCGGCCTGATGGAAGACCGCGCCACCCTGCGCATCTCCAGCCAGCTGCTGGCCAACTGGCTGCGCCACGGCGTGATCACCGAGGAGCAGGTGGTCGAGAGCCTCAAGCGCATGGCCGCGGTGGTCGACCGGCAGAACGCCAACGACCCGCTGTACCGCCCGATGGCGCCGAACTTCGACGACAACGTGGCCTTCCAGGCTGCGCTGGAACTGGTGGTCGAAGGCACCAGGCAGCCCAACGGCTACACCGAGCCGGTGCTGCACCGCCGTCGTCGCGAATTCAAGGCGAAAAACGGCCTCTGATTCGCGCCTGCGTAAGCTGAAAAACCGCCCTTCGGGGCGGTTTTTTCATTTCCGGCCCGCCTTTTTCCCGAAAACCGACAGGCGCCGATTGCGCTGGCTGGTTGCACTTTGCGATCATTTGCGAATAGTTATCGTTTTGTCGTTCATTCCGAATCGGGGTGGGGGAGCAAAGGTGTCGGCAGTCCAGACTGGCAATGGCGAATTCGTAGGCGCGCTCTACCGCGACCACCGCGACTGGCTGCTCGCCTGGCTCAATCGCAGCGTCGGCTGCCCGCAGCGCGCCGAGGACCTCGGCCAGGACACCTTCGTGCGCATCCTCGGCCGCCGCGAGCTGCCCAGCCTGCGCGAGCCGCGGGCCTTCCTGGTGACCGTGGCCAAGGGCCTGCTGGTCGACCATTGGCGCCGCCAGGCGCTGGAGCAGGCCTACCTCGACGAGCTGCTGCAACTGCCCGAGGCCGAACAGCCCTCGGTGGAAACCCAGTTCCTCATCCTCGCCGACCTGCGCGAGATCGACCGCCTGCTGGGCAAGCTGTCCAGCCGCGCGCGCAGCGCCTTCCTGCTCAACCGCCTGGATGGCCTGGGCCACACCGAGATCGCCGAGCGCCTGGGCGTGTCGGTGCCGCGGGTACGCCAGTACATCGCCCAGGGCCTGCGCCAGTGCTACATCGCCCTGTACGGCGAGCCGACATGAAGGGCCCGGTCTCGGTCCGCATCCTCGACGAGGCCATCGCCTGGCAGTTGCGCCTGGGTTCGGGCGAGGCCCATGCCGAGGACGAAGCCGCCTTCGCCCACTGGCACGCCGCCCACAGTGAACACGCCCGCGCCTGGAGCCAGCTGGGCATGCTCGACCGCAACCTGAGCGCGGCCGCCGGCCCCGCGGCGCGCAGCGCCTTGTTGCGCGCGCCGGGCGAATCGCGGCGCAAGCTGCGCCGGCTGGCCGGCACCGGTTTGTCGCTGCTGCTGGCCGGGGTGCTGGCGCTGGGCGTGGGCAACCGCTACCTGCCGCTGCGCTACGCCCTGGCCGACGTGGTCACCGGCACCGGCGAGCTGCGCGAACTGCGCCTGCCCGACGACACCCTGGTGCAACTGGACAGCCGCACCGCCCTGGACATCCGTTTCGACGCCAGCGAGCGGCGCATCGTCCTGCTCAGCGGTGAAATCATGGTGCAGACCGCCCACGGCGACAGCCGCCCGTTCATCGTCGAAACCCGCGACGGTCGCCTGCGCGCCCTGGGCACCCGCTTCCTGGTGGAACGCCAGGCCGACGGCACCCTGCTCAGCGTGCTGCAGTCGGCGGTGGCGGCCAGGCCCGAGCGGGGCCGCGACGAAACCGTCATCCCCCAGGGCCGCCACGTGCTGCTGCGCGCCGACGGCCTGGGCCCGCTGGAGGCCAACAGCGCCACCGCCGACGCCTGGACCCACGGCATGCTGGTGGCCGACAACATGCGGCTGGCCGACCTGCTGGAGAAACTCGGCCAGTACCGCAGCGGCTACCTGGGCCTGGACCCGGCGCTGGCCGACCTGCGCATCAGCGGCAGCTTCTCCCTGCGCGACACCGACCTGGCCCTGGACTCGCTGCCGCCGAGCCTGCCGGTGCGCATCGAGCGGCACGGCGGTTGGTGGACGAAAGTGGTGCCGCGCGGCTGAGCCCCTTGCCGGCCGCGCGAAACGCTCTTCGTAGGATGGGTTGAGCCTTGGCGAAACCCATGCGGCCATGGCGATGGGTATCGCTTCGCTCCACCCATCCTACGTTCGTGTTTCTCCTGCCATGCTGCTACAAGGCATGGCGCCGACCTGGTAGCCGGATCGCGGATGGAATCCGCCCCTACGCGCGGCCGGGCGGTCCGGAAACAGGCCCCGCGAAATTTTTTTCCGCACAGCCCTATCACTTTTCGATTCTCGACCGGCAATGAGGCGAACGAGACATATTCACACCCAGGAGTGAATCCCCGATGCCGTCCCCCACCATGGCCTTCCGCCCGCACCTGCTGGCCGCCGCCATCCTTCTCGCCAGCCCGCTGGCTTGCGTCGCAGCCGGTGCCATGCGCGACTACCAGTTGCCCGCCGCCCCGCTGGCCAGCACCCTCAACCGCATCGCCGCGCAAGCCGGTATCAGCCTGAGCATCGACCCGGCCCTGGCCAACGGCCGCAGCGCCCATGCCGTGCAGGGCCGCTTCGACGGCCTCGGCGCGCTGCGCCAGGCGCTGGAAGGCACCGGCCTGGAGCTGGTGGAGAATGCATCCGGCAGCTACAGCGTGCGCCCGCTGCCCAAGGACACCCTGGCCATGGGCGCCACCACCGTGAGCGCTTCCCAGGAAGATCCCGAAGGGCCGACCGTCGGCTACGTCGCCACTCGCACCATGACCGGCACCAAGACCGATAGCTCGATCCTCGAAACGCCCAAGTCGATTTCCGTGGCCACCCGCGAGCAGATGCAGGACCGCAACGTACAGAACCTCGACGATGCGGTGCGCTACATGCCCGGCGTGATCGCCAGCAGCTACGGCAGCGACACCCGCGCCGAATGGCTGAAGGTGCGCGGCTTCGAACCGACGCAGTTCCTCGACGGCCTGCCCCTGCCCAAGGGCTCCTACACCATGCCCAAGCTGGAAACCTGGGACCTGGAGCGCGTCGCCCTGCTGCGCGGCCCGGCCTCCTCGCTGTACGGCCAGACCCCGCCCGGTGGCCTGCTGGACATGGTCAGCCGTCGCCCGCAGGAAGAAAGCAGCCATGAAGTGCAGCTGCAGGTCGGCAGCTACGAGCACAAGCAGATTTCCTTCGACAGCACCGGCAAGATCGACGACCAGGGCAAGATGCTCTACCGCGTCAGCGGCGTGGTGCGCGACAGCAACACCCAGGTCGAGCACGTCGACAGCAAGCGCTACAACATCGCGCCCAGCGTGACCTGGAACTTCGACGAAGACACCCGCCTGACCTTCCTCTCGCAGTTCAACCGCGACGATACCGGCATCACCAGCCAGTTCCTGCCGCTGCAGGGCACAAAGCTGTCGACCCCGGCCGGCAAGATGAAGTACCACGAGAACCTGGGCGACCCGGACTGGGAGTTCTACGACAAGACGTACTACGCCCTGGGTTACGCCTTCGAGCACCGCTTCAACGACGTCTGGCAGTTCCGCCAGAACCTGCGCTACACCAAGAGCGACCTGTCGTTCCAGGGCATCACCGCCGGCGGCTGGGCCACCGCGGTGAGCGACGACGGCACCGTGGCGCGCGGCGCCAACGTGGTCAACGAAGACATCAGCCAGTTCGCCATCGACAACAACTTCCAGGCCGACTTCGCCACCGGCCCGGTCAAGCACACCCTGCTGCTGGGCCTCGACCACCAGCGCGCCAACACCAACTACCAGTGGCTGTACGGCAGCGCGCCGAGCAGCAACATCAAGCAGCCGATCTACGGCCAGGATTTCAGCAACGTCAGCTACACCGCGTACAACGACTACAACCAGAAGATGCGCGACACCGGCCTCTACGCCCAGGACCAGATGTCCCTGGACAACTGGCGCCTGACCCTCGGCGGCCGCCATGACTGGGCCCACACCGGCTCGAAGTTCTACAACGCCGGCGGCGCCACCGACACCCGCCGCGACAGCCAGTTCAGCGGCAACGCGGCGCTCAGCTACGTGTTCGACAATGGCCTGGCGCCCTACATCTCCTATGCCGAGTCGTTCCAGACCGAGGCCGGCGGCAACAACGGCATGGCCTTCGAACCGAGCACCGGCAAGCAGTACGAACTGGGCATCAAGTACCAGCCGCCCGGCCGCGACCTGCTGCTCAGCGCCGCCGTCTACGACCTGAAGCGGCAGAACATCGTGCTCTCCGACTCCCTGGGCCGCAGCAACCCGGTGGGCGAGGCGCAGGTGCGCGGCCTCGAACTGGAAGCCGTCGGCAACGTCACCGACAACCTCAAGGTGACCGCCGCCTACACCTACTCCAACAGCAAGATGACCAAGGTCGCCGACCCGCTGGACAAGAACCGTCCGCTGCCGCTGACGCCGGAGAACCAGGCCTCGCTGTGGGCCGACTACACCTGGCACGAAGGCCTGCTCGACGGCTTCGGCATCGGCTTCGGCACCCGCTACGTGGGCGAGACCGACAACATCGCCATCGGCAGCATGGCCTACGTGCGCGACAAGTCGGACGGCCACACCGGCTCCTACACCCTGTACGACGCCGCGGTGCACTACGACCTCGGCCGCGTGGACAACAGCCTGAAAGGGCTGAGCGTGGCGGTGAACGCGAACAACGTCTTCGACAAGGAATACATCTCCACCTGCGACGGCTTCTACTGCTACTACGGCGACCGCCGCAACGTGGTCGCCAGCCTCGACTACAAGTTCTGACCTCCGGCCGCCACGGCGGCCAACCCCCGGCGCGTTCCCCGCGCGCCGTTCGCCTCCCGGCGCGTGGCGCGCTACAGTGCGCCTTCCAACGGCCACGCCCGGGAGCCCCCCAATGCCACGAAGCCCGCGACTCCTGTCCGCCCTGCTCGGCCTTGCGCTGAGCTGCTCCGCCCACGCCGCCGATCCGCAGTACTACCCCCTGACCAAGGGCGCCGCGCCCCAGGCCGTGGCCATGCTCGACGATGGCTGGCTGTGGTACGTCGCCGAGGGCAACGGCTCGCTGGGCCGCTTCGACCCGCAAAGCGGGCAGGACGAGCAGGTCAGCCTGGGCAAGGGCTCGGTGCCGCGCGCCGTGCTGGCCGGCCCGGATGGCGAGGCCTGGATCGCCGACAGCGGCCTCAACGCCCTGGTCCGCGTCGACCCGGACCGCCTCGGCAGCGAAGTCGTGCCGCTGCCCAAGGAGGCCGCCGACGCCGGCCTGGACAGCCTGGCGTTCGATGACGACCACGACATCTGGTTCACCGGCGCGAAGGGCTTCTACGGCCGCATCGACCCCGCCACGCGCAAGCTCGACGTCTGGGCCACACCCGGCGGCAAGGGCGCCCAGGGCCTGGCGGTGACGCCCGACGGCCAGGTCTGGTACGCCTCCGCCGACGACGACAGCATCAACCGCATCGACCCTCTCGGCTAGGCCGTCACCCGCTTCCCGCTGCCCGAACAGGGCGGCCGGCCGCAGCAACTGGGCGCCGACTCCATCGGCCGGCTGTGGGTGAGCGAGGCCGGCAGCGGCCGGCTCGGGCGCTTCGACCCCAGCGACGGCAAGTGGAAGAGCTGGCGCCTGCCGGGCGACCACCCGCAGCCCGGCGCGCTCTACGTCGATGCCATGGACCGCATATGGCTCAGCGACCTCGGCGACGACGCCGTGCTGCGCTTCGACCCGCAGAGCGAGAAATTCACCGCCTACCCCAGCGACCAGGCCGAGGCCCGGGTCAGCCAGCTCAACGGCCGCCCCGGCGAGGTCTGGGGCGCCGACGCCGGCAGCGACCGCCTGCTGGTCATCCGCGAGTAACCAGGAGATGCCATGAGCCCCACCCTCACCCTGTTCCACGCCCCCGCCTCGCCCTTCGTGCGCAAGGTCATGGTGCTGCTGCACGAGACCGGCCAGCTCGACAAGGTGCGCCTGCAGGCCGCCAACCTCAGCCCGGTGAGCCCGGACAGCGGCGTCAACGCCTGCAACCCGGCGGGCAAGATCCCCTGCCTGCGCCTGGCCGACGGCCAGGCCCTGTACGACAGCCGGGTGATAGTCGAATACCTCGACCAGCAGCACGCCAGCGCACCGCTGATCCCCCGCGAAGGCCCGCAACGCTGGCAGCGCCTGACCCTCGCCGCGCTGGCCGACGCCATCATGGACGCCGCCGTGATCAGCCGCTACGAAACCTTCGTGCGCCCCGAGGAGAAGCGCTGGGACGGCTGGCTGCAAGGCCAGCAGCAGAAGATCGAACGCGCCCTGGCACACTTCGAGGGCGAGGCCTTCGCGGCGCTGAACGAGCGCTTCGACATAGTCGCCATCGGCCTGGCCTGCGCCCTGGGCTACCTCGACTTCCGCCGCCCCGACTGGGCCTGGCGCGAGCAGTACCCGAAGCTCGCGGCCTGGTACGCCGAGGCCGCCAAACGCCCATCGCTGCAGGCCACGCAGCCGGTCTGACGGAGCGGCGCGGCGTCGACGGCGGATAACGCTGGCGCGTTATTCGCCCTACGAAAAGCCTACGGCAGCCCCTCGTAGGATGGCGTTGAGCGAAGCGATACCCTTCACCAGACCGCATGGGTTTCGCAAGCTCAACCCATCCTACGAAGAGCGGGTCCAGCCTTGCTCGCGAACCCTTCCTCGCGCGCCCGCAGCACCAGCACCGCGATCTGCCGCGCCAAGCGCCGGCCGGCCTGGCGCTCCTCGCGCAACCCGCGCCAGGCGCTCATCGCCGCGCGCCCCAGTAGTACAGCGGCAGCGCCAGCAGCAGGCCGAGCTGGGCGAAGCCCGCGCACAGTTCCAGGAAGGAGCGCACGTGGGGGTTGTTCGCCGCGTCCCGGGCGCCGGTGAGGCCGTCCCAGAAATCCGCCGGCGGCAGGTGCAGCGCCAGCCAGGCCAGCGGCTTGCCGCTGGCGGCGAGCCAGCCGATCAGCTCGAAGTGGCCGACGAACATCAGCAGCGGCAGGGCCATCACGCTCAGCAGCAGGCCGCCGGCCAGGCACAGGGTGAAACGCGTCAGCAGGTGCATGGCGGCCTCCTTCAGCCTTCGTGGCTCACTTCGTCCAGGGAGAAGCTCGGCTCGTCCGCACGCCGGCCGACGCCGTACCAGTCCAGCCGGCGGGTCAGCGCCATCACCCCGGCGAGCAGCGCGAACAGCAGCAGCGAGCCCATCAGCAGCGCATAGTCCTCGGCCCGCAACAGGCCGTAGAGCATGGCGTAGAGCAGCGCCAGGCCGGCACCGAAGGCACAGCCGCGCACCACGCTGTGCAGCACCGTGCACAGGTAGAAGCCGATCAGCGCCACGCAGGCGCCGGCGGAGGCCAGGTAGGCGCGCTCGAAGCCGACGTGCTCGGCCAGCGACAGCAGCAGCAGGTAGAACAGCGCCAGGGCCAGGCCGACCAGCGCGTACTGCACCGGGTGCAGGGCCAGGCCCTTGAGCACCTCGAAGAGGAAGAAGCCGGCGAAGGTCAGGCCGATGAACAGCAGCGCGTACTTCAGCGCGCGGTCGGCCTTGAGGTACTGGTCCACCGGGTCCACCAGGCTGACGCCGAAACCGCGCGAGTCGAAGGTGTCGCAGCCCTTGCCGGCGAAGCAGTTCTGCAGCGCCTCTTCCATGCTGCTGGCGAAGAAGCTGGTGCGCCAGCGCGCGCTGAAGCCGTCGGCGCCGATGCGACGTTCCACCGGCAGGAACTCGCCGCCGAAGCTGGGGTGCGGCCAGTCGGCCTTGAGGCTGACCTGGCTGTCGCGGCCCACCGGGGTGATGTCCAGCCGCGAGCTGCCCAGCAGAGCCAGCTCGAAGGCGTAGTCGAAGCGCTGCTCGGCGGCGCTGGCCTCCAGCGGCAGCGGCGCGTGCACGCCCTCGCCCAGGCGCTGCGAGCGGCTGCCCGGGGCGAAGTCCAGGGTGCGGCCGTCGAGGCTCAGCTTGAGGGCGTTCTGGATGCCGCGCACGTCGCTGATGCCCACCGCCAGGAACGGCTGCTCGAAGCGGTAGCTGGCCAGGTCGTCGCCCACGCCATAGTGCGCCGGCACCACGAAGCTGCCGCTGACGCGGCTTTCCAGGTGGAACAGGCGCGCCTCGTAGATGCCGCGGTGGCGCAGCTCGGTGGTCATCTGGCCATCGACCAGGAAGGTCTCCGGCAGGAAGTACAGGCGCCCGCGCTTCTCCCGCTGCACCTGCACGCGGGTGCCGCTGCGTTCGTCGCGCTCCCACTCCAGCACCTGGCGCACGTAGGGCACCACCAGCAGCGGCCCGCGCAGGCGCTGGGCGTAGGCGGAGCTGCGGGCGATGTCCTGCAGCACGCCGTCGCGGTAGGCCTGTCGCTCACCGACCAGGCCGTCGATCATCAGCAGGGGGACCAGTAGCAGGAGCATGAGCACGGCGATGGCGCCGAGCTTGAGAAGCAGGGGTCGGTTCATGGGGACTCTCCGGGAGATTGGGGTGGTGGAGAGTCTGGGTCGGTACTGTGGGGGCTTCGTGGTGGGGGGATGGGGAATTTGTGGGGATTGTGTGGGGGCTGGCTGTGGTGCGGTGGGTGGGCGCCTTTCCCTCTCCCTAACCCTCGGCTGCGCGCCCCGCCCTGAAGGGAGAGGGGACCGTTCGGAGTGCTTGGGTATTTTGGAGTTAGTCGGCAACACCGAAGGTCTCCGACTGAAACCATTTCTGCTCTCGGCACGGACAAGCCCCCTCTCCCTTCAGGGAGAGGGCTGGGGAGAGGGGCTCTCAGGCTCTTCCCTTGTCAGCCCCCGGCAACTCCAGCCAAGCCTCCACCCCACCCTCGACATTCCCCACGCCCAACCTTCCACCATGCAACCCCGCCACCTCGGCAACGAAGTTCAACCCCAGCCCCGTGCTCTTGCGCCCTGTCCCCGGCCGCGGCAAGGAGTAGAACCGCTCAGTCAGCCGCCCCAGCGCATAGTCCGGAATCACCGGTCCCTCGTTGAACAACGACAGGCGCCAGCTTTCGCCCTCGCGCAACGCACCGAAGCGAATCACCCCACCAACCGGCGTGAAATCCAGCGCATTGTCCAACAGGTTGCCCAACGCCTGGCGCAGCAGGAAACGCTCCCCCGTCACCACCGCCTCCGCCGGCACCGCGTTCTCCACCCGCAAACCTTCCAGCCGCGCCAGGTTGGCCTGCAACAGCTCCGCCACCAGCTCACGCAGCGACACCGGCTCGCTATCCTCAAGCCCCTGCCGCTGCTCCACCTGGGCCAGGTTCAGCAGGCGCTCCACCAGTTGCTGCAAACGCTGGCTCTCGCCGGCAATGTTGTCGACGAAGCGCCTGCGCTGCTCCGCCGGCATCTCGCCTTCCAACAGTTCGGCGGCGCCACGAATGGCCGCCAGCGGGCTTTTCAGCTCGTGGGTCAGAGTATGCACGTAGCGCTCGACGTAGGCCTTGCCCTCCAACTGCACGCGCATGCGCTCCACCGCCTCGGCCAGTTGCGCCATCTCGCCGCCGCGGTAGCGCGGCAGTTCGGCGCGGCGGCCCTCGCTGACCGCCTGGGCGTAGCGGGTAAGCTTGCGCAGGGCGCCGCTCAGCCACCAGGAGAGCAGCCCGCCGACCAGCAGGCCGAGCACGATCAGGCCGCCGCCGAGCCAGGCCAGGCGCCGTTGCGAGCGCTCGATGTAGGGCTGCAGGGTGCGGTTGGGCTTGGAGACGGAGACCACGCCGATGATCTTCTCGCCATCCTTGATCGGCGCCGCCACGTACATCACCGAGGAGTCCGGGTCGTCCGCCGATTCGCGGCTGGAGCGCGCGCCGTACTTGCCCTGCAAAGTCAGGTAGACGTCGTTCCAGCGCGAGTAGTCCTGGCCCACCGCCTCGCCCGCCGAGTCCAGCAGGACGATGCCGCGGGCGTCGGTGACGTAGATGCGGTGGTTCACCGCGTTCTTGCGCACGCCCCAGATGTCCGCCTGCGGGCTGCGCGCGCCGTAGGCCTGGAGCAGCTCGGGCAACTGGCTGTGGACCAGGGTGCCGTTCTTCAGGTCCTCGCGCAGGATCTCGGCCAGCAGGTTCGCGGTGTCCACCAGGGTTTCCTCGGTGGACTGGCGCACCCCGGGGCGGATTTCGTCCATCACCGTGCTCAGCACGAAGTAGCCGGTCAGCCCGACGAACAGGAAGTACGCCAGGAAGATCCGCACGCCCAGCGGCATCAGGCCTTCTCCGCCGCGTAGCTGTAGCCCAGGCCGCGGTGCGTCTGGATCGGTTCGGCGTCCGCGGCCACCTGGCGCAGCTTGGCGCGCAGGCTCTTGATGTGGCTGTCGATGTTGCGCTCGTAGCCGGCCTGGGCCGCCACGCCCAGGGCCTGCAGCAGCAGCTCGCGGCTGAACACCCGGCCCGGGCGCGCCAGCAGCGCCTGGAGCAGGCGGAATTCGTGGAGGGTGAGGCTCAGCGCCTGGCCGCGGTAGTGGATCAGGCAGCGCTCCTCGTCCACCCGGAAGGGCCCGGCCGGGGCCGCCTCGGTGCTGGCCCGGGGCGGGCCGCGACGGAGGATGGCCTTCACCCGCGCAGCCAGCTCGCGCGGGCTGAAGGGCTTGACCACGTAGTCGTCGGCGCCGATCTCCAGGCCCACCACGCGGTCGATCTCGGCATCGCGGGCGGTGAGGAAGATCACCGGCACCTCGGAGAAGCGGCGCAGCTGGCGGCAGGCCTCGAAGCCGCTGATGTCGGGCAGGCCGACGTCGAGGACGACCAGGTCGAAGGCCTCCTCGCGCAGGCGCTGCAGGGCCTCGCCGGCCAGGCTCAGCCAGGTGGTGGCGAAGCCTTCGGCCTGCAGGGCATAGAGCAGGGTGTCGGCGATGGCGGCTTCGTCTTCGACGATGAGGATGTGCGGCATGGCTTCCGTGCGCGGTGTGGCGGGCCTTCCATCAAGCCGCAAGGGCCGCGCCCCGTCAATCGGCTTCGCGGCTGCCCGAGCAGTTGGGCTTGCCGGCGGCGAAGCGCTCGCTGGCGTCAATTGCCACGTGGAACTTGCGCAGGCCCTTGGCGCCCATCAGGAAGGGGTAGTTGAAGTGGCTGCGGTCGACCAGGTTGACCTCGATCACCTGCTGGTCGCCGCCCAGGCACACCGGCAGCAGGATCACCGGGCGCTCGCTGAGGGCCACCGGGTTCTCCTCCTCGTCGTCTTCCTCGCGGCCGTCGGCGCGGTTCTTGATCTTGGAGATGCGCGCCAGCTTGTGCTCGTACTGCGAGTCGCCGCCGTCCTTGGTGGCCAGGCGGAAGCGCACCCACTGATCACCGTCGCGCTGGAACAGCTGGATGTCCTTGGCCGACAGCGACGAGGTGTAGGCGCCGGTGTCCATCTTGGCCTGCAGCGTCTGGTCCAGCTCGGGCAGGCCGACCCATTCGTAGCGCCCGTAGAGCTTGGGCTCGGCGGCGAGGGCCAGGCCGGGCAGGACGAGCAGCGAAAGCAGGGCGAGAACGGGTTTCACGGGAATCTCCAGGACAGTTCGGGATGCATGGCGCATAGGACTACCATGCCGGCCCGGGGTTCGCCAGCGGCCGCTGTCAGGCGTCGAACAGCGAGCCGCGGCGGCGGTCCAGGCCGCTCCACAGCGTCTCCAGGTTGCGGAAGCCCCATTGCGCCGGCGACTCGCGGCCGACAATGCGCTCGCGGCCCTTGAGCCTGGCCAGGTCGAGCACCTGCTGGGGAATCGCCGCGCGCGTGCGGATCGAATAGAACACCTTGAGCACAGGGGTGAGCAGCGCCTCGGGATGCTGTTCCAGCACCACCGCCAGGCGCTCGCTCTCCAGGCGCACCAGCGAGCCCACCGGGTAGATGCCCAGGCATTTGACGAAGGCGCGGAACACCTGCTCGTCCAGGTGCGTGCCGCACCACTGGCCCATGCGCCGGATCGACTCGGCGGGGTCCCAGCCGGCCTTGTAGGGGCGGTCGGAGGTGATGGCGTCGTAGATGTCGCAGACCGCGCCCATGCGCGCGAACAGGCTGATCTGTTCGCCGGCCAGGCGGTGCGGGTAGCCGCTGCCGTCGAGCTTCTCGTGGTGGTGCAGGCACACGTCCAGCACCAGGGCGCCGACCTGGCGGCCCTGGAGGAGGATGTCCAGGCCGCGCTGCGGGTGCTCGCGGACCCGGGCGAACTCCTGCTCGTCCAGGCGCCCCGGCTTGTTCAGCAGCTCCATGGGCACGTGCATCTTGCCGATGTCGTGCAGCAGCCCGGCCGCGCCCGCCTCGCGCACCAGCGCCTCGTCCAGGCCGAGCTGGCGCGCCAGGGCGATCATCAGCGCGCACACCGCCACCGAGTGCAGGTAGGTGTATTCGTCGGCGTTCTTCAGCCGCACCAGGCTGATCAGCGCATTGGGATGGCGCTGCACCGAGGCGGCGATTTCCTCCACCAGTTCCTGGGCGTGCTCGCCGTTCACCGCCTTGCCCATGCGCGCGTCCTGGAACATCGCCATGACCGCGCGCTTGGACTGCACGCACAGCCGGTGCGCCGCGCGCAGCTCGTCTTCCATGGCGCGCCAGGGCTTCTCCGGCGCCTCCTCGGGCGAGGCCGGCGGCGGCGCGGCGGGCTCGCCGGGTGTCAGCGCGGGGCGGGGCGCGAGGCCCTTGGCCGGGTCGATCAGCACTTCGTGCACGCCGCTCTCGCGCAGGCGCTTGAGGTCCTCGGGGTCTTCCAGCAAAAAGCGCCGGCGCCAGAACGGGTGCTCCATCCAGGAGCCGCACAGCTCGTGGACGTACATACCGAGGGTCACGTCCTTGACCGGCAGGCGCACATAGAAGGAGTCAGGCATGGCAGGCAATCATCGGAACAGGTTCCCAGAGCATAGTGCGCCGGCGCACGTCGCGGGAGGGGATGGCTTGGGCTGGCCGCGCCGCCTGCGTATCATGGCCGCGCCAACCGGAACAAGGAATCGCACCGCCATGTGGGCCACGCTGACCGGAATCGTCACCAGCCTCCTGTTGCTGCTCAACACCCTGATCCTGATCGGCCCGATGCTGCTGATCGCCCTGCTCAAGCTGGTGCTGCCGGGCAAGGCGCTGAAGGACGCCTGCTCCAACGGGGTGATGTGGATCGCCGAGACCTGGGCGGAGATCGACAAGGCCATCTTCGCCCTGATGACGCCCACCGTCTGGGACATCCGCGGCGGCGACCAGCTGCGCCGCGACACTTCCTACCTGGTGGTGAGCAACCACCAGTCCTGGGTCGACATCCCGGCCCTGGTCCAGGCCTTCAACCGCAAGACGCCCTACTTCAAGTTCTTCCTGAAGAAGGAGCTGATCTGGGTGCCCTTCCTCGGCCTGGCCTTCTGGGCCCTGGACTACCCCTTCATGAAGCGCTACTCCAAGGCCTTCCTGGAGAAGAACCCGCAGCTCAAGGGCAAGGACCTGGAGATCACCCGGGCCGCCTGCGAGAAGTTCAAGGGCATGCCGGTGACGGTGGTGAACTACCTGGAAGGCACCCGCTTCACCCCGGCCAAGCAGGCCCAGCAGCAGTCGCCCTACCAGAACCTGCTCAAGCCCAAGGCCGGCGGCGTGGCCTTCGTGCTGGCCGCCCTGGGCGAGCAGCTGGACGCCATGCTCGACGTCACCGTGGTCTACCCCAAGGGGCCCAAGCCGGGCTTCTGGGACCTGCTCAGCGGCAGGGTGCCGCGGGTGATCGTCGACATCCGCACCCACGGCATCGACCCCGCGCTGTGGCAGGGCGACTACGAGAACGACGCGGAATTCCGCCAGTACGTGCAGGCCTGGGTGTCGCGCCTGTGGGAAGAGAAGGACGCGCGCATCGACGCGCTGCGCAACGAGTTCTGAACTAGATCGCCTTGCCGGCCACCGTGGTGGCTGGCGTGGAAGGCAGCGGGGCGCTCTCCCAGAGTTTGCCGAGGGTGCCCAGCAACTGGCTGTTCAGGCCCTGCTTGACCAGGTAGTCGAGCATCACGCTGGCGAACCGGTCGACCATGCCTTCGCTCATGCCCAGCACGTTGAACACCTGGTCGACGTCCTGCAGGTTCTGGATGCCGCCGAGCAACTGCCCGGCGCCGCCCAGCAGAGCGCCGATGCCGCCGCCGAGGTTGCCCGAGGACAGCTGGTCCAGCCCCGGCAGGCTCTTCTGCAACTGCGTGCCCTGGCTGTCGTCGAGGCGGTTCATGGCCAGGCCGATCAAGGCGCCGGCACCACCGATGGCCTGTTCGTCGCTGATGTTCAGGCGCTGGCCGAGGGTCTCCACCAGGCCGTTGGCGGCCGTGGCTGCGGCACCGGACTCGGCGCTGGGGATTTCCTCGAAGGTCTCGGCGGCGGCCGGGAAGGCCACCAGCCAGGCGCAGGCGGCGAGGATGGGAAGGGCTCGGGCGATCATCGGAGGCTCCGCGGCAGGCAGGTCCCGCCTCGGCATGGGCGGTCAACGGATTCGACTGATGGCCGCGTCCTTCGTTCCGAACGCTCCGTCAGGTTTAACCGTAGGATTGCGTTGAGCGAAGCGATACCCAGCAGGCGCCGGCCTCGCCGTCGGAATCGCGGATAAGATCCGCTCCTACAGTCCCAGGAAATCCCCGTAGGATGGGTTGAGCGAAGCGATCACCATGGCCCGATGGGTTTCGCAAGCTCAACCCATCCTACGAAAAGCACCTCGACGCAGGCAGTTGCTCCTACGCCGTGCCCCTGTAGGAGCGGATCTTATCCGCGAATCGCGCCGTGATGTCCGGCTATCGCGGACAAGGTCCGCTCCTACAATGGAACGCCATGCCTCTCGGTGGGCTGTAGGAGCGGGCCCTGCCCGCGATTCGCGCGCAGGGCGCGCTCCTACAGGGATATACCCAGCGTCAGCCGCCCACGCCCCACAGGCTACCCAGGCTGCCCAGCAGGTTGCTGCTCACGCCCTGCTTGCCGAAGTAGTCCAGCAGCACGCTGGCGAACTTGCCGGTCATGCCCTGGTCCATGCCCAGGGTGCTGAAGGCGCTGTTCACGTCGCCCATGCTGTCGACGTTGCCCAGCAGGCCCTTGGCGCCGGTGCCGCCGAGGTTGCCCAGGCTGCCGCCGAGGCCGCCCAGGGCGTTGGCGCCGCTGAGATTGTCCAGGCCCGGCACGGCCTTCACCAACTGGGTGTAGTCGGTGCCGCTGAGTTTGTTCTTGGCCAGGCCGAGCAGCGCGCCGGTGCCGCCGATGGCTTGCTCGTCGCTGACGCCCAGCTGCCCGGTGAGGGCGCCGAGCAGGCCGCTGGTCTGCGGGGTGGAGGCCACCTGGGCCGGGTTGCCGCCCTCGGCCACGCCGGACACCGCCTTGGCGGCGTCCCCCAGGTTGAAGGCGAAGGCGGAACTGGCGGCGAGCAGCGCCGCGGCGGCGCAGGTGACACGGAATCTGACGGTCATCGACATCTCCTGATGCAGTGGCGTCCCGCGCCGAAGGTGTGCGGGACGCAGATTGGACTGGCGGCGGGTGCCATTGTTCCGCCACCTCGGCGCGAACTTGCGGCGCCTGCGCCCGGGCGGCGGCGAATGCCTGCCGATCCCCTCGAAAGCCCCTTCAGGTCCAGCACAGGCGCACCGCCGCGCCAGCGCAACGGCTCTGGCGCGCCCCTCGCGCAGCACCGCCCTCCCCGCCTATGCTTGCGGGAGCCGAACAAGGACCCATCATGAGCGAGCCCTTCATCCTCACCCCGCGCATCGCCCGCATCCTTCCCTGGCTGGTGGCCGTCGCCTTCTTCATGCAGGCGCTGGACGGCACCATCCTCAACACCGCGCTGCCGAGCATGGCCCGTTCGCTGAACGAGGACCCGCTGCGCATGCAGGCGGTGGTCATCTCGTACCTGCTCACAGTGGCGCTGCTGATCCCCGCCTCCGGCTGGATCGCCGACCGCTTCGGTACGCGCCGGGTGTTCATCTTCGCGATCTTCCTGTTCAGCCTCGGCTCGCTGTTCTGCGCGCTCTCACCGAGCCTCGGGGTGCTGGTAGTCGCCCGCGTGGTGCAGGGCCTGGGCGGCGCGCTGATGATGCCGGTGGGGCGCCTGGTGATCCTGCGCGTGTACCCGCGCAGCGACCTGGTGCGGGTGCTCAGCTTCGTCACCATCCCCGGCCTGCTCGGCCCGCTGACCGGCCCGACCCTCGGCGGCTGGCTGGTGGAATACGCCAGCTGGCACTGGATCTTCCTCATCAACATCCCGGTGGGCCTGCTCGGCATCGTCTTCGCCATCCGCCTCATGCCCGACCTGCGCGGCGCCACGCTCAGCCGCTTCGACGGCCCCGGCTTCCTGCTCTTCGGCGGCGCCATGGTGCTGATCACCATCGCCCTGGAAGGCCTGGGCGAGCTGCACATGCCCCACGTGCGGGTGGTGATGCTGCTGATCGGCGGCCTGGTACTGCTGGCCGCCTACTGGCTGCGCGCCCTCAACGTCGAGGCGCCGCTGTTCCCGCCCAGCCTGTTCAAGACGCGCACCTTCGCCGTCGGCGTACTGGGCAACCTGTTCGCCCGCCTGGGCAGCGGCGCCCTGCCCTTCCTCACGCCGCTGCTGCTGCAGGTGGGCCTGGGCTTCGCGCCGGCCAAGGCGGGCATGACCATGATCCCGCTGGCGGCCATGGCCATGGTGGTCAAGCCGCTGGCCAAGGGCATCCTCGACCTGTTCGGCTACCGCCGCCTGCTGGTGGGCAACACCCTGCTGCTGGGCTCGCTGATCGCCGGCCTGGGCCTGGTCGACCAGGACACGCCCTACCTCTGGCTGCTGATCCACCTGGGCCTGCTGGGCGGGGTCAACTCGCTGCAGTTCACGGCGATGAACACCCTGACGCTGATCGACCTGCGCGACGACAACGCCAGCGCCGGCAACAGCCTGCTGTCGGTGGTGATGCAGCTGTCCATCGGCCTCGGCGTGGCCTGCGCGGCGGCGCTGCTGGGCGGCTTCAAGAGCGACGTGGAGGTCAACGCCGGCGACGTGCTCGGCGCCTTCCACGCCACCTACCTGAGCGTCGGGCTGATGTCGATGGCGGCGGCGGCGATCTTCTTCCAACTGGCCCGCGACGACGGCCGCTCGGCCCAGGCGCCGCGGCGCCTGGAGCCCGACGACGGGCACTGAATCAGGGCTTGCAGGTGGGCGGTGTGGTCAGCGTCTTCGACACGTCCACGGCGCCCAGGTGCTCCAGGCTGCGGCGGCCCAGCAGCACCGGGTAGTCGCTGCCCTCGCGGTCGGCCAGGGCGAACTGCTCGCGGTAGACCTTGTCGCCCAGGCACAGGTCCATGCTCACCACCGGGCGATGCTCGATGCCGTTGGCGCCGCGGACCTTGAGGGTGCGCTCGACGGGCCGCTCGAAGGGCAGGCGCTGCACCTGGCCGGTCGCCGCGTCCTTGACCAGGATGTCGTACTGCACCCAGCGCTGCTCGTTCTTGCGGATCTTCACCAGGTTGCGCGCGTCCATCACCGAGGTCTGAACGCCGGTGTCCAGGCGCACCTTGAGCTGGGCGTTCTCCGGCATCAGCCTGGCCTGCTCGACCCAACCCCAGGTGGCCGGCTGCGCGGCGAACAGCGAGGGGCAGATGAAGGCCAGCAACAGGCCGGCGAGGCGCGGTTTCATGGATCGGGCTCCGGAGTCGGGGGCAATGGCAGTACAGATGGCCTACGCCAATCAGGCAACAAAAAACCCCGGATGTTTCCATCCGGGGTTTTCGGCGACGCCAGGGAATCTTAGTTGATTACCTGAACGCGCTCGGCTTGCATGCCTTTCTGGCCTTGCACGACTTCGAAGCTGACCTTCTGGCCTTCGGCCAGGGTCTTGAAGCCGTGGCCTTCGATGGCGCGGAAGTGAACGAAGACGTCCGGGCCGCTCTCAGGGGTGATGAAGCCGTAGCCTTTGGTCTCGTTGAACCATTTGACGGTGCCGTTCTGACGATTCGACATGGTGTTCTCCTTGGAACGTAGATGTAGAAATAGCCACAAAAGAGTGGCAGGAACTGAGTTGCAAGGAGTTACAAGGAGTCGAGCAGGACGGGGTGGAATAACCGACCGCATCAGGTCACGATCGACGGCGACCCATGCAAACACAGTGGAGGCACTCTACGACAAAAACCTGCGGAAAGCGAATCTGTATAAACATACACTATACGACCGTCCGTCCGTTTCGGACGAGTGTTGACCAACACCAGTGGATTCGCGGGTTTTACCCGTTTCTCCAGGGCCCTGCGGCGCCCCTCCTGCTACACTGCGCGCCCACACGCCTGTCGGGTTTTTTCTTCGTGACCTCCACCGCCTTCTCCAGCCTGCCCCTCTCCGCCGACCTGCTCGCCAACCTCGAAGCCCTCGGTTACAAAGAGATGACGCCGATCCAGGCCGCCAGCCTGCCGGTCATCCTCAAGGGCCGCGACCTGATCGCCCAGGCCAAGACCGGCAGCGGCAAGACCGCGGCCTTCGGCATCGGCCTGCTCAGCCCGCTGAACCCGCGCTACTTCGGCTGCCAGGCGCTGGTGCTGTGCCCGACCCGCGAGCTGGCCGACCAGGTGGCCAAGGAGATCCGCCGCCTGGCCCGCGCCGCCGACAACATCAAGGTGCTGACCCTCTGCGGCGGCGTGCCCTTCGGCCCGCAGATCGGCTCGCTGGAGCACGGCGCCCACGTGGTGGTCGGCACCCCGGGGCGGGTGCAGGAACACCTGCGCCGCGGCTCCCTGGTGCTCGACGGGCTGAACACCCTGGTGCTGGACGAGGCCGACCGCATGCTCGACATGGGCTTCTACGACAGCATCGCCGACATCATCGGCCAGCTCCCGGCGCGCCGGCAGAGCCTGCTGTTCTCGGCCACCTACCCGGCCGGCATCGAGCAGCTGGCGGCGAAGTTCCTGCGCCAGCCCGAACGCGTGGAAGTGGAGGCGCTGCACGACGACAGCCAGATCGAACAGCACTTCTACGAAATCGAGCCGCGCCAGCGCATGGACGCCGTGGTGCGCCTGCTGCAGCACTTCCGCCCGCAGTCCGCCGTAGCCTTCTGCCACACCCGCCAGCAGTGCGTGGAGCTGGCCCAGGCGCTGGACGCGCAGAAGATTTCCGCCCTGGCCCTGCACGGCGACCTGGAGCAGCGCGAGCGCGACCAGGTGCTGGCGATGTTCGCCAACCGCAGCTGCAGCGTGCTGGTGGCCACCGACGTGGCCGCCCGCGGCCTGGACATCGAGGGCCTGGAGGCGGTGATCAACGTCGAGCTGAGCCGCGACGCCCAGGTCCACGTGCACCGCATCGGCCGCAGCGGCCGCGCCGGCGAGAAGGGCCTGGCGCTGTCCCTGGTGGCCCCGGCCGAAGCCTCCCGCGCCCAGGCCATCGAGGACCTGCAGGGCAAGCCGCTGAACTGGGAGCGCATCGACTTCCTGCGCGCCAACCCGGCGCCGCTGCTGCCGCCGATGACCACCCTGAACATCGCCGGCGGGCGCAAGGACAAACTGCGCCCCGGCGACATCCTCGGCGCCCTCACCGGCGACGCCGGCCTGCCCGGCAGCGCGGTGGGCAAGATCGCCATCTTCGACTTCCAGGCCTACGTGGCGGTGCAGCGCGACCAGGCCAAGGCGGCGCTCAAGCGCCTGCAGGAAGGCAGGATCAAGGGGCGTTCGTTCAAGGTGCGCATCCTCTGACGCGCAAGGGGATTCCGTGCGTAGGGCGTATAACCGCTCGCGGTTATACGCCGCCACACCGGCCCCACGGCCCGCTCCGAGGTCGAACCGGGCAAGCTTTGCGATCTAGGCCAGGCGGCGGATAACGTCGAACGTTATTCGCCCTACGGGGGACGCTTGGTGGTCATCCCGAAGAGCCCCTCTCCCCAGCCCTCTCCCTGAAGGGAGAGGGGGCTTGTCCGTGCCGAGAGGAAGCTTGGTTTCAGCCGGCAGCCTATGTGCTAGCCGGCTAACGCCGAGATACCCAAGCACTCCGAACGGTCCCCTCTCCCTTCAGGGCGGGGCGCGCAGCCGAGGGTTAGGGAGAGGGCGCTCTTCAGGGCAAGCACCTTTCGCAAGCAAGCTCGCTCCCACGAAAAGCATCCTCCGCAACCAATAGCCGCGCGCCAGGCGATCCGCTAGTCTCAGCGCAGAGACACCTCGGAAGTCCCCGACGCGCATGCTTTCCTCCCCCTTGTTCGAGACCCTGCGGCGCCTGTGGGCGCTGGACAAGTTCGCCTACAGCCTGCGGGTGTTCATCGCCCTGGCCGGGGCCATGGCCGCGTGCCTGCTGCTGGGCCGCACCGAGCTGGTGATCCCGCTGTTCCTCGGCATCATCGCCAGCGCCCTGGCCGAGACCGACGACCACTGGCTGGGCCGCCTGAAGGCGCTGCTGGTGACCCTGGTGTGCTTCCTCATCGCCGCGCTGGCGGTGGAGCTGCTGTTCCCCTACCCCTGGCTGTTCGTCGCCGGCCTGGCCCTGTCGGCGTTCGGCATGACGCTGCTGGGCGCGCTGGGCGAGCGCTATGCGGCCATCGCCTCGGCCACGCTGATCCTGTCCATCTACACCATGATCGGCGTCGACCAGCGCGGCGGCGCCCCCGGCGACCTGTGGCAGGAGCCGCTGCTGCTGGTGGCTGGCGCGGCCTGGTACGGCGCGCTCTCGGTGCTGTGGAACGCGCTCTTCGCCAACCAGCCGGTGCAGCAGGTGCTGGCCCGCGCCTACTTCGAGCTGGGCGAGTACCTGAAGATCAAGTCGACGCTGTTCGAACCGCTGCGCCAGCTCGACGTCGAGGACCGGCGCCTGGCCCTGGCGCGGCAGAACGGCAGGCTGGTGGTGACGCTCAACCAGGCCAAGGAAACCATCCTCAGCCGCCTCAGCCATGGCCGCCCGGGGGCCAAGCTGAGCCGCTACCTGAAGCTGTACTTCATCGCCCAGGACGTCCACGAGCGCGCCAGTTCCTCGCACTACCCCTACAACCGCCTGGCCGAGGCCTTCTTCCACAGCGACGTGCTGTTCCGCTGCCAGCGCCTGCTCAACCAGCAGGGCAAGGCCTGCCAGGCGCTGTCGCGGGCCATCCGCCTGCGCCAGCGCTTCGACTACAACGACAGCGAGCAGGCCCTGGCCGACCTGCAGGCCTCGCTGGAATACCTGCGCCAGCAGGGCAACCCGGCCTGGCGCGCGCTGCTGCGCTCCCTCGGCGCCCTGGCCGGCAACCTCGCCACCCTCGACCAGAAGCTCAGCGGCGCGAGCAACCCCGACGCCCTCGCCGAGGAACAGGACAGCGCCCTGCTGGACCGCTCGCCACGCTCGCTGCGCGACGCCTTCGAACGCATCCGCCAGCAGCTCACGCCCACCTCGCTGCTGTTCCGCCACGCCCTGCGCCTGGGCCTGACGCTGACCGCCGGCTACGGCGTGCTGCACCTGATCCACCCGACCCAGGGCTACTGGATCCTGCTGACCACGGTGTTCGTCTGCCAGCCCAACTACGGCGCCACGCGCATCCGCCTGGTGCAGCGCATCCTCGGCACCCTCGTCGGCCTGGTGGCCGGCTGGGCGCTGATCGACCTGTTCCCCAACCCGCTGGTGCAATCGCTGCTGGCGGTGGTCGCCGGGGTGGCCTTCTTCGCCACCCGCAGCACCCGCTACACCCTGGCCACCGCGGCCATCACCCTGCTGGTGCTGCTGTGCTTCAACCAGGTGGGCAACGGCTACGGGCTGATCCTGCCGCGCCTGTTCGACACCCTGCTCGGTGCCTTCATCGCCGGCCTGGCGGTGTTCCTCATCCTCCCCGACTGGCAGGGCCGGCGCCTGCACAGCCTGGTCGGCAGCACCCTGGCCTGCAACGCCCGCTACCTGCGCGAGATCATGCAGCAGTACGCCAGCGGCAAGCGCGACGACCTCATCTACCGCACCGCCCGGCGCAACGCCCACAACGCCGACGCGACGCTCTCCACCACGCTGTCGAACATGCTTCTGGAGCCCGGCCACTTCCGCAAGGACGCCGAGCTGGGCTTCCGCTTCCTGGTGCTTTCGCACACCCTGCTCAGCTACCTCTCGGCCCTGGGCGCGCACCGCGACCGCCTGCCGGAGTCGCCGGCCAACGCGCTGATCGGCGAAGCCGCCGAGCAGCTCACCGCCAGCCTCGACGACATCGCCGCCAGCCTCGCCCAGCGCAAGCCGGTGGCCATCCACAGCGATACCGAGGAAGACCTGGCCAAGCGCCTGGAACAGGTGCCGGAGGAGCTTGAGGACCCGCAGCGCCTGGTGCAGACGCAGCTGGCGTTGATCTGCCGCGAGCTGGCGCCGCTGCGCAGCCTGGCCGCGCACCTGCTGAAGAAGGAGATCGGCGCCGAGCAGGAAGCCGCCGCCTGAGCCCGGCTCAGGGCCCGCGCAGGTCCATGAAGGCGTCGTAGCTGCCGTCCTCGCGCATCAGCCGCAGCTCGCGGTTGAAGTCTTCGATGATCTGCGCATGGCGCGGGTTGGCGCGGCTGATCAGGATGTACAGCGGGTTCTCCGACAGCGGCTGGGGCAGGAACTCCAGCTTGTGGCGCTCGTCCTTCAGGTCGTGTTCGAGGATGTAGCGGGCGGTCCACTCGTCCTCCAGAGTCAGCTCGACGCGACCGGCGACCACCATCATCGCGGCGTTGGGGAAGGACAGCACCGGCACCTTGTGCAGCCGGCGGTCCTCATTGAACTCGGGGGTGTAGCTGTAGCCGCGGACCACGGCGATGCGGAACGGGTAGAGGTCGGCCAGGCGCTCGAAGACGATGGGCGAGCCCTTGCGCTTGAGGAGGCGCAGGCGATTCACCAGGTAGGGCTCGGAATACTGCCCGAAGGTCTCGCGCTCGGCGCTGTACCAGGAGTCCACCAGCACGTCGTATTCGCCATTGCGCAGCCCGTGCAGGGCGCGCGGCCAGGGCACCTCGGCGTAGTGGATAGCGTAGCCGGCGCGGGTCAGCGCGGTGCTGACGAAATGCACCGCCAGGCCGCGGCCGGGCATCTGCGCGTCGGCATAGGGCGGCCAGCGGTCGGCGACCAGGTTCAGCGGCTCTTCGGCCTGGGCGCAGAACGGCAAGGCCAGGGCGATCAGCAGGGCACGCAGCAGCATTGCTCTCCTTGCTCGAGGCCCGCGCCCCGCTACCGGCAAGCGGGCGGACTCAGAAAAGCATCGCCGCGCGCAGGCTCATTCCCCCACCGGCTTCGGGCAGAACACCGAAGGAATAGGCGCTGTCTGGCGATCCCTCAAGGAACAGATTGTAGGTGAAGTTGGCGGCGAGGTTGCCCACCGCCATGCCCACCAAAGTATCGGTGGGGTAGTGCTTGGAGCCTTCCACCCGCGCCAGCGCGGTCAGCCCGTCCACCGTGTAGAGCCCGGCCTTGGCGGTGAAGCGCAGGGTCGGATCCATGTCGATGTAGTCCAGGTTGCGCCGGGTGAAGCTGTTGTGCACGGCGGTCACCGCCGTGTGCTTGGAGGGGAAGGAGTCGTCGGGAATGCCGTCGGGGCGGTCGCGCCCGGACACCTCCTTCCACTCCTCCACCAGGCCGGTCACCGCGTAGCGGTCGGTGGCCAGCAGCGCCAGGTTGCGCCCGCGCCAGGCCCACTTCTCCTCGCCCTCGCTGCCCCTGGGCGCAGCCACCAGGCCGGTGACCACGCTCAGCGCGGTGCTGGCATTGAGCATGTGGTCGGCGGCGGAGTTGGCGTCGCCGCCGAACAGCCATTCGTGGTTGGCCGCGGACTTCTGCCACTTGTGGTCCCAGTTGCCGGCGGCGATCACTGCGGCGCCGGCCACCGGTGCCCAGGTGCCGGGGTCGAGCACGGCGCGCTGGGCGGAGTCGCCGATGCGCGACCAGCTCATCTGCGGGGAGCCGGCGCAGCCGGCGAAAAGGGCGGATGACACTAGGGTCAGGGCCGCCAGGTTGCGGTAGCTCATGGTTTCCCCCGTAGTCCGTCCGCAAGGGGACGGTAAGGAATTTTCAGAAAACCTACAGGGTAGACGCCTCAGTCCCATCCGACCTGCCGTCGGTCAATTCTTAGTCTGTCCTTTTGTTTCGAGCAGCCCCTTGAGCAGGTCGATGGGCATGGGGAAGACGATGGTGGAGTTCTTGTCGCCGGCGATGCTGCCCAGCGTCTGCATGTAGCGCAGCTGCATGGCGCCGGGCTCGCGGGAGAGCATCTGCGCCGCCTGCATCAGCTTCTCCGAGGCCTGCAGCTCACCCTCGGCGTGGATCACCTTGGCCCGCCGCTCGCGCTCGGCCTCGGCCTGGCGGGCAATGGCGCGGACCATGGACTCGTTGAGGTCGACGTGCTTGATCTCGACGTTGGCCACCTTGATGCCCCAGGCGTCGGTCTGCGCGTCCAGCACCTTCTGGATGTCCAGGTTCAGGCGCTCGCGCTCGGCCAGCATCTCGTCCAGCTCGTGCTTGCCGAGCACCGCGCGCAGCGTGGTCTGGGCCAGTTGACTGGTGGCGGCGAGGAAGTTCTCCACCTGGATGATGGCCTTCTGCGGGTCGAGCACGCGGAAGTACACCACCGCGTTGACCTTCACCGAGACGTTGTCGCGGGAGATCACGTCCTGCGGCGGCACGTCGAGCACCACGGTGCGCAGGTCGACGCGGACCATCTGCTGCACCACCGGGATCACCAGCACCAACCCCGGGCCCTTGACCTTCCAGAAACGGCCGAGCTGGAACACCACCCCGCGTTCGTATTCACGCAGGATGCGCAGGGCGCTGGCCACCAGCATCAGCAGCAGGACCAGCGCCACCAGCAGTCCGAAGGGAATACCCATCAGTCACCTCCCGATTCGTCGTCGGCCGCCACCTCCAGGCGCAGGCCGTCGCGCGCCAGCACCTTGACCCGCTGGCCGGCGCGCAGGGTCCGGGCGCAGCGGACCTGCCACTGTTCGCCCTGCAGTTGTACCCAGCCGGCGTGGGCATCCCCGTCGGCCACCGCGTCCACCGTCGCCAGGCTGCCCACCAGGCCAGCCGCGCCGCTGACCACCTGACGCTGCCGGCTCTTCATGGCCACGCCCAGCACCCCGGCGATGAACAGCGCGCTGACCGTGGCCACGCCGACGATCAGCCCCAGGGGAATGCCGAAGCCCGGCGCGTCGGTGTCCAGCAGGATCAGCCCGCCGATCACGAAGGCGGCGATGCCGCCGATGCCCAGGCTGCCGTAGCTGGGCACGAAGGCCTCGGCGGCCATGAAGGCCAGGCCGAGGACGATCAGCGCCACCCCCGCGTAGTTCACCGGCAGCAGTTGCATGGCGTAGAGCCCGAGCAGCAGGCAGATGCCGCCGAGCACGCCGGGCAGCGCCAGGCCGGGGTTGGCGAATTCGAAGATCAGCCCGTACACGCCGATCATCAGCAACAGCAGCGCTACGCTGGGGTCGGTGATCACCGCCAGCAGGCGGGTGCGCCAGTCGGGCTGGTGCTCGACCCAGGCGAGGCCGGCGCTGTGGATGCTCAGCGCCTGTCCCGCCACCTGCACCTTGCGCCCGTCGATGGCGCGCAGCAACTGGTCGAGGTTGCCAGCCTGCAGGTCGACGACCTTCTGCTTCACGGCTTCCTCGGCGGACAGGCTGACCGCCTCGCGTACCGCGCGCTCGGCCCATTCGGCATTGCGCCCGCGCAGCTGCGCCAGGCCGCGGATGTAGGCCGCCGCGTCGTTGACCTGCTTGCGCTTGAGGGTGTCTTCCTCGCTGACGGCTGGCTTGCCGTCCTTGCCCTGGGGCTTTTCCGGGGCGCCGGGCGCGCCGATCTGCACCGGGGTGGCGGCGCCCAGGTTGGTGCCCGGGGCCATGGCAGCCAGGTGGCAGGCATAGAGGATGTAGGTGCCGGCGCTGGCCGCCCGCGCGCCGCCGGGAGCGACGTAGCCGACCACGGGGATGGGGCTGGTGAGGATCGCCTTGACGATGTCGCGCATGGCGCTGTCCAGCCCGCCGGGGGTGTCCATGCGCAGCACCACCAGGGGCGCGCCCTCGTCCACGGCACGCTGCAGGCCGCGCACCACGTAGTCGGAAGTCGCCGGGCCGATGGCCCCGTCCACCGTCAGCACCACCGCCGGCGGGGCCGCCAGCGCCCCGGCCGCGAACAGCAGCAGGAGCAGAGCGCAGCGGCGAAACAGCGTGAGCATGGCACGCCTCCCCGGCCAGGACCGAAGCGGCGCCGCGGGCGAATGAAGGGGCGGCGCCTTTCTACAGCATAGTCCCCTGCCCCGGGATGCCTGCGGCAGGCTGTTGCAGGGTGTTTAGAGGCCGCGCCCAGCGTCCGGGTGGGCACGGCTTTTCGTAGGAGCGAGCTTGCTCGCGAATGGAGCTCCCGGTGGCGGTGGTGTTTCGGGTTGGCTCCGCATCCCTCACCCCAGCCCTCTCCCAGAGGGAGAGGGGGCTAGTCCGTGCCGAGAGAAGGCTTGGTTTCAGCCGGTAGTCCCTATGCTCGCCGGCCAACGCCGAAGCATCAGCGCACTCCGACCGGTCCCCTCTCCCTTCAGGGCGGGGCGCGCAGCCGAGGGTTAGGGAGAGGGAGCGGAGCCAAGCCAAGGCAGCGGAATCACCGGGGGTCCCCCTTCGCGAGCAAGCTCGCTCCTACAAAGCCCCAGAAACGAAAACGCCGTTTCCCCCTCACGGAAGAAACGGCGCTTTCACCTTCGGCCTCAAGCCGAAGGGAGCGGCCCGGTCAGCCCTTGAAGACGTCTTCCACCGACTGCAGCGGATAGTGCTTCGGATACGGCAGGGTAGCCACGCCGCTCTCGATGGCGGCCTTGGCCACGGCATCGGAGACCACGGTGATCAGACGCTTGTCCATGGGTTTCGGGATGATGTACTCGCGGCCGAACTCCAGGGACGACACGCCGTAGGCCTCGCACACGTCCTTGGGCACCGGCTCCTTGGCCAGGTCGCGCAGGGCCAGGGCGGCGGCGATCTTCATCTCTTCGTTGATGCGGGTGGCGCGCACGTCCAGGGCACCGCGGAAGATGAAGGGGAAGCCCAGCACGTTGTTCACCTGGTTCGGGTAGTCCGAACGGCCGGTGGCCATGATCACGTCGTTGCGGGTGGCGTGGGCCAGTTCCGGCTTGATCTCCGGGTCCGGGTTGGAACAGGCGAAGACGATCGGGTTCGGCGCCATGCGCTTGAGGCCTTCGGCGCTGAGCAGGTTGGCGCCGGACAGGCCGACGAACACGTCGGCGCCGTCGAGGGCATCGTCCAGGGTGCGCTTGTCGGTCTCGGTGGCGAACACCGCCTTGTACTGGTTCAGGTCGGTGCGGCCGGCGTGGATCACGCCCTGGCGGTCGATCATGTAGATGTTCTCGACCTTGGCGCCCATGCTCACCAGCAGCTTCATGCAGGAGATGGCGGCGGCGCCGGCGCCCAGGCAGACGATCTTCGCGCTTTCCAGGTTCTTGCCGGCGATTTCCAGGGCGTTGAGCATGCCGGCGGCGGTGACGATGGCGGTGCCGTGCTGGTCATCGTGGAACACCGGGATGTCGCACTGCTCGATCAGCGCGCGCTCGATCTCGAAGCACTCCGGCGCCTTGATGTCTTCCAGGTTGATGCCGCCGAAGGTGATGGAGATGCGCTTGACGGTGTCGATGAAGGCCTGCGGGCTCTCGGCGTCGACCTCGATGTCGAACACGTCGATGCCGGCGAAACGCTTGAACAGCACGCCCTTGCCTTCCATGACCGGCTTGGAGGCCAGCGGGCCGAGGTTGCCCAGGCCGAGGATGGCGGTGCCGTCGGAGATCACCGCGACCAGGTTGCCCTTGCCGGTGTACTTGTAGGCCAGTTCGGCGTCACGGGCGATCTCGCGGACCGGCTCGGCCACGCCCGGGCTGTAGGCCAGCGACAGGTCGCGGGCGGTGACGGTCGGCTTGGTCAGCTCGACGCTGAGTTTCCCGGGGCGGGGTTGCGCGTGATATTCGAGGGCAGCGGTCTTGAGATCAGACATTTTTGGCACTTCCGCTTTATTGCTTGTTGGACAGACGGGCGACCGAGCATACGCGGGAAGAAAGCGCCTGCCAAGATAGCTTCAGGGCTCCGGTGTCAATGCTGCTAACGCACGATTTTCAACCATTCCCCGGGTTTTGGCTGACCGGTTGGATACAAATCATTGAGTAATCGTATACGAGAAATCGCGTCAGATTCCGGCTCGTTTCCGCCCTTTGCCAGCTGTTCCAGGCTTTGCCCGGCCCTCGCCTGGACCAGCTGCAGGCGCCGCGGCTCGGCCAGCTTCCGTTCGTCGGCGCGCAACGGGCGGAAACTGCGGATCACCGAGAGGAACTCGGCGTCGCGGTTTTCCAGCGAGGCGCGGCCTTTGACCACACCCACGAACAGGTAAGCGCCCTGGTCCTTGTAGATCACCGCCACGCGCCGCGCGGGCGAACCGGGGATCACCGCGGCGGCGCCCTTCAGGCCGGCCTGGTTCAGTTCCTGCTCGTCGGCCAGGCGGCCGCCGGCGCCCTTGCGCAGGTATTCCAGCGGGCTCAGTTGGCCGTCGCGCGGCACCAGCTTCATGCCGATGTAGGCCTGCTGGTCCTCGGGGTAGCCGATCAGCGCGGTGGGCTGGTTGAGCATGCCCCAGCCCCTGGGATAGCTGAGGGTGAAGCCCAGTTCGCCGTGGTAGAAGCTTTGCCCGCGGCGGATGCCGGATTCGGCGGAATCGCCGAAGGGCATGCCGTCGATGGCCTTCAGGTAGCGGTCGCGGCCGACCTCCTGCTGGCCGCCGGCCAGGGCCTGGGCCGGGCCCAGCACCTCCTGCAGGCGCCGGTCGTTGTCCGGATGGGTGTCGAACAGCCCGTGGTAGCCCACCGGCTGCACCGCCTCGCCCTTGGCCTGGGCGACCTGGCGGGCGTAGTCCTCCTGGTTCTTCAGCACCCGCACCACCTGGATCATCGCCTTGGGGTCGTAGCCGGCGCGGGCCAGGTACTTGGCGCCCAGGCCGTCGGCCTGCAGCTCCATGTCGCGGCCGTAGCCGCGCACCACGGCGGTGCCGAGGACGTTGGTGAGGTCGCCGGCGGCGCTGACGCCGGTGCCGATGGCCACGGCCGCGCCGAGCACGTTCCAGGCGCTGGCCTGGCTCTGCTGGCGCACGCTGTGGCGGGCGGTAACGTGGCCGATCTCGTGGCCCAGCACCGCGGCCAGCTCGGCTTCGGAATTGAGGTAGGCCATCAGCCCGCGGTGGATATAGATGTAGCCGCCGGGCAGGGCGAAGGCGTTGATGTCGGGGCTGTCGACCACGGTGAAGCGGTACTGCAGGGTGGGCCGGTCGCCGACCCGGGCGACGCGCTCGCCCACCTGCTGCACGTAGGCCTGGAGCTTCTCGTCGGCGTAGCGCGGGTACTGCTTGGCCACCTCCTGGCTGGCCTGGCGGCCGAGGGCCAGCTCGTCCTGCTCGCTCATGGTGACGAAGTCGGTCTCGCCGGTGGCGGGGTTGACCGCGCAGCCGCCCAGCACGCCGCTCAGCGTGAACAGGCAGGTGAGCAACAGCATCCTTGTCTTGGTCATGGCAGCAGCTCCAGCATGGCCGGGTCGGTGATGGGCAGCATCCAGCGTGCCTGCCCCGGTTTCACGGCGCCGCGCGCGGCGCGGTCGATCACCCAGCCGCGCGCTTCCAGGGTGCGCCCGGGCAGCGCCTCCAGCGTGCGCTTATCGAACGCTTTCAACAGCTTAGGCTCGATCCGCAGGACCAGCGAACCGTCCATCTCCAGCCACAGGCCACCGCGGTTGCGCTGCACCTGGGCGACGCGCCCGCGGACGATGACGAAGCCGCTCTGGCGCAGGGATTGCGCGTCCTGCACCGGCGGACGTTTCCACAGGCCACGGCCGGCCTTGCGCGCCTCGCGCTCGGCGGCCTGCTGGCAGGCGGTCAGCTCGGTGTTGGGCGCCACCGCCACCAGGTAGCCCAGGCCCTCGGCCAGCAATTGCGCCTCGATGTTGCGCCCCTGGCGGTCGTACAGGTGGGCCAGGATGCGGCCGTAATGGTCCTTGCCCTGGCGTCCGAGCTGCAACCCTAATTCGCCGTCGTTGGCCGCCACCAGCGCCTGCAGGCGTTGCCGCGCGGCCTCGGCGAAGGGCTCGGTGCTGCGCCCGCCGTGGGCCAGCTCCGGGGCGTTGACGCCGATCAGGCGCACGTTGCGGCCATCGGCCAGCTTCAGGGTGTCGCCATCCACCACCCGCGCCACGCGCACCGTGCCGGCGTCGCTGGGCGCCGGGCAGGACGCCGCCAGGGCCGGTGCGCCCAGGCAAATCGCGAGCACAAAAAAGGCGCCCCGCAGGGGCGCCTTTTTCAGCAGATCGGGAAAGGCCATCGGGGCTTTTCCGGAAATCGCTCTTACTTCTTGCCGCCGAACATGGCGAAGCGCTGGTTGAAGCGATCGATACGGCCGCCGGTGTCCACGACTTTCTGCTTGCCGGTGTAGAACGGGTGGCATTCGGAGCAGACGTCCAGGTGGATGCCTTTGCACAGGGTCGAACGGGTCTTGATCACGTTGCCGCAGCTGCAGGTAGCTTCGATTTCTTCGTACGCGGGATGGATTTCCGGTTTCATGATGTCTTCCTCTGGTTGGTGTGCCGCCACCCAGTCTCTGGCAGAAGCCGAGCCACGGCCTTCGAGGACCGCGGGCGGGATCTTTTACCGGGCACCGCACGCAAATTAAGGGCGTGGATCATACCAGAGACTTCCGCCAGCGCAAGTCGGGGCGCCGACCGACCGTCGCCGCGGCCCGTGCTAAGATCGCCGCCTCACCACGCCCCGGAAAGCCCACAGCGTGCCCCGACCCAGCATCCTGCGCCTCGCCCTGCCCTCGCCGCTGCGCCGCCTGTTCGACTACCTGCCGCCGCGCGGGCTCGACCCCGGCCGCCTGCAGCCCGGCGTGCGCCTGCGCGTGCCCTTCGGCCGCCGCGAGATCGTCGGCGTGTTGGTGGAACTGGCGGACAGCTCGCAAGTGCCCGAGGACAAGCTGCGCCCGGCGCTGGCCGTGCTCGACCGCGAGCCGCCGATGCCGGCGCACCTGCTGGAGCTGTGCCGCTGGACCGCGCAGTACTACCAGCACAGCCTCGGCGACACCCTGTCCTGGGCGCTGCCCAACCTACTGCGCCAGGGCGAGCCGGCCGAGGCGCGGGTGCAGCGCTTCTGGCTCGCCGTCCCCGGCGCGCGCCTGGACGATCCGCGCCTGGCCCGCGCGCCGCGCCAGCGCCAGGCCCTGCAGACGCTGCAGCAGCACCCCCACGGCGTGCTCCATGAACTGCTGAGCCAACTGGGCATCAACAAGGACAGCCTCGACCTGCTGGTGGAAAAGGGCCTGGCCACGCTGGAGAGCCGCCGCCACGTGCCGGCGGAACACCACGGCGGCTGGCTGGCCCAGGCCGAGCTGCCGCTCAACGCCGAGCAGCGCGCCGCCTGCGAAGCGGTGCGCGCCGGCTTCGGCGCCTTCCACAGCTACCTGCTGGCCGGCGTCACCGGCAGCGGCAAGACCGAGGTCTACCTGCAGCTGATCCACCAGGTGCTGGAGGCCGGCAAGCAGGCGCTGGTGCTGATCCCGGAGATCAACCTAGGCCCGCAGACGCTGAGCCGCTTCGAGCGCCGCTTCAACGCGCGCATCGCCCTGCTGCACTCGGCGCTGACCGACCGCGAGCGCCTGGACGCCTGGCTGGCGGCGCGCGACGGCGAGGCGGACATCGTCATCGGCACCCGCTCGGCGCTGTTCACCCCGCTGAAGAACCCCGGGCTGATCATCATCGACGAGGAGCACGACGCTTCCTATAAACAGCAGGAAGGCCTGCGCTACCACGCCCGCGACCTGGCCCTGGTGCGCGCGCGCCTGGAGAAGGTGCCGATCCTGCTGGGCTCGGCCACGCCCTCGCTGGAAAGCCTGCACAACGCCGCCAGCGGCCGCTACGGCCTGCTGCGCCTGACGCAGCGCGCCGGCGGCGCCCAGGCGCCGAAGTTCCAGCGCCTGGACGTGAAGAGCCTGCCACTGGACGCCGGCCTGTCGATGCCGCTGCAACGGGCCATCGGCGAAACCCTCGGCGCCGGCCAGCAGGTGCTGGTGTACCTGAACCGCCGCGGCTTCGCCCCGACCCTGCTGTGCCACGACTGCGGCTGGATCAGCCAGTGCCCGCGCTGCGATGCGCGCATGACGCTGCACCAGGGCTCCGGCGAGCTGCGCTGCCACCACTGCGACCACCGCGAGCGCCCGCCGCGCCAGTGCCCCAAGTGCGGCCAACTGGACCTGCGCCCGGTCGGCGCCGGCACCGAGCGCGCCGAGGAGCGCCTGCGCATCCTCTTCCCCGACTACCCGGTGCTGCGCATCGACCGCGACAGCACCTCGCGCAAGCACGCCATGCGCGACCTGTTCGCCACCATCAACAAGGGCGAGCCGTGCATCCTGGTGGGCACCCAGATGCTCGCCAAGGGCCACCACTTCCCGCGCGTCACCCTGGTGGCCATCCTCGACGCCGACGGCGGGCTGTTCTCCGCCGACTTCCGCGCCAGCGAGCGCATGGCCCAGCAGATCGTCCAGGTCGCCGGCCGCGCCGGCCGCGCCGAGGAGCCCGGCCGGGTGCTGATCCAGACGCACCTGGCCGACCACCCGCTGCTGGTGCAACTCACCGAGCAGGGCTACTTCGCCTTCGCCGACCAGGCCCTGGCCGAGCGCCGCGCAGCCGGCCTGCCGCCGTTCTGCCACCTGGCCCTGCTGCGCGCCGAGGCGCACAAGCCGGGCCAGGCCGAAGGCTTCCTCGAAGAAGCCTGCGCCGAAGCCGAGCGCCTGCAGGCGCAACTGGGCAGCGACGTCGAGCTGCTCGGCCCGGTGCCGGCGCCCATGGAACGCCGCGCCGGCCGCTTCCGCGCCCAGCTGCTGCTGATGAGCAGCGCCCGCGTGCCGCTGCACCGCCTGCTGTCGTGCTGGCTGCCGATCCTCGAAAGCATGCCCGGCGGGCGCCAGGTGCGCTGGTCGCTGGACGTCGATCCGATCGATTTGTTCTAGAAGAGCGGCTGCAAGCTGAAAAGCTCCGTGGACGCGAGGGGCTTGGGGCGCGCAACTTCTTGCACGGCCCGTCTTGCGCAAGGTTGTGGATAGACCGCTGGAAGCCTTTGTTCACGCTGCCTGCAAGGGGATGGCAAGTTCTTGCACAGCAACGCGCAAGAAGTTGCGCAGAAAGTCCCTGTAGCGCCTTCGGACAACAGCTGCAGGTTTGCTGCAGCCCCCACAAGGCGGGCGCTGCAGGGTTGCTGGCACGCAAATTGTGTTGCCAGGGCTCCCACAGGGTCGTGAACCCCGGGGCCATCAACTCACACGGCAAGGAGAGCTTTCATGCCAACACCCGCGTATCTGTCCCTCGAAGGCACCAAACAGGGCCTGATCACCGCCGGCACCTTCACCGAGGACTCGGTCGGCAACATCTTCCAGGAAGGCCACGAAGACCAGGTCCTGGTCCAGGCGTTCAACCACCAGGTCA
>Ga0180223_1000307_pt1 | contig 72864 bp, 64 predicted proteins | sample eDN5th30CKraftOP_FD_151337 | JGI IMG/M metagenome (GOLD analysis project Ga0180223, IMG submission 151337) | Enriched Organic Plus compost microbial communities from Emeryville, California, USA - eDNA 5th pass 30_C Kraft OP (version 2) (version 2) ...
CCAGGCCGCGGGTGAAGGCAATGCGCTCGCGGGATTCCACCTGCGCCGGCAGTCCCAGGCGGGCACCCAGCGCCAGCGCCTCGTCCATCATGGCCACGAACATGGCGTGCAGGCGCGGGTCGTCGATCATGGTGTCGGTATGGGCGCCCGTCAGCAGGCTTGCGGGATTGAAGCAGGCGTTGCCCAGCAGCTTGGTCCAGATGTCGGCCCGCACATTGGCGCTTGCCGACGCATCGAAGCCCGCGCCGGCGAACAGCGCCGCCACGGCTTGCGCACGCGCGGTCGTCCCGCCGCGCGGTTCGCCGAACACGACGCGGTTGCCGGAGGCGTGGCGGGTCAATCCCGGTTCGGGCGTGGATGCCGAGGCGAAGACCACGGCGCCCAGTACCTGCTCCACCGGCAAGTGGGCTTCGATGGCGCCGTCCGGATCGACGCTGCGCAGCCGCGTTCCCGCCAGGGGCTGGCCGCCGCCCAGGAAGAACCACCACGGAATGCCGTTGAGAGCCGGGATGATGACGGTGTCGGAGCCGATCATCGGCGCAATGCCGCGCGCCACCTCCGGCAGCGCGGGCGCCTTGACGGTGATGACGACAATGTCCTGCCGGCCGAGCTCCGCCGCATCGTCGCTCGCCCGGACCGCCGGCGCGACGGTCCGGCCCTGCGACTCGAGCCGCATGCCCTCCCGGCGCAGCGCTTCGAGGGTGCGGCCGCGGGCCAGTACGGATACGGCGTGGCCCGCATGAGCCAGGCGCCCGGCGAAGAGTCCGCCTATGGCGCCGGCGCCGACGATACATATTTGAGGATGGTCCGACATGGTCTTCCTATTCATGGCTGGGACATGCGAGCGCCCGCATCTTACCCGAGGTAGCCCGGTTCACCTTCTCTTACCAGGCCCGGACGAACGCCCCGCCCGGACTTCCGGCACAATGGGGGCTTGCAGTATTGGGTATTCACTTGGATGAACGTATTCGACTCGATATTGGCCCGCGCACAGGTCGATCCGCCTCCCGATTCCCCTCGGCTGCGCATTGCCGGCCGCGATTGCGGCTGGGTGGCGCACGACGTGCTGCAATGGCTCGCCCCGTTCGCCGGGGAAATCCGGATCGACCCCGGTGTGGTGCACTTGCTGCCCGCCCTGGGCGCGTCCGGGGATGCCGCCGGGCGCACGGCGGCCGTCAACGACCTGCTGTCCCGCATTGCGCACGCCTTGTTCGACGCCGGCCGGCTCAACGGCTGGCGCAATGAATTGCTCGACGTGGTCGCCGACGATGGCACCGTCCTGGGCGTGATCGAGCGCGCGGCGGTTCGCCCGCTGGGCATTGCCACCCACGCCGTCCACCTGAATGCGTGGACCGACAGCGGACAGTTGTGGATCGCCCAGCGCTCCTTTTCCAAGAGTACCGATCCCGGCATGTGGGATACGCTCGTGGGCGGGCTCATCAGCGCGGGCGAAACGCCCGAGAGCGCCTTGCTCCGCGAAAGCTGGGAAGAAGCGGGCCTGCTGCCCCACCATCTTCAGGAGGGGCGGCGCAGCGGGCAGTTCTCGGTCCGGCGGATACTGCCCGAGGGCTACCAGATCGAACACGTGACCGTGGTCGACATCGTGCTGGGGCCGGAGGTCGTGCCCGAGAACCAGGACGGCGAGGTGGCGGCGCTGCGCACGGCCACGCCGCAGGAAGTGCGGGAGATGATCGCCGACGGCGTGTTCACGCTGGAAGCGGCGCTGGCGATGCGCGCCAGCCTGGGCGCATTCGCGCTGCCGGTACCGTTCCCGGCCGAGCCGGCCCGCGCCGCCGAGACCGCCCGGCTCAGCCTTTGACCGGATCGGCTGCCTGCCGCGCTTGCCGCCAGGCTTCGATGGCGGCCCGGGCCGGCTCGGGCAGGCCCGCCACGTCCACCGCGCGCCGGTGGTTCATGATCATGGCGGCATAGGGGCCGGCCAGCGCGGCGGCCTCGTTGCAGAGCGTATGTTCTTCCCCTGTGGACGGCTTGTGCGCGCGCCAGAAATTGATGGCGTCTTCGAGTTCGGTCAGGGTGATCTCCATGGATTCATTCTGGCAGACTTTGATCCCATGCGGCGGAAACATTCGGTCAATTCCGATACACAAAGCGCGAGGACGCGCGCCGCCGCGAAACAACCTGGAAAGCGACTTGGATGTACCTTACGTGAATCTTACGTATGGAGCACCACCATGCCTTCCGGTACTTCTTCCCGCCCCGTTTCTCTCGCCCGCGAGAGGCTTGCGCGCGCCTTCCCCGCCATGCGGGGTGCGGCTGCGCTGCATCCCCTGGTGACCGCGGCGGCGATCAGCATCATCGTCCTGTCGGCGGTCGGCGTGGGCGTCCTGACCGGATTGCTCCCCTCGCCGCTGGCCAAGCCCGCCCAGACGCAGGAACTGGCCGACGCCGACCGGCCGGCCTCGGCGGGCGGGCGCGACTTCGGCAAGGCTTCGGCCCATGAGCCGGTCCGTGACAAACAGGCTTCCGCGGAACGCGCCGTCCCGGAGCGGCGGACCAGCCGTACGGTCCGCGAGTCGGAGCCGGTCTATCGCGAGCCCGCGCGTCCCGTCGCGGCCACTTGTGGCAACTGCGGCACGGTGCAAAGCGTGCGCGCCGTGCAGGTCGCGGGCCAGGGAACCGGGCTGGGCGCGGTAGGCGGCGGCGTCGTGGGCGGCGTGGTAGGCAACCAGATCGGCGGCGGCAGCGGCCGTACCGCGTTCACCGTGCTGGGCGCCATCGGCGGTGCGTTCGCCGGCAACGAGATCGAGAAGCGCGCCCGCACCACGACGCAGTACCAGATGACGGTGCGGATGGACGACGGCAGCCTGCGCACTTTCCACAGCGCTTCGCCCTATCCGTGGCGCAGCGGCGACCCGGTGCGGGTCGTGAACGGTTCGGTGGTGTCCCGCAGCGGCGGCGAGAGCCCGCAGGCGATGCGGGTCGGCGACTACAACTGATTCCGGACCGCGGCCGCCGCCCGGTTTCCCGCCGCGGGGGCGGCCCTCAGGTCGCCTTGCGCCGCCGCTTGAGCGCCAGCATGGTGCCGCGGCACGACGGCGCGCCGCACAGGCAGCGGTAGTTCTTCTTGAGCGTGGGCGTGATCCGTTCGTCGATCACCAGCCCATAGTCGTAGTTGAGCTCTTCGCCGCGATCGATGGGCCGCAGGGAAACGATGAAGACGTGGCCGTCGTCGGTTTCCTCGGCTTCGCAGTTGGGCTCGCAGCAATGGTTGATCCAGCGGGCGTCGTTGCCTTGGCTGCCACCGTCGATGACCTTGCCGCTTTCCAGCGAGAAGAAGAAGGTGTGATACGGGTCTTCCGGATTGACCGGATGGCGCCGGTCGGCCTCGGCCGCCGTGATGCGCTCGCCGGCGTATTCCAGGATGCGGGTGCCGGCGGGGATCTTGCGGGCGGCGAACACGCCGGTGCCGTGGACGCGCGAGCGCCGCACGATGTACCAGGGCTTGCCGGCCGGAGCCGGATCGACGTCCACCCGCTCGGGAGCGGACGATTCGGCAACAGGAGTCTTGCGCGCCCGGGTGGGCGATTTCTTTTTCGCGGTCATGAGGAAGGCTTTAACTGGAGGTCTTCGCGGCTGCCTTCTTGGCGGCTTTTTTCGCGGGGGCTTTCTTGGCGGCGGTCTTGGCCGTAGCCTTCTTGGCCGCTTTCCTGGCGGGCGATTTCTTCGCCGGGACGGCCGACTCGCCATCCGCGGCCGCGGTCTTGGCAGCCGTTTTCCTGGGCGCCGGCGCAGCGTCGCCCGCCTTGCCGGCCTTGGCCGGCCGCGGTTCGAATTCGAAGCCGATCTTGCCGCCGTCCTGCCGCACGAGAAAGGCCTTGAACTTGCGGTTGGTACGGCTGGACACGAAGTTCTGCAGGAGATCGGTGCGGCCTTCGGTCAACAGCTTGCCCATCTGCTCGGCGGTGATCTCCTGCTGCAGGATGACCTTGCCGGAACGGAAGTCGCACGTGCGCTGCGGGCCCACCGCCTTCTCGCACACATAACTCATGCCGTGCTCGAACACATGGGCACCGCATTTCGGGCAAGGCCCCACCGGCGTCTGCCCGGAAAAGTCCACGGCCTCGGCGTTCTCGTCGTCGGCCTGGCCGAAGTCGAATTCCAGCTTGTAGTCGTCGGTGATGCGCAGGATGGCCGAGAAGGGGCGGCCCATCTTGCTGATGAAGCCGTTGAGCGGCCCGATCTCGCGCTTGGCCAGCAGTTCCTCGACTTCCTGCAGCTCGAAAGTGCGTCCGCCGGGATGCTTGCTGATGGAGAAGTCGCAAGCCGTGCAGGCATAGCGCCGGTAGTTTTCCTTGACCACGCTGCCGCACTTGGGGCAGGGCGTGGTGAGCGTGGCGTAGTCGCCCGGCACCGTGTCCCGGTCGTATTCCTTGGCGCGCTTGACGATGACCTGCGTCATTTGCGCGATCTCGCGCATGAAGGCCTCGCGCGCCAGCTGGCCTTGCTCGATCTGGGCCAGCTTGTGTTCCCATTCGCCGGTCAGTTCGGGCGAGGTCAGTTCGTCCACGTCCAGGCCCGACAGCAGTGTCATCAGCTGGCGCGCCTTGGCGGTCGGGACCAGTTCGCGGCCTTCGCGGCGCAGATAGCCCTCGTTGATCAGCCCTTCGATGATGCCGGCCCGGGTGGCCGGCGTGCCGAGGCCGCGGGCCGACATGGCCTCGCGCAATTCCTCGTCGTCCACCAGCTTGCCGGCGCCTTCCATGGCCGAGAGCAGCGTCGCTTCCGTATAGCGCGCAGGCGGCTTGGTCACCAGCCCCACGGCTTCGACTTCCTCCGTACGGACCTGCTCGCCGGGAGCCACCGGCACGAGATTGGCATCCTCGCCCTGGGCGTCGCGGCCATAGATGGCCATCCAGCCCGGGTTCACCAGGACCTTGCCTTCGGTCTTGAAATGATGGCCGGCGACCTCGGTGATGCGGGTCGTGACGAGGAACTCGGCAGCGGGGAAGAACACCGCCAGGAAGCGCTTGACCACCATGTCGTACAGCTTGGCCTCGGCCTCGCTCAGTTCGCGCGGGGCCTGCAGCGTGGGGATGATGGCGAAGTGGTCCGACACCTTCTTGTTGTCGAAGACCCGGCGATTGGGCTTGACCCAGTTGCTGTTGAGGATCTGCGTCGCGAACGGGGCATAGGACGGCCGGTTGCTCGCCAGCGTCTGCATGGTCTGGCGTACCGTGGCCAGGTAGTCTTCGGGCAGGTAGCGCGAGTCCGTACGCGGGTAGGTCAGCGCCTTGTGGCGTTCGTACAGGGTCTGGGCCAGCGCCAGCGTGGTCTTGGCCGAGAAACCGAAGCGCGAGTTGGCTTCGCGCTGCAGCGTGGTCAGGTCGTACAGCAGGCCCGACAACTGCGTGGAGGGCTTGGATTCCTCGGTGACCGATCCCAGGCGGTCGCGGCAGGCTGCCACGACCGATTCGGCCGCGGCCTTGGTCCAGAGGCGCGAGTCGCGCTTTTCCGGGTCCAGCGGATCCTTGACGTGCTTGGGATCGAACCAGCGGCCCTCGTACAGGCCGGCCGCCGCGACGAACTGCGCCCGCACTTCCCAGTAATCGCGCGGCACGAACTCGCGGATGCGCTCTTCGCGCTCGGAAACGATGGCCAGGGTCGGCGTCTGGACCCGGCCCACGGTGGTCTTGAAGAACCCGCCATCCTTGCTGTTGAAGGCGGTCATGGCGCGCGTGCCGTTGATACCCACCAGCCAGTCGGCCTCGGCGCGCGAGCGCGCGGCGGCCTCCAGCGGACGCAGGGCGGTGTCGCTGCGCAGGTCGGCGAAGGCCTCGCGGATGGCCTGCTGGGTCATGGACTGCAGCCAGAGGCGCCGGATCGGCTTGTTGGTCTTGGCGTACTGGACGATGTAGCGGAAGATCAGCTCGCCCTCGCGCCCCGCGTCACAGGCGTTGATGAGCGCATCCACGTCCTTGCGCTTGATCAGGCGCACCAGCAGCCGCAGACGCTCCTCGGAGCGCTTATCGGCGGGTCCCAGCTCGAACTCGGGCGGAATCACGGGCAGGTGCGTGAAACTCCACTTGCCCTTGACCGGGTCGTTGGGCGCCACGAGGGTGAGCAGGTGCCCGACGCTGGACGCCAGCACGTAGTCGTCGCTTTCGAAATAGTCGCCTTCGCGCTTGAACCCGCCCAGCGCGCGGGAGATGTCCAGCGCAACCGAGGGTTTCTCGGCGATGATCAGAGTTTTGCCCATTGACTTCCAGTTGAACGGAGCCGACGCATATAAATAGTGCGTCAAAGCGCCGGATAATACGGGGGGATTTTTGTGCTATGCAAGTCGAGCCTGCGCCGCGATGGGCAAAAAACGCCTTGCGCCGGCCGCCGCGCAGCCCCTCAAACGCGCTTTTCGCCTCGGAGCGCCCCCCGCCGGCGCATTTTTTTGCCGCGGGAACGGCCGGAGCAGAAAAAATTGCGCAAGTCCCGATCCCGGCGGGACGGGGGAAACGGACAGGCCGAGTCCACAGCACTCGCGTTCAGTGAGAATTCTCTTTAATTGTCACACCGTCACTGCCGCTGCAGCCAGCGAGCGCGGACCAGCGCGTAGGGGGGGGTCAATGCAGTTGCCGGGCGCTGCCGTCTTCAAGCAGCTCTTCCAGGATCAGGTTGTCGATCTCGGTTTCCTGGCTCCAGAGCACCATCAGCACGATGATCTTGAGCTTGTCCAGGGGAACCGGCGACTCGCCCAGCGCGAAGGCGCGATCGATCACGATCTCGCGCAATGGGGACGACAGCACGCCCGCCGACTCCAGGAAGGCGATGAAGCCGACGGCTTCCGATCCGAGCTGGCGATACTCGGCATCGGCGTAGATACGACAGCCGTTGCTGGGAACGAGGGCGAGATCGACGCAACGATGAGTGGATTCGGCAAGCCCGGACAGCCAGGTCAGGGCGTCGTCGATTTCATCGTCTTCGAAGCCGGCGGCGGCAAGCTTGCGCGCCAGCGTTTCCGGGTCCGGGCACGCTTCCGGCGTGTAGTAGTTCTCGAAGAGGTAGACGAGAATTTCAAACATAAGTCAGCGTGTGAGGCTGGATCCACTGTACGCTGAATTGCCTCCCCAGGCAAATGGCGCAGCATTTGCCGCTCATGCGTTGTGCTGACGGTACAGAACCTGGTAGCGGCCGCCGTCGAGTCGCGCAACCCGGCCTTGCAGTTCAAGGTCGAGCAGCCTCGCCTGGAGGTCGGGAATCGCGAGTCCGGTGCGCAGGGCCAAGGCGTCCAGCGGGATGGGACCGTATCCCATGGCGGCGACCAAGGCGTCGCGGGGAGGATCGGGAGGGGACCCGGCCTCGGGCCGGTGGGCGGCGGGAATGCCATGCAGCTCATCCAGGATGTCCTGGGCGGATTCAACCAGCTTGGCGCCTTGCCGGATCAGCGCGTGGCACCCCCGCGACAGCGGGGAATGGATGGAGCCCGGTATCGCGAAGACCTCGCGCCCGATCTCGGCCGCCAGCCGGGCGGTAATCAGCGAGCCACTACGGGCCGCGGCTTCCGCCACCAGGGTTCCGCGGGCCAGCCCTGCCACCAGCCGATTGCGGCGAGGAAACTGGTGCGGCAACGCCAGGGTGCCGAGCGGAAACTCGGACACCAGGGCGCCGGCCGCGGCAATGCGGGCGGCCAGGTTCCTGTTGCGAGCGGGATAGACCACGTCGGCGCCCGTGCCGACGATCGCCACCGTGCCGGCGCCCCCGGCTTCCAGCGCGCCTTCGTGGGCGGCGGTGTCTATGCCCAGGGCCATTCCGCTGACGATGCACCACCCTTGGCGTGCCAGGTGGCGGGCGAAAGCCCGCGCGTTGGCCAGGCCGTCGGCCGTGGCGTTGCGTGCGCCGACCATGGCTATGGCCGGATGTGCCAGCCAGACCGGTTCGCCGACCACGTACAACACGGGGGGCGGATCGTGGATGTCGAGCAGCGGAGGGGGGTAGCCGGCATCGGCCAGGGTCAGCACGTGGTGATCCGGCGCTTCGCACCAGCGCAGGGTTCGCTCGATGGTCGCCCACTGCTCGTGCGATGGGGGGCGGGCCAGCTGGTCGGCCAGCGGCGCGGGCAGCCGCTCCGCCAGCGCCTGGCGGGGCTGGGCATAGAGCTGCTGGGGCAGGCCGAAGACTTCGAGCAGGTCCCGGGCCGTGGCCGGGCCGATGCCTGGCTCGAGCGTTAGCCGCAGCCATGCGGAGAGTTCTTCGTGGGAGTGGGCGAGAGGCATGCAGGCGAGAGAGGAATGCCGCGCCGCGGAGGAGGCGCCGTCGTCATATGTAACCACGACCGGTGGCCGCCCGGGGGCGGGGGGTGGACATGGACGACCACGTTTCACGGCCCTATTATTCACGGCCCTATTATTTAATTTATATAGCGCAGGAGCGGGCGGACTCATCCTTTGCGGCCGCCGCGGCCGGGCTCGAACCTGTGGTATCTTGCCCCTTGGATCCCGGCCCATCGGCCCCATCTACCCAATGAAGACGCCCCGATCCGCGGGGCCACGGCAACACGATCATGGCATTGCTACCCATCCTCCATTATCCCGACGCGCGCCTGCACAAGAAGGCCAAACCGGTGGCCGTGGTCGACGACCGCATCCGCCGCATCGTCCGCGACATGGCCGAAACCATGTACGCGGCGCCGGGTATCGGGCTGGCGGCCACCCAGGTCGACATCCACGAGCGCATCGTGGTGATCGACGTTTCCGAGCAGAGCGACGACCTGCTCGTCCTCATCAATCCCGTCATCACCTGGAAGAGCGAAGAAACCCAGGTCTACGAGGAAGGCTGCCTGTCGGTTCCCGGCATCTACGACGAGGTCAAGCGCTCGTCCCGCATCAAGGTCGAAGCTACGAACGAGCACGGCGAGCGCTACGAATTCGACGCCGAGGGCCTGCTGGCCGTCTGCGTACAGCACGAGCTCGACCATCTGGATGGCAAGGTATTCGTCGAATACCTTTCCCCGCTCAAGCAGAGCCGGATCAAGACCAAGCTGCGCAAGCTGCAGGCGGCATAGAGGCCCCCCCTACGCGCTCACGCGCGCCCCCAGGGGGCGATGCGGGTGGACCGGCGGAGCCGGATCCACCGCATCCTGGGGTACTACCAGGCTGGCGGAGGGCGGCGTTTGCTGGTATCCCGGGCGCGCGCCGGTGCGCCGAAAAGTCGCTTCTCGAGCACGGTATCATTCCCGTCTCGAATAACCCATAGACTTCCAACCCCGCGGCACGGCCAACCGGTCTGTGAACGGGTCTATTCCTCATAGGTGGCAGTCTACCCGGGGCGCGCGGATCCGGCTCGCCTGTCCGCTGGCCGCCTGGGAGATGGGTTTCCCTTGGACATCAGATGCGTTTAGTTTTTGCCGGTACGCCGGAATTCGCCAGAGTCGCCTTGAAGGCGCTGCTTGCCGCGGGACATGAAATCGTCCTGGTGTTGACCCAGCCCGACCGGCCGGCGGGGCGGGGGCTCAAGCTCACGCCCAGTCCGGTCAAGACCGAGGCGCTGGCTGCGGGAGTGCCGGTGATGCAGCCGCGCAGCCTTCGGCTGGACGGCAAATATCCGGAGGAAGCCGCCGAGGCGCACGGGGCGTTGCGCGCGGCGGAGGCCGACGCGATGATCGTCGCCGCCTACGGGCTGATCCTGCCCCGGCCGGTGCTCGACATCCCCCGCCTGGGCTGCCTGAACATCCATGCCAGCCTGTTGCCGCGCTGGCGCGGGGCGGCGCCGATCCAGCGCGCCATCGAGGCCGGAGACGCCGAGACCGGGATCACCATCATGCAGATGGACGCCGGCCTGGACACGGGCGACATGCTGCTCAAGGGCGCCCTGCCCATCGAGCCGGACCAGACGGCCGGCGAGCTTCACGACCGGCTGGCCGTCCTGGGCGGCGAATTGATCGTGCAGGCGCTCGCGCGCCTGGAGACGGGCGACCTGCGCGCCTCGCCGCAACCCGAGGACGGCGTCACCTATGCCGCCAAGCTCGACAAGGCCGAAGCCGCCCTCGACTGCACGCGTCCCGCCGACGAGCTGGCGCGGCGCGTCCTGGCGTTCAACCCGGTGCCGGGCGCCACCGTACGTCTGCCGGGGCTGGCCGATCCGGTCAAGGCATGGCGCGCGCGGGCCCTGGACGAAGCGGCGACCGCCGCGCCGGGCACCGTGGTCCGCGCCGGCGCGGCCGGCGTCGACGTCGCCACCGGCCGGGGCGTCCTTCGCCTGACCGAACTGCAGAAGGCGGGCGGCAAGCGCCAGCCGGCGGATGTCTTCGTGCGGGGATGGAACCCCGGGACGGCCTGATGGCGCAACCTGCATCCCCCCCGTTGTCGGCGCCTTTGTCCGAGGTACTGCTCGCCGCCGCCGGCGCGGTGCAGGGCGTGCTGGCGGGAGTCTCGCTTACCGAGGCGCTGGCCCGCCTGCCCGCGCCGTTGCGGCCCGCGGCCCAGGCGGTGTCGTTCCACGCCATGCGCCAACTCGGCCGGGCGCGGGCGGCCAAGCAGGCCCTGATTCCGCGCAAGCCGGCCGATCCGCTGCTGGACGCCCTGCTGCTGACCGCTTTCTCGCTGCTGGTGGCCGACGAGGACGAGGCCGCGGCGGCGGGAGTGAGCTATGCCGCGCATACGGTGGTGGACCAGGCGGTGCGGGCGGCGGCGGGACAGCGTTCGCTCGCGCCCTTCAAGGGCCTGGTCAACGGCAGCCTGAGACGTTTCCTGCGCGAGCGCGACAGCGTACTGGGCGCCGCCGCCCGGCGGCCGGAAGCGGTCTGGAACCATCCCGAGTGGTGGGTGCGCCGGCTGCGCATCGATTACCCGGACCAGTGGCAGGCGCTGCTGCGCGCGGCCAACCTGCCCGCCGCCATGGTGTTGCGCGTGAATCGGCGGCGCGCCGGCCGGGAGGCGGTGCTGCAGGCGTTGCGCGCCTCCGGGGCCGAGGCCTGGCCGGTGGGCGAGGCGGGCGTGGCCCTGGCGCAGGCGCGCCCCGTCCAGCAACTGCCGGGTTTTGCCGAGGGCTGGTGGTCGGTGCAGGATGCCGCGGCGCAGTTGGCCGCGCCGCTGTTGCAGGTGCGGGACGGCATGCGGGTGCTCGACGCGTGCGCCGCGCCGGGCGGCAAGACCGCGCATCTGCTTGAACTGGCCGACCTCGACCTGCTTGCGCTGGACGTCGACGCCGGGCGGCTGGCGCGGGTCGACGCCAACCTGGCGCGGCTGGGGCTGTCGGCGCGCACGCAGGCCGCCGACGTGGCCGACCTCGCCGGTTGGTGGGACGGCCGGCCCTTCGACGCGGTGCTGGCCGACGTGCCATGCACGGCTTCGGGCATCGTGCGGCGCCATCCGGACATCCGCTGGCTGCGGCGCGAGGGCGACATCGCCAATACCGCGGCCTTGCAGGCGCGGATTGCCGATGCCCTGTGGCAGGTGGTGGCGCCCGGTGGTAAATTGCTCTACGCAACCTGCTCGATTTTTCCCGCGGAGGGGGTCAAGCAAGCCGAAGCTTTCCAGTTGCGGCACCCCGACGCGAAGCGGCTGCCTGCACCGGGGCAATTGCTAACGCAGGCGGAGCCTGATCGGCCGGCCGAGCAGCACGATGGTTTTTTCTACGCGTTGTTTGCCAAGGTTTGATCATTCTTCGACTTCATCGCGTCCTCATCCTGCCGGTCGTCATCCTGGTGCTGCTGTGGGGCAGCACGGTCGCGGCATCCGAGCCCGCCGTCCAGTCGGTGACGCTGACCGAGCGCGGCCGCGACCTGCTCTTGAGCGCCGACGTGTCCCTGGATCTGAACAGCCAGCTCGAAGACGCCGTCTCGCGCGGGCTGCCGCTGTATTTCTCGGTGGAAGTGGAGATCCGGCGCCCCCGCTGGTACTGGTTCGACGAGGTCGTGCTGTCCTCGACCCAGACCTGGCGCATCGTCTACAACCCCCTCACCCGGCAATGGCGCGTGCACTCGGGCAACCTGGCGCTGCCGGTGGGCTCGCTGGTCGAGGCCCTGTCCGTGGTGCGCCATGTGCGCAACTGGCGCATCGGCGAGCGCGACGCGCTGCGCGCCGACGACCGCTACGAGGGCAGGCTCAGGGTGCGCTTCGACATTTCCCAGCTATCCAAGCCATTCCAGGTCAACGCGCTCAATAGCAGCGAGTGGTCCCTCGCCACGCCGTGGACCGAGTTCGACGTGCGCATCGGCAAGGATGCGCCCCCTCCGGCGAGCTCGGCGCCGCCGTCCGCCGCACAACCCGGCCTGCCGCCGCCTCCCGTGCCGCCGCCAGGCTCGGCCTCGTCCGTGCCCCTCCCCGCCGCCGTGCCCTCCTCGCCTCTCCCCGCGCAGCCGGCGCCGGCGCCCGTCCCGGCGCCGTCCAATGGCGCCAATGGCAACCATCCCGGCGGCATCAACGGGGCCGGCGCCAACGGCACGAACGGCGCCAACGGCGGCCATGGCCTGAGCTTGCCGGGCGCGTCCCAAGGGAACCGCGCCGGACTGGGCCTGACACCGCCCACGGAGTCTCAATGATGCGAACCCGTCGCGTGCGGCTCATGAACCGGTTCCTGCGCGTCCTGCTGGGCGTGGCCGGCGTCAGCGCGCTGCTGCTGCTGTTCCTGCTGGCCTGGTCCACCGGCAACTCGTCGCGCCTGGAGCAGCAGTACGGCCTGCTGCTCGGGCTGAATGCCGTCGTCGCGCTGGTGCTGTTCGTCTGGGTAATCGTCCTGACCGTCCGCCTGCGAAGCCAGTTGCGGCGCGGGCAGTTCGGCGCCAAGCTGACGTCGCGTTTCGCGCTGGCGTTCGCGCTGGTGGGCGTGGTGCCGGGCGTGCTGATCTACATGCTGTCGGTGCAGTTCCTGTCGCGCTCCATCGAGTCCTGGTTCAACGTGCGGGTCGATACCGCGCTCGAATCGGGCCTGAGCCTGGGCCGGGCCGCCCTGGACTCGCAACTGCAGGAAATGAACGCCAAGGCGCGCACCATGTCGATCGAACTGGGCGACACCCAGGAGTCGAACGTCGGCCTGTCGCTGACTCGGCTGCGCGAGCAGGTGGGGGTGCAGGATGCCATGGTCTTCACCGCCAGCGGCCGGGTCATCGCCTGGTCCACCAATACCTACGGGTCGCTGGTGCCCGAGACGCCACCTCCGCAGGTCCTGCGGCAGCTGAAGATATCGCGCTCCTACGCCGCGGCCGAGGCCAACAGCGCCGCCAGTCCCACCACTGTGGAAGGTGTGCAGGGCCCGCTGGGCACGACTCGCGATACGCCCAACGACGGCGCGCTGCGGCTGCGCGTCATCGTTCCGATCGCCCCGATGGGAGGCTTCGAGCTGCCCGGCGTGCTGCCCGCCGAATCGCGCTACCTGCAATTGCTGCAGTCGGTTCCGGAACAGATCGCCAGCAACGCCGAGGAGGTCCAGAGCGGCTACCGCGACTACCAGGAGCTGTCGCTGTCGCGCGTGGGCCTGCGCAAGTTGTACGGCATCACGCTCACCCTGGCGCTGCTCCTGGCGGTGTTCGCGGCGATCGCGGCGGCTTTCTCGCTATCGTCGCGGATGGTGCGGCCGCTGTTGCGGCTGGCCGAGGGCACCCAGGCCGTGGGGGTGGGCGACTACCGGCCTATTCCCGAGCCGCCGCAGAGCGACGAACTCGGGCAACTGACCCGCTCGTTCAACGCCATGACGCGCCAGCTCGACGAGGCGCGCCGCATGGTCGAAAGCAACCGGCGCCAGCTCGAACGCAGCAACGTCTATCTGGAAAGCATCCTGTCCAACCTGTCGTCGGGCGTGCTGGTGTTCGACGAGGCGTTTCGCGTGGCGACCGTCAATCGCGGCGCCCAGCAGATCCTGCGGGTCGACCTGCGGGCGGTGGCCGGCCGCCCCCTGGAAACCGTCGACGGCCTGACGGCTTTCGCTCAGACCATACGGACGGCCTTTGCCGAGCATGCCGCCGCGGGCACCGGTCGCCAGTACTGGCAGCAGCAGTTCGAGATCGTCCGGCCGCAGCCTGTCGATGCCGCGCCAGGCGCGGCCGGCGGCGAAGGTAACAATTCGGATCCCACCGCCGACGACAATACGATTACCCTGCTGGCGCGGGGATCACATCTGCCGGTGGCGGGAGCGAGCGGGGGCTACGTGGTGGTGTTCGACGATATTACCGAGGTCATATCGGCCAACCGCGCCGTCGCGTGGGGCGAGGTGGCGCGGCGGCTGGCGCACGAGATCAAGAACCCCTTGACGCCCATCCAGCTGTCGGCCGAACGCATCGCCATCAAGCTCGCCGACAAGCTCGCCCCCGTCGATGCCGAAATGCTGAAACGTTCGACCACCACCATCATCAACCAGGTCAGCTCGATGCAGCGCATGGTGGACGATTTCCGCGAATACGCCCGCACGCCCCAGGCGCAGCACCAGCTGCTCGACCTGAATGACTTGGTGGCGGAGGTCCTGACCCTGTACGGATGGGACCCTGCGGGCGGGGTATTGAAAGCCGGCACGGGCAGCATCGCGCTGGCGGTCGAGCTCGAGGCGGAACTGCCGCGCGTGCGCGGCGACGCGACGCAGCTGCGCCAGGTCATCCACAACCTGATCGCCAACGCGCGCGACGCCATCGAGGAAAAGGCCAAGGAAGCGGCACGGCAATCGGGCGCGGCGGTGGAACCGGGACCGGACGACCGCATCTCGGTCAGCACCCGGTTGATCAATACGCGCCTGCCGGACGGCCGCGAGCACGCGTCGATCAAATTCATGGTGACAGACACCGGCACCGGTTTCGCTTCCCGCATCCTGCAGCGCGCCTTCGAGCCCTACATCACCACCAAGGCGCGCGGCACGGGGCTGGGCCTGGCCATCGTCAAGAAGATCATCGAAGAGCATGGGGGCAGAATTGATCTTGCGAATCGGCCCGAAGGAGGGGCAATGGTCTCTATACTATTCACTCGGCTCGCCGGGGGTACCGACGCTGCACATGACGCCGCGCGTTTTTCCGAGGCTGCGGGGGCGCAGTCCGCGTAACAGAGGTTTCTAAAGATATGGCCAGAATTTTGGTGGTTGACGACGAGGTCGGCATCCGCGAACTCCTGTCGGAAATTCTTTATGACGAAGGGCACACGGTCGATCTGGCCGAAAACGCCGCGGCGGCACGCGCGCTGCGCGCCGCCCATCGTCCCGACGTGGTGCTGCTCGATATCTGGATGCCCGACACCGATGGCGTGACGCTGCTCAAGGAGTGGGCGTCGCAGGACCTGCTCGACATGCCCGTCATCATGATGAGCGGTCACGCGACCATCGATACGGCGGTCGAGGCGACCCGCATAGGCGCGATCGATTTCCTGGAAAAGCCCATCACCATGACGCGCCTGCTCAAGACCATCGCGGGCGCGCTCGAACGCGGCCGCGCTGGCGTCAAGCCGGCCTCGGCGCCTCCGGCGGCCGCCCGCCCGGTCGCGCCTGGCTACCCGCTGCCGCCCCTGGCGACGGGCGACGGCATGCGCGCGCCCACACCCAGCCTCGCGCCCGCCGCCGAGCGAGGCCCCGGCGGCGCGCTGTCCGTGCACGACAACCAGCCCCGTTCGCCGCTCCTTTCCCTGTCGCTGGACCTGCCGTTGCGGGAAGCGCGCGACGCCTTCGAGCGGGTCTATTTCGAGCATCACCTGGCGCGCGAAGGCGGAAGCATGACCCGCGTGGCGGACAAGACCGGGCTGGAGCGTACCCACCTGTACCGCAAGCTCAAGCAACTGGGGATAGAGCTGTCGCGCAAAAGGAATGTATGACCCCCCCTACGCGCTGACGCGCGCCCCCCGGTGGGCGATGCGGGTGGACCGGAAGGAAGGCCCACCCCCTACGCCCTTCGGGCGCCCCCTCAAGGGGGCGATGCGGGTGGACCGGCGGAGCCGGATCCACCGCATCCTGGATCTAGTACCGCTTTCTTGGGTTGCCGCGCCTGTGCTTCGCTGGCTGCCAGCGGTAGCAGCGGTGTGACAACTTGAGAAATCCTCGCCAGACCCAGGGCGCCGCGGATCCGGCTTTGCCGGTCCGCCAGCGCCGCCCCTTGAGGGGCGCGGCGTAAGCCGCGAGGGGTGGGCCTCTATTAGGTAACTGACATGAAGATTCTGATACTCGGCGCCGGGCAGGTGGGGACCAGCGTCGCCGAGAACCTGGTGTCGGAGCACAACGACATCACCGTCATCGATACCGATGGCGCCCGGCTGGCGCTGCTGCAGGACCGCCTGGACCTGAGGGGGCTGATGGGCAACGGCACGCACATCTCCACGTTGCAGGAGGCCGGAGCAGCGGACGCCGATTTGTTTATCTCGTGCGCCACCGCCGACGAAAGCAACCTGGTGGCATGCAAGCTGGCCAAGCAGGTCTTCAACGTGCCGCGCTGCATCGCCCGGGTGCGCTCGTCGGAATTCCTGGACCACGAAGAACTGATGGGCGAGGACGGTTTCGACGTCGATCACCTGATCTGTCCCGAGCGCAGCGTGACCAGCTACATCGAGAAGCTGGTCGAAATTCCCGAAGCCCTGCAGGTGGTCGAGTTCGCCGACGGCCGTGTGTGCGCCGTTACCGTGCGGGCCGCCGCCGGCAGCCCGCTGGCCGAGCAGCCCATCGAAAGCCTGCGCGACCGCCTACCCGGCGCCGATGTTCGCATCATTGCGATATTCCGCAACAACCGGCTGGTCGTACCCGAAGGCGATACCCGCATCGAGCCGGGCGACGAGGTCCTGTTCCTTGCCAACACCCGCCACGTGCGCCACATCATCCGCGAGCTGCGCGAGAGCGACAAGCGGGTCAAGCGGGTGATGATCGCCGGCGGCGGCAACATCGGCCTGCGGCTGGCCCGCAGCATCAGCGATCACTGCGACGTCAAGGTCATCGAGCACAACCGCAAGCGCTGCGAATTCCTCGCCACCCAGCTTCCCAGCCGCGCCCTGATCCTGAACGCCGACGCCACCGACGAAGACCTGCTCGAGGACGAGAACGTGGCCGAGATGGACCTGTTCCTGGCGCTGACCAGCGACGACGAGGACAACATCATGTCGTCGCTGCTCGCCAAGCGGATGGGGGCGCGCCGCGTCATCGCGCTGATCAGCCGCAAGAGCTACGGCGAGCTGATGGAGGGCGGGCGGATCGACATTGCCATTTCCCCGTCGGAGGCCACGATAGGTGAGCTGCTGCGCTACGTGCGCCGGGGCGACGTGGTCGCCGTCCACCGCCTGCGCCACGGCGTCACCGAGGCCCTGGAGGCCATTGCCCATGGCGATGCCAAGTCTTCCCAGGTGGTCGGCCGCCGCATCGAGGACATCAACCTGCCGGCCGGGGCCACCATAGGCGCCGTCGTCAGGCAGGACGAAGTATTGATGGCCCACCACGATACCGTCATCGAGTCCGACGACCACGTCATCGTGTTCGTGGCGCACCAGCGGCTGATCGCGCAGGTGGAAAAGCTTTTCCAGGTCTCGGCGACCTTCTTCTGATCCCGGCCTTCGCGTCATGCGCAAACTGCTCCCGGTCTTGCACGTCCTCGGCCTCGTCATCGCCCTGTTCTCGATGACCATGGCGATTCCCCTGGCCACCTCGTTCATTTTCGACGACGGCGCCAAGGACGCCTTCATCCGCGCCATGGCCACCGGCCTGGTGGCCGGCCTGGCGCTGAGCCTCGCGACGCGCAGCCAGCGGCGCGAGCTGACGCCGCGCGACGGCTTCCTGCTGGTATCCCTGGTGTGGAGCGTGCTGGCGATGATCGCCACCCTGCCGCTCCTCTTCTATTACCACCAGGCCGGCATGCCGCTGTCGATTACCGACGCCTACTTCGAAGCCATGTCCGGCCTGACGACCACTGGCGCCACCGTCCTGGCCGGGCTCGACAAGCTGCCGCCATCGATCAACGTCTGGCGATGCACGCTGGTCTGGATCGGCGGCATGGGCATCCTGGTGCTGGCGGTGGCCATCCTGCCCATGCTGGGAGCCGGCGGCAGCCAGATCTTCCGGGCCGAGACGCCCGGGCCCATGAAGGACGAGAAGCTCACCCCGCGCATCACCGGCACCGCCAAGGGCCTGTACGCGATCTACATGTTGATGTCGCTGCTGTGCGCCCTGGCCTACCGGGCCGCCGGGCTGGACTGGTACGAAGCGTATTGCCATATGGCCTCGACCATCGGCCTGGGCGGTTTCTCGACGCGCGACGCGAGCTTCTCCGCCTTCGAGTCGCCGGCCGTGGAGCTGGTCGCGATCGTGTTCATGGTCATCGCCGGCATCAGCTTCACCCTGCATTTCCAGGCGTTCCGGCGCCGGAGCCTCGCGCCCTATGCGCGCAGCACCGAAGCGAAGGCCTATCTCGCCGTGCTCGCGATTTCGGTGGCGCTCGTCACCACGCTGCTGGTCTTGCGGGGCACCTACGATTCGGTCTGGACGGCACTGCGCTATGCCCTGTTCAATACCGTGTCGGTGGCCACTACTACCGGCTTCGTCAGTACCGATTACTCGACCTGGCCCATTTTCGCCCCGGTGTGGATGCTGGTGCTGTCGTGCTTCGTGACGTGCGCCGGCTCCACCGGGGGCGGCATCAAGATGATCCGCGTCGTGATCCTGGTCAAGCAGGCGCGGCGCGAGTTCATCCACATCCTGCATCCGCGCGCGATCAATCCTGTCCACATCAACGGCCTGCCGGTGCCCAACCGGGTCGTGTTCTCGGTCATGGCCTTCATGCTGCTGTATTGGGCCTCGCTCATGGCCCTGACCATGGGCATGCTCTATACCGGCCTCGAGCCCGTCGCCGCGTTCACCGCGGTGCTGGCCAGCCTGAGCAACACCGGCCCGGGATTGGGCGTCGTCGGTCCGGCGGGAACCTTCGCCGTCCTCACCGACGCGCAGACATGGATCTGCACCGTCGCCATGCTCATCGGCCGTTTGGAGTTGTTTGCTGTACTGGTCCTGTTCACCCGGGCATTCTGGCGTAAATGAATCCTGTCCCCGTCATATTGATTGTGGGTACTCACTTACGAAAAGGGGTAAGCTTGGCGTTGGAGAAAGCCCAAGCGCACGTCAACGAAGGAGTGCAGGCGGTGATCGTCGAAGGCGGTCCGGGAACTTTGTCGGCCCCTCCGGGGGTCGAAATGGTACAGCTTGCCCCCGGGTGCGTTTGTTGCGTAGGGCAATTGCCGCTGCGGGTTACCGTGGCGCGGTTGCTCAGGCAGATCCGGCCGGCAAGGCTGTGGATAGAGGTAAGCGCGGCCGGGCACTTGGCCGAGCTGCGCAGGCAATTGAACGGACCAGGTTTTGCAGGAGCGGTGAAGCTGTACGAGGGCCAGCCCGGGGCATCGAGCACCGAGTAGCCGATAGTCGGAACCAATCCGGTCGGCCCTCTTGATTTCCAAAAACAGGCACCAATTTAATGACCAGGTGGTCGGTCAGACCCCTGTCTTCAGGAGCCAGACCATGGAAATGATCTACAACAGCCCCAACTATGTCGTCGTGGAGTTCGCCCAGCTCGATGGGGCCTCCAGCGCGGGCGGGGGATTCGAAATCGTCGACAAGCAGTCGCGCCGCGAGGTTTATATCGCCGGCGAATCGGCCGAACAATTCCGCACCCAGGTGAGGGAGCTGATCGCCACCGAGCCCTCCATGGAGGACGTGGACGAATTCCTGAGCCAGTTCGACGCCTACATGCACCATCCGCTGACCTTGCACTAGTCTCCTGCCGGCGCTTTGCGCCGGTTTTCAATTGTAAGCACACACTCTCCAAGGCTGGGGCTATAATGCCCCGTCATCGCGCTAGCCAGGCGCAGGATCCTCTCACGATCCTGTCATCCCGGCCTGCTACGCTTCCATTGCCCGACTTCCAGGCCTGTCGGGCATCCCGGGCGGTTTTCACTCGCTTTCCCCCGTCATTGCTGATTTGTTAGTGGATACTTACTTCTGGCCGTCGCCAAATTCGGCGTCTGCTTAGGGGAAACACTTAAAATCGGTCAATTTTCGGGAATCCGCCACAAACTTGCGGCTAAACTCGGCCAACCACTACGTGATGCTGGCCTACGACGCACCCCGTGCGTCCGGCGTCGCCCCTTCCGGGTAGATGACTCACCCCGGCCACCTTTCCAAGGAGACCCCGATGCAGTCCATCGCATTCACGGCATCCCCGCCAAACACGCTGGGCATCGAGCTCGAACTGCAAATCGTCGATCCCCAGACCTTCGACTTGAAGGGCGCAGCCGAAGAGCTGCTGGCGCAAATCGCCAATCATCCCTATGCCGACCGGGTCAAACCCGAGATCACCCGGTCCATGATCGAACTCAACTCCTCGGTGCACACCGAGCCCGCCCGCCTCCTGGAAGAGATGCGAGGCATGCGCGACCTGCTGGTCGAGGCCGCCGACGCCGTGGGCGTGCGCGTGGCCGGGGGCGGGACGCATCCCTTCATGCGCTGGCACGATCGCACCATCTTCGATTCGCCGCGCTTCCAGTACCTGTCCGAGATGTACGGCTACCTGGCCCGCCAGTTCACCGTGTTCGGCCAGCACATCCACCTGGGGGTGCCCAGCGGCAATGCCGCCATCGCGCTGACCCAGAAGCTGTCGCCTTACGTGCCGCACTTCATCGCGCTGGCCGCCTCGTCGCCCTACTTCGAAGGCGTCGATACCCAGTTCGCATGCAGCCGTCTCAACGCCTTGAACGCCTTCCCCATGTGCGGCCACCTGCCGCCGGAGGTGGTGGACTGGCACGGCTTCGAAGCCTACTTCGCCCAGCTGCAGACCTCCGGCCTGATCGAAAGCATCAAGGACCTGTACTGGGACGTCCGGCCCAAGCCCGAATTCGGCACCGTCGAAATCCGCGTCTGCGACACGCCGCTCACCGTCGAGAAGGCGTGCCAGCTGGCGGCCTTCGCGCAGGCGCTGGGCGTGGCGCTGGCCAACGAGCCCATGCCTGGCCGGCAGGCCTGGATGGCCTACCGGACCAACCGCTTCCAGGCCACCCGGTTCGGCCTGCACGGCAACTACGTCGATCCCGAACATGGCCGCATCCGGCTCAGCGACCACCTGCGCATGACCTTCGACAAGCTGCAGCCCGTGGCCCGCGAACTCGGCACGGCCGACATGCTTGAAGCGCTGCGCGAGGAGACCTTCAAGCATGGCGGCGACTGCAAGTGGCTGCGCGCCCAGTTCAACCGGGGCCAGGATATCGCCGAGGTGGTCGGAGCCGCCGTGGGCGTATGGCGCGGCGAAGCGCCGGCCGAAGTCGAGCAGGGCCTGCCGGAGCTCCCGGCACGCCGCCGCGTTCGCGCGAGCTCCGAGCCCATCCTGAACCTGGATGGCGTGAAGCCGTTCGGATTCAAGCGGTTGCGGGATCGGCTGCACTGAGGGCGCGTCCTGGATGGATGCCGGGGCTTTTCTCGTCTAAAATGAAATTCATTTCATTCAATAAAATGACGAGATATGCCTGCCTTGCCCGAGTCCCGGCTGGTCCGCCGCGTGGCCAGCCTTCGCGCATCCCCGCTGGACGCGCCCACCCGCGAGCGCCTGGCCCAGGCACTGCTTGACTGGTTCACCGCCGGCTGGTCGGCGGCCCCGATGCCGCTGGCCGGATGCTTCAGGACGTTGGCCGGGGATTGCTACCCTGGCGCGGGGGGAGCACCGGTTTTCGGAGGCGTCATGCTGCCGCTTCCGGCAGCCGCTTTCGCCAACGCGGCGATTGCGCATATCCGCGAGATCGACGACGCCCACCGGGCGGCCATGCTGCATCCTGGCGTGGTGACCGTGTCGCCGGTCATGGCGCTTGCTTCGGAGGGGCAGCTCACGCGTCGCTGCATGGCCGACGCCATTCTTGCCGGTTACGAGGTTGCCCTGCGCGTGGGGGAAGCCTTGGGTACCCGCCACGCCGCAAACTTTCACGCCACCGCTACGGCCGGCACGCTCGGGGCCGCCGCGGCCTCGGCCATGGCGCTGGGCTTGCCGGAGGCTGCGCTGCACCATGCCCTGGGGCTGGGAGCGACGCAAGCCCAGGGCCTGTGGCAGCTGATGGAGGACGATGCCCAGGAATCCAAGTCCCTGCACCCGGCATTTGCCGTGCGCAACGGCATGACGGCCGCCTTGGCGGCGCGCGCGGGCCTGCCGGGAGCCCGGTCTTTCGTCACGGGCAAGCGGGCGCTGTACGCCAACCTGGCCGGCGATGGACCGCTGGACGCCCTGGATGCGGGGCTCGACGGCCCGTTGCGCTTGCATACCGCCACCATCAAGGCCTGGCCATGCTGCGCGCAATTGTTCACGCCCCTGGATGCCGCGCAGGAACTGCTGGCAGCCAACCGGCCCGACATCGGCGCCATCCGCGAGGTCGAGGTCGCAATCTTTCCCCATGCGCTGAAGATCGCCGGCGTCGATTGGCCCGCCCGGCCGGCCGAGACCTGCTTCAGCCTGCGATATGTGCTCGCGGTGCTGCTGCTCAGAGGCCGGCTGACCATCGAGGACATGGAAGCGCCCCGGTTGGATGATCCGGCGTTGCGCGACCTGGCTGGCCGCATCCGCATCAGGACGGACGAAGATTTCCAGCGCGAATTCCCCCATCGACGTCCCAGTACGGTGACGTTGGTCATGGCCGACGGCAGCCGGCTATGCGCCCGGCGCGACTTGCGCCGTGGCGATCCGGAGGATCCGTTCGACTGGAACCAGATGTTGGCCCGCATGCGGGCGTTCGCGCCCGCGATGGATGACGAGGCGGCCAGGTCGATCGCCGCCTGGTGCGAAGCTTTTGTCGACCCCGCGTGCGATGGCGAGCCGGCGTTGCCGCCACCGTGTTTGTTCGGCGCCGCGCAGATTCGCGCGGAGGCGGCTGCCTAGCGCCTGCGGCGCGGTGCCGGCTCCAGCGCGGCGTCAGTTGCCGGGGGGTCTCCAGCCTTCCGGAGGGTGACAGGCGAATCCTTGCAGGGCCAGCTCGCGCCTGACTGCCTCCACGGCCGCAGCCTGCGCCTTGGGATTGAAGCGGGAGGCTAGGCCCAGTACGACGACGGCGCCGATAAAGCTGCTGTCCGCGTCGAAAACGGGCAGCGCCACCGAGGTCATCTCGGGAACGCGTTCGGCCCGGGTCATGGCATAGCCCTGGGCGCGGATTTCCTCCGCCAGCGGCGTCGTCCCGCCGGTATAGGCGCGCAGGACATGCGAGGACGACCCCCCCTGGTCCAGGGGCAGCCGGGTGCCGACTTCGACATGGTGGCGCACCTCCCGCGATGAATTTTCGCGGTACAGGCAGATACGGTCGTCGCCGACGCGCACGTAGAGGGCGACTGTCTCGCCGGTTTCCTGCATGACGTTGCGCAGCACGGGCTGGATGCGCGCCCCCAGGTCGAAGGTGCTGCGATAGAGCATGCCCATGTGCAACAGGGCCGGGCCGAGCGCGTAGTCGCCGTTGTCGAACCGGTGCAGCAGGCGGGATTTGGTCAGGACGCCCGCCAGCCGGAGCAGCGTGGCCTTGTCCAGTCCCGTGTGTTCGGCCAGCTCGCGCAGCGACAGCCGCAGCCGGTCGGCGTCGAAGCTTTCCAGGATGGTGATGCCGCGTTCCAGGACGCCGGCGGGGGGAGTAGGGGAAGACTGGCTTGACACGTGCCTCGAAGCCTCTTAGAGTTTTGTTCAATAAAATTTATTTTATTCAATAAAACGAAAGACGGCTCGACTCTTCCTCTCCGTCCATCCGGACGTCCCGTCTTCGTGGTTTCGGACCTCGATCCTTTGGCAGCTTTCATGTCCCTGCATTCCGATTCCTTGGCCGCCGCGCTCGCGGCCATTGTAGGCGAGCCCTATGTGCTGACCGCCGCCGGGGACGTCGCCCGCTATTGCGGCGACTGGCGGGGCCGGTACCCTGGCGCCGCGCGCGCCGTCGTGCGGCCGGCCGATACCCGGGAAGTCGCACGGGTAGTGGCCGCCTGCGCCGCGCATGGCGCGGCAGTGGTGCCGCAGGGCGGAAACACCGGGTTGGTCGGGGGATCGACGCCCGACGACTCGGGAACCGAGGTCGTGCTCAGCCTCGACCGCATGAACCGGGTGCGCCGGGTCGACCCGCTGGACAACAGCATGACGCTGGAGGCCGGTTGCACGGTACAGGCCGCCCAGGAGGTCGCCGCCGCCCAGGGAAGGCTGTTCCCGCTGGCGCTGGCCTCGCAGGGAACGGCCACTATCGGCGGCGTGGTGTCGACCAACGCGGGTGGAGAGCAGGTCGTGCGCTACGGCAACACGCGCGATCTCACCCTTGGCCTGGAGGTCGTGCTGGCGGACGGTTCCGTGCTGGACCTGCTGACGTCCCTGCGCAAGGACAATACCGGCTACGACCTCAAGCAGTTGTTCATCGGCGCAGAGGGCACGCTGGGTATCGTCACGGCGGCCACTTTCAAGCTCTTTTCCCCGCCGCGCAAGGTGGTCACCGCATGGGCCAGCGTGCCGGATCCCCAGGCGGCCGTCGGCCTGCTGGCGAGCCTGACCGGCTCGGTCGGGGAGCGCGTGACCGCGTTTGAATTGATCAACCGCGAGGCGTTGGACCAGGTGCTGGCCCACCCGCTTGAAGGGATGCGGGATCCGTTGGAGGGCGGGTATCCATGGGCGGTCCTGATGGAAGTCTCCGAGACGTCCAGCGCCATGGATCCGACTTCCGCGGTCGAGGCGGCCTTGGAGGCGGCGATGGAAGGCGGTCTGGTGACCGACGCCGTCCTGGCCGCGTCCGGCCGGCAGGCCGAGGAGCTGTGGGCGCTGCGGGACCACGTGCCGGAGGCGCAGCGCCTGCAGGGGTACTCGATCAAGCACGACATCTCGGTATCCGTCTCCCGCATTCCCGACTTCATCGCCCGGGCCGACGCGGCGCTCGCCGCGGCGGTGCCGGGCATACGCCTCGTGTGCTTCGGGCACGTGGGGGACGGCAACCTGCACTACAACCAGAGCCGGCCGGCCGGCATGAGCGACGAGGCCTTCCGCGCCGTCGAGGAAGAGGTGCACGCCCGTGTGCATGCCATCGTCGCGGAGCTGCAGGGTTCGATCTCCGCCGAGCACGGCATAGGGCGGCTCAAGCAGGCCGCCTTCCTGCAATACAAACCGGCCTTGGCCGTGTCGCTGATGCAGCGTATCAAGCATGCGCTGGATCCGGCTTCCCTCTTCAATCCAGGGCGCCTCCTGCCGCGCTCCTCCTCATCCACCTGACGCCAGGACAACAGCAATGCCGTCATCCGTATTCGATATTCAATCGCTCCAGCACCTGTGGAGCACCGATGAAATGCGCGAGATCTTCTCGGAAGAGAATCGCGTGCAGAAATGGCTGGATTTCGAGGTTGCCCTGGCCCGGTCGCAGGCCGAACTGGGCATTATTCCCGCCGCGGCCGCCGAGGAGATTGCCCGCCATGCCCATGTGTCGGGCCTGGACCTGCCGGCCATGTCCGCGGAGATCCGCCGCATCAAGCATTCGCTGGTCCCGGCGCTCAAGCAGGTCCAGGCGCGCTGCAAGGAGCACGGGGAATGGCTGCACTATGGCGCCACCACGCAGGACGTGCTGGACACCGGCATGGCGCTGCAGGTCAAGCAGGCTCACGCCGTGATCCTGCGCGACGTGCTGGCCGTGATCGGCGAGTTGAAACGCCTGGCTGTCGAGCACAGGGACACCATCATGGTCGCGCGCACCCATGGAGTGCAGGCGTTGCCCATCACCTTCGGCCACAAATGCGCGATCTGGCTGGACGAGATGACGCGCCATTTCGAGCGCCTCAAGGCGTGCGAGCCGCGCGTGATGGTCGGCATGCTGGCCGGCGCGGTGGGCAGTCAGGCGTCGCTCGGGGAGCAGGCGCCCGGCCTGGAGCGCCGTGTGCTGGACCGGCTCGGGCTGGGCGCGCCCGCGATCAGCTGGGCCCCGGCACGCGATCGCTTCGCCGAATACGCCTGCCTGCTCGCCATGATCGGCGCCACGCTGTCGAAGATCGGCAACGAGTTGTTCAACATGCAGCGCAACGAATTTGCCGAAGTGGAGGAGGCATTCTCCGACGGCAAGCTCGGGTCCTCGACCATGCCCCACAAGCGCAACCCCACTTCGGCCGAGAACCTGGCGGGACTGGCGCGGCCGCTGCGCTACAACGCCGCGCTCATGATCGAGGGGATGGTCAGCGAGGGCGAACGCGACGGTATCGCCTGGAAGGTCGAGTGGAAGGCGCTTCCCGAGTGTTTCCTGATCGCGGGCGCGATGCTGTTGCAAGGCAAGAACCTTCTGGCCGGGCTGCGCGTGGACGCCGATGGCATGGCGCGCAACCTCGACATGATGCGCGGCTATCTGCTGTCCGAACGCGTGATGCTGGCGCTGAGCGAACGGGTAGGCAAGGCGACGGCGCACGAATGGATCTATGAAGCGTCCATGCACGGCATCACGCACAAGCTCGACTTCGCGCAGGCGCTGCGCCAGCACGTGGGCCTGTCGGGGCTGCTCGGCGACGAGGAGATCGCCAGATTGACCGACCCCGCCGGCTACCTGGGCCAATGCGCCGCCTCCGTGGATCGCGTGGTGGAGCAGTCCGACCAGGCGATCGGCCGGCTGTCCTGATGGCGGCCGGATAGGGACGGGCGCGAGAGACGGCGCGGACCGGCCGGAGGAGGAAGAGCCGTCCGCGCCGACTGAATACAAAAGAACCAAAGGAGATCATCGATGGCGTTTACCAAAACTGTTTCGCGCCGCGCCGCCTTGGCGGCGGGCGCTTTCGCATGCGCCTGCGCCGCGCTCGCCATGCCGCAGGCGGCGCAGGCTGCCTATCCCGAACGGCCGATCACGCTGCTGGTCGGATTTCCCCCTGGCGGCGGGGGCGACCTGTACGGCCGGTTGATCGCTTCGGCCCTGAGCAAGACGCTGGGCCAGACCGTGGTGGTGGAAAACCGTCCCGGCGCCGGCGGCAACATTGCCGCCGAGCAGGTGGCGCGCGCCAATCCCGACGGATACACCCTGATCCTCGCCATGAGCGGCAACTTCGCGGCGTCGCCGGCCTTCAAGCCGCAACAACTGCGTTACAAGGTCCCGGACGACTTCGCCATGATCGGCCTCATCCTGGAAGCGCCGCACGGCATGTTCGTGTCCCACAACTCGTCATACAAGAGCGCGGCCGAGGTGTTGAAGACCGCCAGGCAGAAGGAGCTGACCTTCGCGTCCACCGGTACCGGCGGCGCGGCCCACATCGGCATGGAACGCATCAAGTCGCTGGCCGGGCTCAATCTGCTGCACGTGCCGTACAAGGGCTCGGGGCCCGCCATCGCCGATCTCATCGGCGGGCAGGTGGACCTGTTCTTCGCGACGGCTTCGCCCCTGATCGGCCAGGTGAGGCAGGGGCAACTGCGCGTGCTGGCCCTGACCGGCGAAGAACGCAGCCCGGCGCTGCCCGACGTGCCCACCTTCAAGGAGCTGGGCGTGAACATGACGATGACGCAATGGTACGGACTGGCGGCGCCTGCCGGCACGCCCAAGGCCGTGGTGGAAAAGTTGTCGCATCATCTCGGCATGGCCTTGAAGGATCCTGCCGTGCGGGAGGCCATCCGGAAGGATGCGGCAGTCGAAAAGGACGTGCCCATGGACAAGTTCCGCGAGTACGTGCTCCGTGACATCGAGCAATACCGCGAAGCGGTCACGCCCGAGCTGATGAAGATGATGGGGTTGTGATCCCCGTCCGACAAAGGAAGCAAGCATGCAGTACGAAACCCTGGTAGATGTCGACGAACTGGCGCAGGCACTGTCCGCGGATCGCTCCAAGGTGCTGGTGGTCGATTGCAGTTTCGACCTTGCCGACCGCCGGGCCGGCCGGCGCCTCTACGAGGGCGGCCACATTCCCGGCGCCCGCCATGCCGACCTGGAAGAGGTGCTGAGCGGCGCCAAGACCGGCACCAATGGCCGCCATCCGCTGCCCGAGCGGGAATCTTTCGCCCGGGCCATGCGCGCGCTCGGCGCCCACGACGACACCCAGGTCGTGGCGTATGACAACGCCGGCGGCATGTTCGCGGCCCGCTTGTGGTGGCTGCTGCGCTGGGCGGGCCATCGCGCGGCGGCCGTGCTCGATGGCGGCATGGCCGCCTGGCGCGCCGCCGGCCTTCCCGTCGAGACCGACGAACCGGCGCCCGCGGCCAGCGGCACGTTCTCGCTGCGCGATTCGCTGACGCGCACCGTCTCCCTCGATACCTTGCGGGCCAGCCTGGGGAGCGGTGAATACCTGATCATGGATGCCCGTGCCGCCGACCGCTTCCGGGGCGAGAACGAAACCCTGGATCCGATAGGCGGCCACATCCCCGGCGCGCGCAATCGCTTCTTCCGCGACAACCTCACCGACGCCGGCCTGTTCCGTTCCGCGGAGGAACTCCGCCGCGACTTCGAAGCGCTGGCGGGCGGCGTGCCGGTGCGGCAGTGGGTCAACCAATGCGGCTCCGGCGTCACGGCCTGCCACAACCTGCTGGCCCAGGCGGTGGCGGGCCTCCCCGGCGCGGCGCTGTATCCCGGTTCATGGAGCGAATGGTCGGCGCAGCCCGGCGCCCCCGTGGCCACTGGCCCGCAGGACTGAGGCGCGCCATGGCCGACATCGACACCGCATTTCCGTCACCGGGCATGCTGCCGCACAGCGCGCACTGGGGCGTCTTCCAGGCGCGGCTCGACCGGAGCGGGCTGATCGTGCAGCCGCATCCGGACGATCCCGATCCGAATCCCATCATCGAGAATTTCCCCGGGGCATTGGACCATCCCGCGCGCGTCACGCAGCCCATGGTGCGCCGGGGCTGGCTGGAAAACGGACCTGGGCCCGACGCCAGGCGCGGCCGCGACGAATTCGTGGCCATGTCCTGGGACGACGTGCTCGACCGCCTGGCCGCGGAGCTTTCCCGCGTCAAGCAAAGCCATGGTCCCGAGGCAATATTCGGCGGCTCGTACGGCTGGTCCAGCGCCGGGCGTTTCCACCATGCCCAGAGCCAGGTCCACCGTTTCCTGAATACCTCGCTGGGCGGCTACGTCCGCTCGGTCAACAGCTACAGCGCGGGCGCCTCGGGCGTCATCCTGCCCCACATCCTGGGCAGCATGGACGAAGTCGCCCGGCGCAACGTCACCTGGGAACAGATCGTCGCCCATACCGACGTGGTGCTGGCTTTCGGCGGCATGGCGCTGAAGAACTCGCGCGTGGCCAGCGGCGGCATCAGCCGCCACGTCGAGCGCGGCGCCATGCACGATGCGGCGCGCCGCGGTTGCCGGTTCTTCTGCATCAGTCCCCTGCGCAGCGATATGCCGGCAGAGGCGGATGCCCGCTGGCTGGCGATCCGGCCGGGCGCCGATACGGCGCTCATGCTCGGCCTGATGCATACGCTGGTGGCCGAGGGCATGCACGACCGCGCCTTCCTCGACCGGTATTGCGACGGCTGGGACCGCTTCGAGGACTACCTGATGGGGCGGAGCGACGGGCAGCCCAAGTCCGCAGCCTGGGCCGCGCCGAAATGCGACCTCGCGGCCGCCGAAATCGCCGAGCTGGCACGCAGCCTGCCCGGCAAGCGGGTATTGGTGACGGTGTCGCATTCGCTCCAGCGCGCCGAGCATGGGGAACAGCCGGTATGGGCCGGCGCGGTGCTGGCCGCGGTGCTCGGCCAGCTCGGCCTGCCTGGCGGAGGCTATGCCTATGCACTGGGGACGCTGGCGCACTACGGCAAGCGCAGCAACGCCGTGCCGGTGGCCGCGCTGCCCCAGGGCACCAATGGCGTGAAGGATTTCATCCCCGTGGCGCGCGTCGCGGACATGCTGCTGCATCCGGGGCAGTCCTATGCCTACAACGGCCAGACCCGCACTTACCCCCGCATCCGCCTGGCGTACTGGGCGGGCGGCAACCCCTTCCACCATCACCAGGACCTGGCCCGGCTGGCGAGGGCTTTCCGCCAGCTCGATACCTTCGTCGTGCATGAGATCGCCTGGACCGCCACGGCTCGCCATGCCGACATCGTTCTGCCCAGCACCATGACCCTGGAGCGCGAAGACATCGGCGCCACGCCCACCGATCCGCTGGTCGTCGCCATGCACCGCATTGCGCCCCCCAACGGGCAGGCGCGCGACGACTACGACATCTTCGCCGCGCTGGCCGGGCGGCTGGGCACGCACGAGGCGTTCACCGAGGGACGCACCAGCCGCCAGTGGCTGGAACATCTGTACGAGCGGACCCGTGCCGCCCTGCGCGAACTCGGCGGCGAGGCCCCGGACTTCGAGACATTCTGGCGGCAGGGAAGCCTGGTACTGCCACAGCGCGAAGACGATGGCGGCATCCTGCGCGCGTTCCGCAAGGATCCCGCCGGCGCGCCGCTGCCCACTCCCAGCGGCAAGGTGCAAGTGAGTTCACCCGTGGTGGCAGGCTTCGGCTATGCCGATTGCCCCGGGCACCCCGCATGGCTGGAGCCGCAGGACGCGCCTACCGATGCTCATCCGCTGTATCTCGTCGCCAACCAGCCGGCGACCAAGCTGCACAGCCAGCTGGACTTCGGCCGCCACAGCGCGGGAGCCAAGCGAGATGGCCGGGAGGTATGCACCATGCATCCGGACGACGCATCGGCGCGCGGCATTCGCGAGGGCGACATCGTGCGCCTGTCCAACGGCCGCGGGGCTTGCCTGGCAAGCGCTGCCTTGAGCACCGACATTCGGCCTGGCGTGGTGCAATTGCCCACCGGGGCCTGGTATGACCCCGCGGACAGGCAGGACGACGGCCCGCCCCTGTGCGTACACGGCAATCCCAACGTGCTGACGCGCGACGCGGGCACGTCCTCGCTGGCCCAGGGCTGCACGGGACAGCTCACCACGGTCCAGGCCGAACGCTACGATGGCCCGCTGCCGGCCATCCGCGCTTTCGAGCCGCCGGTTCCCGGCGCCCTCTGAACGCGACGCCGATACGGGGCGCCTTGGTTCCCCTTGCTAAAATGGCAGGTTAGCCAGTCCACCCCCTGGCTGGCCGTGCCTCCCAGGGGCCTGCGCCAGGGATCCTTCGAGGCCCCGTGTCGTCCATGTCTTTTCCTGCCCTTCCCTTTCCCCCTTCGTCCTATACGCGTGGCGCCGAGTTCGCTCGCCTCCTGACCGAGCGCATCCTGATCCTGGACGGCGCGATGGGCACGATGATCCAGCGCTACAAGCTGGACGAGGCGGCTTTCCGCGGGGAGCGCTTCGCCGCCCACGGCAAGGACCTGAAGGGCAATAACGAACTGCTGAGCCTGACCCGGCCCGACGTCATCCTCGAGATCCATCGCGGCTACCTGGCGGCGGGCGCGGACATCATCGAGACCAACACCTTCGGGGCCACGTCCATCGCCCAGGGCGATTACGAGCTGCCCGAGCTCGCCTACGAGCTCAACCTCGCCTCGGCGCGGCTGGCGCGGCAGGTCTGCGACGAGTTCAGCACTGCCGCGCGGCCGCGTTTCGTGGCCGGCGCGCTGGGGCCGCAGCCCAAGACCGCCTCGATCTCGCCCGACGTGAACGACCCCGCCGCGCGCAACGTCACCTTCGACGAGCTGCGCGCGGCCTATACCGAACAGTTGAACGGCCTGCTCGACGGCGGCATCGACCTTGTCCTCATCGAGACCATCTTCGATACCCTGAACGCCAAGGCGGCCATCTTCGCGGTGGAGGAAGTGTTCGAGGCGCGCGGGGTGCGACTGCCGGTCATGATCTCGGGCACGGTCACCGACGCTTCGGGCCGCATCCTGTCGGGGCAGACGGTCGAGGCCTTCTGGAACTCCGTGCGCCACGCCCGCCCCATCACCATCGGCCTGAACTGCGCGCTGGGCGCGGCGCTCATGCGGCCCTACATCGCCGAGCTGTCCAAGATCTGCGATACCTTCGTCTGCGTCTATCCCAATGCAGGCCTGCCCAACCCGCTCAGCGACACGGGCTTCGACGAAACGCCGGAAGACACCTCGCGCCTTCTGGAGGAGTTCGCGCGGGCCGGCTTCGTGAACGTGGTGGGCGGCTGCTGCGGCACCACGCCGGACCACATCCGCGCCATCGCCGAGAAGGTGGCGGGGCTGCCGTTGCGCCAGCCGCCCGTGATCGACACCAAGATGCGCCTGTCGGGCCTGGAGGCGCTGAACATCGACGAAGAGACCCTGTTCGTCAACGTGGGCGAGCGCACCAACGTGACCGGCAGCAAGATGTTCGCCCGCCTGATCCGCGAGGAGAAATTCGACGAGGCGCTGGCCGTGGCGCGCCAGCAGGTCGAGAACGGCGCGCAGATCATCGACGTCAACATGGACGAGGCCATGCTGGATTCGCAGGCCAGCATGACGCGCTTCCTGAACCTGATCGCCTCCGAACCCGACATCTCGCGCGTGCCGGTCATGATAGACAGCTCCAAGTGGAGCGTGATCGAGGCCGGCCTGAAGTGCGTGCAGGGCAAGGCCGTCGTCAATTCGATCTCGATGAAGGAAGGCATCGAGCCCTTCCTTCAGCAGGCCCGGCTGTGCCGGCGCTACGGCGCGGCGGTGGTGGTCATGGCCTTCGACGAGCAGGGCCAGGCCGATACGCTCCAGCGCCGCATCGACATCTGCGGACGCGCCTACAAGCTGCTGGTGGAAGAGGTGGGCTTCCCGCCCGAGGACATCATCTTCGACCCGAACGTGTTCGCCATCGCCACCGGCATCGACGAGCACAACCACTACGCCGTGGACTTCATCGAGGGCACGCGCTGGATCCGGCAGAACCTGCCGCACGCCAAGGTGTCGGGCGGCATCTCCAACGTCAGCTTCTCGTTCCGCGGCAACGAGCCGATGCGGGAGGCCATCCACACGGTCTTCCTGTACCACGCCATCCGCGAAGGGCTGACGATGGGCATCGTGAACGCCGGCCAACTGGGCGTGTACGCCGACCTGGACCCGGTGCTGCGCGACCTGGTGGAAGACGTGGTGCTGGACCGCGCCGAACCGCTCGGCCGCAAGGACCCGGACGACGAACGCACGTCCACCGAGCGGCTGGTGCAGTTCGCCGACACGATCAAGGGTTCGGGCGCCAAAAAGGAAGAAGACCTGGCCTGGCGCAGCCTGCCCTACGGCGAGCGGCTGACGCACTCGCTGGTGCACGGCATCAACACCTACATCGTCGAGGACACCGAGGAAGCCCGCCAGGCCGTGGACGCACGCGGCGGCCGCCCCATCGAGGTGATCGAGGGGCCGCTGATGGACGGCATGAACGTCGTGGGCGACCTGTTCGGCTCGGGCAAGATGTTCCTGCCGCAGGTGGTGAAGTCCGCGCGCGTGATGAAGCAGGCCGTGGCCCACCTCATTCCCTTCATCGAGGAAGAAAAGCGCCAGATCGAGGCCGCCGGCGGCGACGTCCGCTCCAAGGGCAAGATCGTCATCGCCACGGTCAAGGGCGACGTGCACGACATCGGCAAGAACATCGTCAGCGTCGTGCTCCAGTGCAACAACTTCGAAGTCGTCAACATGGGCGTCATGGTGCCGGCCGCGGAAATCCTGGCCAAGGCCAAGGAAGAAAAGGCCGACATCGTCGGCCTCTCGGGCCTGATCACGCCCAGCCTGGAGGAAATGGCCTACGTCGCCGCCGAGATGCAGCGCGACGACTACTTCCGCGAGCGCAACCTGCCGCTCTTGATCGGCGGCGCCACCACCAGCCGCGTGCACACGGCCGTGAAGATCGCGCCGCACTACGAAGGCCCGGTCATCTACGTGACCGACGCCAGCCGCTCGGTGGGCGTGGCGCAGAACCTGGTGTCGGACCAGGCCGCGCAGTATATCGCCGAGATCAAGACCGAGTACGAGCGCGTGCGCGAGCAATACGCCAACCGCAAGGCCACGCCGCTGATCCCGCTGGCCGAGGCGCGCGCCAACAAGCCGCCCATCGCGTGGGACGGCTACCAGCCGCCGCGGCCCAAGTTCATCGGCCGCCGCACGTTCAAGAACTTCGACTTGGCCGAGATCGCTCGCTATATCGACTGGCAGCCTTTCTTCCAGACCTGGGACCTGCACGGCGGCTTCCCCGCCATCCTGGACGACGCGGTCGTGGGCGACTCGGCCCGCAAGGTCTACGCCGATGGGCAGGCCCTGCTCAAGCGCGTGATCGAAGGCCGCTGGCTGACCGCCAACGGCGTCGTGGCCTTCTATCCCGCCAACAGCGTCAACGACGACGACATCGAGCTCTACGCCGACGAGTCGCGCCAGAAGGTGCTGTTCACCTGGCGCAACCTGCGCCAGCAGACCGCCAAGCGCGAAGGCGTGGACAACAAATGCCTGGCCGACTTCATCGCGCCCAAGTCCAGCGGGATTGCCGACTATATCGGCATGTTCGCCGTCACCGGCGGCCTGGGCATCGAGAAGTGGGAAGCCGAGTTCCAGAAGCAGCTCGACGACTACTCCAGCATCATGCTCAAGGCCATCGCCGACCGGCTGGCCGAGGCTTTTGCCGAAGCCATGCACGAGCGCGTGCGCAAGGACCTCTGGGGCTACGCCCCGGACGAGACGCTGGACAACGAGGCGCTGATCAAGGAGGCGTACCGCGGCATCCGGCCCGCGCCGGGGTATCCGGCCTGCCCGGAGCACACGGTCAAGCGCGACATGTTCGAGGTCATGGCCTGCCAGGATATCGGCATGGAGCTGACCGAGAGCCTGGCCATGTATCCCGCGGCCGCCGTGTCCGGCTTTTACTTCAGCCATCCGGAGTCGCAGTACTTCAATGTCGGGAAGATCGGCGAGGACCAGTTGGCGGATTATGCGGCACGTAGCGGGCGCAGCGAGGACGAGCTGCGGCGGGCGTTGATGTCGAGTCTGTAGGGCTGGCCGTGTGTTCATGCCGCTCTATTGCAAAACGCAACCACAGGTAGGGCAGGTAGCAGCCGACGATTTCGGCTATAGCCGTGATCACGTACAAGAGGAAGATGCGCATGGCGGCCATTGTGGTACGCCATGTGCGCGGTTGGCGCGCGCTCCCGTCGCCGCCATATATCCATAGGCGGATTTATCATTTCCGGCGCGCGGTTGCCGGGGCTATCCTGCTTTTTTTGTTTCGGCGTGCATGCGGCTGACAGCAGGCGCGCGCCTTCTCTGCGCTTATGGAATCGCAATACCCTGCCGTGCTGCCCGGATCTGTCCTGCCGCCGGCCTCGACCGGCGCTGCCTTCGGCCACCATGCGGTCCGCGTCGCGAGCGTGCTGGCGTGGCCCGCTCTGTTCCTGGTGCTGCTGGTGGCGGCCTGGGCCTTCATGGCCCATCGCCTGGATACGCCGCTCGTGCCCGGTGCCGGGGAGGTAGGCCTGGAGCTGGTGCGCGTGATCGGCGACGGCGAATTCCTGAGGCAGATGGGAATCACGATTCAACGTGTGCTGCTGGGCTTTGCACTGGCTTTTGCGGCCGCGTTGGCCGCCGGCATCGCGATGGGCCGCAGCCGTGCCTTCGACCGTTTCATGGAGCCGGCCATTCTCATCGGCCTGACCGTACCGGGGCTGGTATGGGCGCTGCTTTGCGTGATCTGGTTCGGCATCTCGTTGCTGACCTCGACGGTTGCGGTGGCGCTGAGCATTGCACCGGCCCTGGTGCTGAACGTGGCCCAGGGCGTCAAGGCGGTCAATGCCGACCTGGTGGAGATGTCGGCGGTGTTCCAGCTCTCGTTCTGGGCGCGCCTGCGCTTCCTGTGGCTGCCGACGCTGGCGCCCTTCCTGCTGAGCGCGATACGGCTGGGGCTGTCGCTGGCCTGGAAAGTGATCGTGCTGGTGGAAGTGTTCGGCATGTCCAGCGGCGTGGGCTATCAACTCAACAGCGAATTCAGTTCGCAGAACGTCGCCGGAGTGCTGGCCTGGACCATAGGTTTCGCCGGCGTGATGGCCTTGATCGAATACGGTCTGATCGGCGCGCTGGAACGTCATGCTTCGCGCTGGCGACGCGTCGCCACATTGTGAGCGCACCATGAGTACCCACGCATTACCGACCCGCGGTACCAGCCTGGCCCTGCACGGGGTCGGCAAAGTCTATCGCGCCCACGGGCGCGACGTGATCGCACTGGAGAATGTCACGCTGGAGCTTGGTGCGACCGAGTTCGTCAGCATCGTCGGCCACAGCGGCTGCGGCAAGTCTACCTTGCTGCGCCTGGCAGCGGGGCTGGACCGCGATCATTCCGGGAAGATCTCGTTCGACGGCCACCCTGTGACGGGGCCGTCGCTGGAGCGCGGCATCATTTTCCAGGAACACCGGCTGTTTCCGTGGCTGACCGTGGCGCAGAACGTCGCGCTGGCCGTCCACCATGCGGGGCTGGCGCCCGCCGGCAAGCAGGCCCTGGTACAGAGCCGCATCGACCTGGTCGGCCTGACCGGTTTCGAGCGCGCCTTCCCGCATCAGTTGTCCGGCGGCATGTCGCAGCGAGTGGCCATCGCGCGGGCGTTGACGGGCAGTCCGCGGCTGCTGTTGCTGGATGAGCCCTTCGGCGCGCTCGATGCCTTCAACCGGCTGTATATCCAGCAGGAATTGCAGAAGATCTGGCAGCAGCAGCGCTTGCCTATGTTGCTGGTGACCCACGATGTGGAAGAGGCGATCTTCCTGTCCGACCGCGTCGTCGTGATGTCGCCGCGTCCGGGACGCATCCAGCGCATCGTCGACGTGCGCCTGCCGCACCCGCGGGACCGGACCAGCGCCGAGTTCGTGGCGGTCAAGCGCGTGCTGCTGGATGAGCTGGGATATCACGCGGCGCGGGCGCCGGGGCGAGCGGCCGCGTAGACGCCGCCGATGCGCTCATCCGCCGCGCGGCAGTCGTCCCGAGAACAAATCCGTAGGCAGGTCGCCGACGAACGCCAGCACATCGCGCGGGTATGACGTCCGCGTACTTTGCGTGCATATCGCACAGGTTGATCGCGTGACTGGCTTGGCTGCGGTCGAAGCAGCCGTCTTCGACGACGCTGACGCGGAAGTTCAGGTTGAAGGCGTCGATGGCGCTGGCCGGTACGCAGCCAGACGTGACGCCGCCGGCGACGACGAGGCTGTCGGCTCCCAGCCATTGCAGATAGCTGGGCAGGTTGGTGCCGAAGAACGCCGAAGGTTTCTGCTTGGCGATCAGATGTCTTGCGGCAAGGGTGCGATTTCGGACACGATACTGTTGGGGTCCAGTCCGTCGGGCAGCGGCGGCGGACGCTCGGCGTTCCGGGCGTTCTTCCATTGCCAGCCGCCGCGATCCCAGCCGTCGGACCGGCCGGCGCCAGTCGTGTAGATGACCGGCAGTCCGCGCGCACGAAAGGCCGGCGCCAGGCGCGCGATGACGTCCACCGCGTCCCATGCCGCTTCGCCGCAGGCGTTGCGCCAGCGTTCGATCGCCTGCAGGATGGGTTCGCGCCGGTCGCCGCAGAACTGGTAGTTCACGTCCACGATCAGCAGCGCCGGCCGCTCGCCGAAGCCGGCCGGCGTGCCGTAGCCGGCCGCCGCGAACACTTCCTGGTCAGCGGGGTCAAGAAGCGATCCCAGATTCGCGGGGCCATGGTTCAGCCGTCCAACGGCTCGTAGATCGGTCGGTCTGGCTTGCGTGCAAGCAGGCCCAGCTTGACGGCCTCGTCCAACTGGCGGTCGATGTTGGCGAAGTCCGACGGCCCCCAACTGGGCGTGAAGATGCGCGAGAAACGTTCCGGCAGCAGCTTGATTGCGGCGGGTTCCGTGGCGGGGATGCCCACGGCCTGGTGGAACTGCCCCGCCAGCTCAGGCTTGTCGGTGATGAGCTTGTTCACCGACAGGAACAGGCGCGCCACCTTGCGGGCCGTATCCCGGTTGGCCTGTATCCACTCCCGCCGGGCGCCGTTGCCCACCAGGAATAGCGGCGCGCTGTCGCCCGTGGCCTGTTTCCACTGGTCGGCCACACGCACGATCTCGCGCGCGCCCTGGCCGATGATGCGGGTGGCGTTAGGCTCGATGGTGATGATGGCCTCGACGTCGCCGCGGTTGAACAAGGCCAGGTTGGCCACCGGAGCGCCATGCACGACCTCGAAATCCTTGCGCAGGTCGAAACCGTGCAGCGCTGCGGCCATGCGGGCGTGCCGGTAGGTATCGCTGGTAGCCGCCAGCGTGGCGATGCGCTTGCCCTTGAGATCCTTGAGCGATTGGTAGGGGCTGTCGCCCTTCACCAGCCACGATCCATGATTGCTGATCTTGGGCCCGAAGATGACGATGTCCTGCCCTTTGAGCCGAGCCTCCGCCACGCCCAGCGCACCGAACGCGCCGCTGTCGACCGCGCCGGACAGCAGCAGAGTCTGTACCTGGCCCGGATCGCCCATGATCCATTCGATGTCGAGGTCGCGGGTCAGGTCCGGATAGGCCTTGAACAGGGCCAGCGGCAAGGTCTCAGCGGTGCCGGGACCGCCGCCGGTCAGTTTGGCGGGGGCCGCGGCCGCCCAGGCGCGGCCGGTGGGTAATCCCATGGCCGCGAGCGCCAGGCCCAGGGTCTTGACGACCTGGCGGCGCTGCGAATTGTTCAGCTCCGGCATCATTGCACGACCAGCGCGGCGTGCGTGTTCGCACCCGGGGTGAGGTTCCACGACTGCATCCACGAGTAGGTGTACTCGAAGCGCGAGGGGTCGAGCGGCTTGCTGTGCGCGTAGTGGACGAAATGGTTGTGCAGTTCCTCCGGCGCGAGCTTGCCGTCCAATTGCTTGACCACATAGTGCTTGTAGCGGCCGAAGTCCTGGTTGATCAGGTCCGAGGCCTGGTTGATGGCTTCCAGGTAGGCCTGGCGATGCGCTTCGGGCAGGTCCGGCGAAATGACCTCGGCGCCGCGATAGAAGTTGACCGCGACGATGTGCGCGCCCTCCTTGAGCGCCAGGCTGATGAAGGGCTCCATGATGGCGATCGCGCGCGCCTTGCCCGCCTTCAGGGCTTCGTAGCGAACGCTGGGCGCGCCCAGGTGTTCCACGATGATGTCTTCGCGGGGAATCGTGCCTTCCAGCAGTTGCAGCGTGGTGTAGTGCGAACCCGTCACCTCGTTGATGCCGATGGCTACGCCGGCCAGGTCGCGTGGTTCCTGGATCTCGGGGTCGAAGGTGATGATTGCCTGGGCGGCAACGGCGGGGCGCAGCGCCAGGACCTGGCTGCCGCGGTTGCTGCGCTCGGAGCGGTCCAGGCCGGCCCACTCGCACAGGTTGTAGGCGTCCGCCTTGCCCTGCTCGTACAGGGCTTCCTTGGTGCGGGCGAAGGGGTTCTTGGCCGTGTTGTCGTTGTCGGTGAATGGTTGCGCGAAGGCGATGCGGATGCCGGCCTTCTCGAACAGCCCGTGTTCCTGGGCAACGTAGATGGGCAAGTCGAACACCGCGCCGTTGGGCGATAGCGTGACGAGGGGCAGGAATTCGGCTGACATGGTTCTCTCGCTCTGGGGTAGTCCAAGGGGCATTTATCCTAGGACTGGCCGCAGGGGGTCGAGAACGAATAAAACCGAGTATCCATATGCGCGGCGCCCGCATCGGTGTTCCGTTCAGCCGCTTTCCCCGCCCCGGGTTATCCGGCCTGCCCCGAACATACGGTCAAGCGCGACATGTTCGAAACCATGGCCTGCCAGGACGTCGGCATGGAACTGATCGACAGCCTGGCCATGTACCCCGCCGCCGCCGTGTCCGGCTTCTACTTCAGCCATCCCGAGTCGCAGTACTTCAATGTCGGGATCTTCGGGGCTATCGGACCAGACGCGCCAGTTCCTGAAGGAGGAGGTCGAGCGCTGGGGCGCGGTGGTCCGGAGCGCGGGCCTGCGCTTCGATTGATCCGGCCCGCATGACAAAGACCAGAGAGGAGACATCAGATGAAATACCTGCCGCTTGCCTTGCTCGGCGCATCGCTTGCCGCGCCGGCGCTTGCCACCGGCCGCGACGCCGGCGGATTTCCGTCGCACGCGATCACCATCGTCGTACCTTTTGCCGCTGGCGGCAGCACCGATACGCTCGCCCGATCCGTCGCGCAGAAGCTGGGGGAGCGCCTGGGCGCCACGGTCGTGGTCGAGAACAAAGCGGGCGCGGCGGGCGCGATAGGCGCCCAGGCGGTAGCTGCGGCGGCGCCAGACGGCCATACGCTGCTAGTGGCCACCACCAGCACGCACAGCATCCTGCCGGCGCTGCGCAAGCTGCCCTACGACAGCGACGCCAGTTTCGAGCCCGTCATCGGGCTGGGCACCGCGCCCAACGTGCTGGTCGTCAGCCCCACGCTGCCTGTGGCCAACATCGCCGAGTTCATCCGTTATGCGAAGCAGAATCCGGGCAAGCTCAGCTTTTCCTCCAGCGGCGCGGGCACCATCACTCACCTGATCGGCGAGAACTTCAAGCTGCTGGCCGGCATCGACGCCGTGCACATCCCCTACAAGACCGGCGTGCAGGCTGTGCCCGACATCACCTCGGGCCGCGTCAGCTTCGCCTTCGACAGCGTGGTGTGGACCCTGCCCCAAGCGCGGCAGGACAAGGTCAAGGCCCTGGCGATCACCAGCGCCGCGCGCTCGCCGCTGGCGGCCGAACTGCCCACGCTGAGCGAAAGCGGCCTGAGCGGCTTCGAGGGCATCACCTGGTTCGGCATCATGGCGCCCAAGGGCGTACCCGCGCCCGTCGTCGGCAAGCTCAACACCGAAATCAACGCCATCCTGCGGGACTCTGCCATCAGGAAGCAGCTCGAAGCGCAGGGCGCGGAACCCATGGGCGGGCCGCCGGCCCGGCTTTCCGCCCTGATGCGGGCGGAAGCGGAGAAATGGCAGTCCGTCATCAAGGCGGCAAAAATTACCTTGGAGTAGGCAGCATGCAAGAGTTCGAGAACCCCCCAAGCTTTCGCCAACTGGTCCGGACCGAGCGCCCATTGGTGCTGCCGGGAGCGCACGATGCCCTGTCCGCGCTGCTGATCAGGCAGGCCGGCTTCAAGGCGTATTTCATCGGCGGGTTTCCCCTGGTGGGCGCGCGCTACGGGCTGCCCGACATCGGCCTGGCCGCGCTGGGCGAGATCGCGGCCGGCATCCGGGACATCATGGCCGCCTCCGACCTGCCGGTCCTGGTGGACGTCGACAATGGCTATGGCGACATCAAGAACGTCATCCATTCGGTGCACACCTACGAAAAGCTCGGGGCCCAGGCGCTGTTCTTCGAGGACCAGGTCTCGCCCAAGCGGTGCGGCCACATTGCCGGCAAGACGCTGCTGTCCGCCGAGGACATGGAGACCCGCATCCGGGCCGCGGCCGAGAACCGGTTGAACCCGGACACCTTCATCATCGCCCGTACCGATGCGCGCGAAGTCCATGACCTGGACGAGGCGCTGCGGCGCGGCGAACGCTACGCGAAGGCGGGCGCCGACGGCATCTTCATCGAGGCGCCGGAGTCCATCGAGGAACTGGAGACCATAGGCAAGTCGCTGGACGCCACGCTCATGGCCAACATGCTCGAAGGCGGCCGCACGCCCATCCTGCGGCCCGCCGAACTCGAGCAACTGGGTTTTCGCATCGTGATCTACGGCATCAATCTGCTGATGCATGCCACCAGGACCATGCGGGAGTGCCTGGAGGACATCCGGTCGGGCGAACTTCGGCTGACCGGCCGCGGCGTGAGCTTTGAGGAATACAAACGGATCGTCGGTTTCTATGACTGGGCGGCGCTGGAAGATCGCTACGCCCGATAAATCAGTGGAGTAACGCCATGTTGTATGTCTTCCATCTGCTGGACAGCAGGCAGCCGGAAATTCCCGAGCTCAGGGCGCGCGTCCGGCCGGACCACAAGCAATACCTGGAGCGCGTCCGCGAGCGGATCGCGTTCGCGGGGCCGCTGCTGGGCGGGAACGGCGCCGAGGATTTCGTCGGGAGCCTGCTCGTCATCGATTTCGACAGCGAAGCGGACGCGCGGGCCTGGCTCGAAGCCGAGCCCTTCACCCGCGCCGGCGTGTACGGCGAGCGGCGGATGCATGCGTTCCAGAACCTGTGGCCCCAGCGGGCCGGGTTCGCGCCTGCCTGAACCCTTACCGCGGCTGGAACATGATAATGCCCATGCCCGCCAGCGCGACCGCCGTGCCGGCCAGGTCCCAGGGCGTGGGCCGTATGCCGTCCACGGCCCATAGCCACAGGATGGCGGTGCCGATGTAGACGCCGCCATACGCCGCATACACGCGTCCCGCCGCGGTGGGGTGGAGGGTCAGCAGCCACGCGAACAGGGCCAGGCTGGCCGCCGCCGGCAGCAGCAGCCAGGCCGAGCGGCCATGGCGCAGCCAGAGATAGGGCAGGTAGCAACCGACGATCTCGGCCACCGCCGTGGCCACGTACAAGAGAAATATCCGCATGGGCGGATTTTGTCACGGGCTGGCTGGCGCGTCAGCGATTCTTCGCGGGCCGCGCTTGCAAGACGCGAGCGGGGACCTTGCCCCGCGCCCGGTCATGCGATGGCGGGATCGGGCTTGTCGGCATCGATGCCGTACCGCTGCATCGCCTGCGTCACGAGCGCGGGCGGCACGGCGCCTTCGTCGGCCAGCGCCTTGAGCGCCGCCACGGCGATGAAATGCCTGTCCACCTCGAAGAAGGTCCGCAGCGATTCCCGGGTATCGCTGCGTCCGAAGCCGTCGGTGCCCAGCGCGACGAAACGCCGGCCGCCGACGAAGGGGCGGATCTGGTCGGCGACGATCTTCATGTAGTCGGTGGCGGCGACGATGGGACCGGCGTGCTCGCGCAGGCACTGCTGCACGTAGGACACGCGCGGCGCGGCCTCGGGATGCAGGAGGTTCCAGCGCTCCGCGGCGAGGCCGTCGCGCCGCAGTTCGGTAAGGCTGGTGGCGCTCCATATGTCGGCGCCGATGGAAAAGTCCCGGTCCAGCAGTTCCGCCGCGGCGATGACTTCGCGCAGGATGGCGCCGCTGCCCATCAGCTGTACTCTCGGTCGTCCGGCGGGGCCGGCGTCCGCGCGGAAGAGGTACAGGCCTTTCAGGATGCCTTCCTTGTCTTCCTCGCGCAGCGCAGGGTGCGGGTAGTTTTCGTTGAGCAGCGTGACGTAGTAGTAGATGTCTTCCTGTTCGACATACATCCTGCGCAGGCCGTCCTGGATGATCACCGCCAGTTCGCAGGCGAAGGCAGGATCGTACGAGACGCAACTGGGAATGACGGACGACAGCACGTGGCTATGCCCGTCGTCGTGCTGCAGGCCTTCGCCCATCAGCGTCGTGCGGCCGGACGTGGCGCCCAGCAGGAAACCGCGCGTGCGTGCGTCGGCCGCCGCCCACGCCAGGTCGCCCACACGCTGCAGGCCGAACATGGAATAGAAGATGTAGAAGGGAATGGTGGCCAGGCCGTGCGTGCTGTACGAGGTGCCGGCGGCGATCCACGACGCGATCGCGCCCGCCTCGTTGATGCCTTCCTGCAGGATCTGGCCGTCCCGGGCTTCCTTGTAGTAGCTCAGCTGGCCGGCATCCTGCGGCGTGTACAACTGCCCCAGGTGCGAATGGATGCCGATCTGGCGGAACAGCCCTTCCATGCCGAAGGTCCGGGACTCGTCGGGGACGATGGGAACGACCAGGGGGCCGAGTTGCGGGTCCTTCAGCAGTGTGCTCAGGATGCGCACGAACGCCATGGTGGTGGAAGCGCCCCGGTCGCCCGTATCCTTCAGATGCGCCGCGAAGGCGTCGAGCGCCGGCACCGGCAGCGGCGCCACCGCGCCGCTGCGCGCGGGCACGTGGCCGCCCAGGCGGGCGCGCCGGTCGGCCAGGTAACGGGCTTCGGGGCTGCCCGGTTCGGGCTTCAGGTAAGGCATCTCGGCCAGCTGCGCGTCGGTCAGGGGCAGCGCGAACCGGTCGCGGAACGCCCGCACGGCGGCGTCGGCCATCTTCTTCAACTGGTGGTTGATGTTCTGGCCTTCCCCGGCCTCGCCCATGCCGAAGCCTTTCACGGTCTTGGCCAGCACCACCGTGGGCCGGCCAGAATGGGATACGGCCGCGGCATAGGCGGCGTAGACTTTTTCATGATCGTGGCCGCCGCGGGAAAGCGCCCAGATCTCGTCATCCGTCATGTCGGCCACGAGGTCCAGCAGCTCGGGGTACTTGCCGAAGAAATGCTCGCGCACGTAGGCGCCGTTCTGCGACTTGAAGGTCTGGTAGTCGCCGTCCACGCACTCCATCATCCGGCGGCGCAGCAGGCCCGTGTGGTCGCGCGCCAGCAAGGCGTCCCAGCCGCCGCCCCACACCACCTTGATGACATTCCAGCCCGCGGCTCGGAACGTGCCTTCGAGTTCCTGCATGACCTTGCCGTTGCCGCGCACCGGGCCGTCCAGTCGCTGGAGGTTGCAATTAACGACGAAGATCAGGTTGTCGAGTTTTTCCCGGCCGGCCAGGGCGATGGCGGCCAGCGACTCGGGCTGGTCCATTTCGCCATCGCCGAGGAAGGCCCACACCTTGCGCCCCTGTTGCGGCTTGAGGCCGCGATAGTCGAGATAGCGCATGAAGCGGGCCTGATAGGCGGCAGTCAGCGGGCCCAGGCCCATCGACACGGTGGGGAATTGCCAGAAGTCCGGCATGAGCCGGGGGTGCGGGTAGGACGAAAGCCCGATGCGCCCGGCCTCGCGCCGGAAGTTGTCCAGCCGGGCTTCGTCTATGCGGCCTTCGATGTAGGCCCGGCCATAGATGCCGGGAGCCGAGTGACCCTGGATGTACACCAGGTCGCCGGCGAACTCGGCGGTGCGGCCGCGGAAGAAATGGTCGAAACCCACGTCGTACAACACCGCCGCCGAGGCATAGGTGGCGATATGGCCGCCGACGTTGGAATGCCTGCCGGCGCGCAACACCATGGCCATCGCGTTCCAGCGCACATAGGCGCTCAGGCGGCGCTCGATCGCCAGGTCGCCGGGATAGGCCGGCTGGCGCGCGCGCGGAATGGTATTCACGTAAGGCGTCGTGACCCGGCCGTGCAGGTCGCCATGCCGGGACATGTCTTCGTCCAGCAGTTGATCGATCAGGTAGTGCGCCCGGTCGCGGCCTTCGACCGCCACGACCGCCTCCATGGCGTCCAGCCATTCGCGGGTTTCCTGGGGATCGGTGTCGAGAGAGGCGAGAGGCGGATTCATGAGGCGGCTCCACGAAAGGTTGCGGACCGGATGCGGCGATCGCGGCAGGCGCAAGCCATGGACATCCGGCATTGAATTGCAAATGCAATCATAGTAAATGCAATTCTATCGCCTCGCCATATAATTGCAACTGCAATGGGAGATCACGGAGTCCGCATGGCAGAGAAAGAAGCCGATCCCTGGTTCTCGTTCGTCCGCGCGCATCGCTGGATGATCCGGGAGATCGAACGCCGCCTGGCCGCGGCCGGTTTGCCGTCCTACGCCTGGTACGACGCGCTGTGGGGGCTGGAGAGCGGGCCCGACGGCACTCGCCGCATGCATGAACTGGCGGACGTGATGGCGATCGAGCGCTACAACCTGACGCGCCTGGTGGACAGGCTGGAGCAGGAAGGGCTGGTCACGCGCACCCGCTCCGCGCAGGATGGACGCGCGGCATACGCCTCGATCACCAAGGAAGGGCGGGCGCTGCGCCGGAAGATGTGGAAGGTCTACGAGGCAGCGGTGGACGAATTGTTCCTGTCGCAGTTCAGCCCCGCCGAGCGCGACCGCTTCGCGGCGGCGCTGGACCGCGCCGCTGCAGCAGCCCGGCAGTCCCTGGGGTGACGGCGGAGCGTTAGGCGTCTGCGCGCGTGTCGGCCGGCAGGGGACCGCTGGCATACCGATGTATCGCGGCGGGCAGTGCGGCCGCAGGGAGCCGGCCCTCGTCGCACAGGGCCTGGATCGCGCGTATGGCGAGCCCCTCGGCTGACAAGGCAGGAGGCAGAGGCGTCAAGGTAGGCGAATCGCCTCCCACCGCGACGAACCTGCCCTGCACGTGGGCGCCGATCTGCTCGGCGATGCGGCGGGGGTAGGCCGTGGAGGCCACGACGGGGCTCCCGTCGCGGCCCAGGCAACGAACGAGGTGGGCGCGGCGGACAGGTGCGGAAGGACGAAGCAGCCTGAGCCCTTCTGCATCGCTGGCCTCGCGAGCAAGCCGCGTATAGCTCGGACAGCTCCATACTTCGGCGATGACGCGCCAGTCCTGCCACAGGCGATCGGCCGCCCGCAGGGCGGTGCGCAGCGTCGCGCCGGCGGCCAGCAGCCTGACCGCCGCCTGTCCGGCCCGCGGAGGCCGGACCCGGTACATGCCGCGCACGGCGTCGGCCGCCTGGGCCGCATCCAGGAGCGTGGACGCCTCGTCCGCGTGATCGTGTGCCGATAGGTAGTAGAGCCGCCGGGCGCCGCCTACATACAGGTCTCGAAGCGCGTTCGCCATGATCGTCCATGCCTCGCCTGCCGATGCCGGGTCGTAGGGCAGGCAGGTCAGGTTGTCCGCCAGCCATAGGGGGAGATCCCCCGCGCGATGACGCGGCCAGGCGACATCGTTGCAAAGCACGCCGCGCTGGCGCAATTGCGCCAGCCTCACGCGCAGCTGGGTCACCGAGCACGCGTGGAGCAGATACAAGAGCGGCCGTTCGAAACGCCGGGCGTTGCGGCCGAACCATAGCGGCCAGGCGCTGGCCAGGGTGCCTTCGCCTTCTGTCGCATCGGTCCTGATCACCCAGGCCTGGTCCGCCGCCGCTTCTCTTTCCAACGCCCGGGCGTAAGACTCGATGGCCTTCAGGGGCGTGAGCCGGGCCTCGCCAGCCAGCGTCCTGCAGCGCTCCAGCACCGCCAGGCAATGCATGGCCGCCCGCCGAGTGGCATGCGCATCGCCCGGGCCGGGCGAGGAAAAACGAAATGTGCCGGTCTCCATCTTGTGCAGGCGGTTCATCCGCGATAGAGTTGCAATTACGATGATTGTAATTGCAATCGATAATTCGTGCCAACGGATGCCGACATGACCTCGACCGCAGCCATCACCCTCTACACCGCCGATACCCCCAACGGCCTGAAGATCAACATCTTCCTGCAGGAGGCCGGCGTTTCCTACACACAGGTGGGACTCGACCTGGGACGGGGCGAGCAGCATCGTCCCGAATACCTGGCCATCAATCCCAACGGCAAGATACCCGCCATCACGGATGCCGACACAGGCGTGTCGGTATTCGAGTCCGGCGCCATCCTGACTTATCTTGCGAACAAGTACGGCCGCTTTTCGTCCGCCTCGCTCGCCGATGGCCTGCAGATACAGCAATGGCTGTACTTCCAGGTGGCGGGGATCGGGCCCATGCTCGGCCAGCTCTGGTGGTTCATGCACGGCTCCGGCACGCGCAACGAGGAGGCCCTCGCGCGCTATCGCAAGGAGTCTCATCGCCTGTATGGCGTGGTCGAGCGGCGTCTGCAAGCTTCCCGCCATCTTGCGCTGGATGACTATTCCATCGCCGACATGGCGGCGTTTCCCTGGCTGCGCACGCATGACGAGCTCGCGCTCGACATGACCGCCTATCCCGCCGTCCGCCAGTGGTTGGCGGCAATCGAGGCGCGGCCGGCGGTGCAGCGCGCATTGATCGCCAATCGCATCCGCGGCCGTTCGGAACAGCGGGGCGCGCCGGATGCGCACAGGGAGTAGCGCCATGGCTTGGCTATATCTGCTGGCGGCGGCCTGCCTGGAAGTGGCCATGGGCGCGGCATTGAAGCTGAACGGCGGCTGGAGCAAGCCCCTGCCCAGTGTCGCCGCCGTGGCGGCTGGCCTGGGGAGCATCTATCTGCTGGCGCTGGCACTGCGTGCGCTGCCGCTGGGGACCGCCTATGCGATCTGGACCGGCCTGGGAACCATAGGGCTGACCGTGCTGGGCATGGTGTATTTCCAGGAGAACGCCCATGCCGTCCGGTTGTTCTTTCTTGCCCTTGCCGTCATCGGGATCGTCGGCCTGCGGTTCGCCGAGGCGGCGGGGTGACGGCGCTCGAACCGCCGAACTCCCGCTCCAGCCAGCCAAGGAAAGCGCGCGCCGGCGGATGGCGTTCGCGGCCCGGCGCGCATAGCACGGTGTAGCGGGCGCCGGGTACCGTCACGTGGGGCCTGAAGGGCATGAGCAGGCCCTGGGCCACGGCGTCCGACACGATGATCGAGCTTGCCAGCACCAAGCCTTGGCCCGCGATGGCGGCCTGCAGGGCATAGTGTTCTTCTTCGTAGCGCCGCATCGACGGACGGCCTCGCAGCCATGGCAGATCCGCGGCTTCGCACCATAGCCGCCAAACGTCTTCATACAAGGTGGAATCGCGCCACTGCACCGAGATCAGCACGGGCCTTGCCTTGACCCCGGCCGAGACCAGGCCGGGGGCGCCGTATACCCCGAACGACTCGGCCAGGGCCGCCGGCGCGAGCAAGCCGGGATATTCGCCGGTGCCGTAACGGATGGCGACGTCCACGCTGGCGTCCTGGAGGAGATCGATGACCCGCGCAGTCGTATCGATGCACACTTCGTAGCCGGGGTGCTCCTGGTAGAAGCGCCCCAGCCGCGGCACCAGCCACAACGCGGCAAACGAATGGGTGGTGGTGACCGTGACCGTGCCGCCGCTGCGCCGGGGCCGCAAGGCGTCGATGGCCTGGCCGATGTCCAGCAGTGCACCGTGCACCGCATCGAGCAACCGGTTTCCCGGCGCGGTAATCCGCACACCGCCTGCCCCGCGCTCGAACAATGCCACGCCCAAGTGGCGTTCCAGCGAGCGGACCTGGTGCGAAACGGCGGTCGGCGTAACGTTGAGTTCGGCCGCGGCCTGCTTGAAGCTGCGCAGCCTGGCCGCCGCTTCGAAAGTGCGCAAGGCGTTCAGGGGCAATCCGGCGAACATGGCAGGAATACTGAAGATGAATTCATTTCATCTTATTTGAAAGATGCTCATTCGCCAATGCCGATCCAAGCGCGTAAATTCATATCTGCCCGGGCTGGACAGCAACCCACCTAAACGTAACGGATGATATGGATTCACCTTCTTCGATACTGATTCTCGTCGGCAGCCCGCGCCGGGACGGCAACAGCGCCCTGCTGGCCCGGGCCGTCGAAGACGGCGCGCGTGAAGCGGGCGCCGAGACCCGCGTGCGTTTCCTGGACGACTACCTCGGCGGATTCCTGGGAGACCGCACCCATTATTCGGATCCGGCCACGGACCGGTACGCCGAGCTTTTCCTCGAGGAATTCCTGCCCGCCGCCGGCGTCGTGTTCTGCACGCCCATCTATTGGTACGGCATGTCGGCGCAGACCAAGGCCTTCTTCGACCGCTCGTTCACCTATTACTCGAACTCCTACCCCGGCCACGCCGACGTGCTGACGAGGATGCAAGGCAAGCGGCTTGCATTGACGCTGGCGTCGGAGGAAACCTATCCCGGCGCGGGACTCGGCATCGTGCAGCAAATGCAGGAATTCGCGCGCTACACCCACTCGGCCTTCGTCGGCTACGTGCATGGAGCGGGCAACCGCCGGGGCGAGGTCGCGCACGATCCTCGCGATCCGCTGACGGCGGCCCGGCGGCTGGGTGCCCGCCTGCTGCAATGGCCCTATAGCGACTATCGCATCGATACGCCGCGCAGCCACGAGGTATGGGCGCCGGCGGCGTAGCGCGACGCCGGGTCACCGCCGCTGCAACAAGTAAAACAGCCCCATGGCCGGGCGGGCCGGCCATGGGGCTGGATGCGGTGCCGCGGCTCGCCGGTCCGCGGGCGGTTCTCCGCCGGCGCCGGGGAGAGTCCGCGGCCCGGTGCTGCGGCTTCGCTCAGGCCGCGTTGGCCAGCGCGGGTTGCTGGCGTTGCGCCGGGGCGGCGCTGCCGATCGCGATGCGCTTGGGCTTGGCTTCTTCAGGCACTTGCCTTACCAGGTCGATGTGCAGCAGGCCGTTCTCGAGATGGGCGCCGCGCACTTCGATGTGGTCGGCAAGGCGGAACGACAGCTTGAAGGCGCGTTGCGCGATGCCCTGATACAGGTAGGTGACCTTGTCTTCGTCCTTCTCGCGCCGGCCACCGGTCACGGTCAGCACGCCGCGCTCGACCTGGACGTCCAGGTCCTCATCGCGCAGGCCGGCCGCCGCGATCACGATGCGGTAGTCGTCGTCGCCACGCTTCTCGACGTTGTAGGGCGGATAGGTGCTGCCCGTGTCGTTACGCAGCGCGAATTCGAACAAGTCGTTGAAGCGGTCGAAACCGACGGAATGGCGGAACAAGGGTGCCAGAGAAAAAGCAGCGTTCATGGCTCGAATCTCCTGATTAGTCAGCAAGTTTCACCGGGGACCCGACTACGGCATCCCCTAAGCCCAATTTCTGGACGGTCCGCCGCTTTTCAAGACCCCCGGACGGCGGTTTTTCCGCTGTCGTTTCCCCGCTGCGCGGCATCGGGACCGGGCCGTCCCAGTCGGCGCAGTCCCAGCGCCACGCCGACCGCCAGCAAGCCGGCCACCGCGACGATGACCGCGGCCGCGGGCCAGCCGAAGGCCTGGATGGCGCCGCCGACCGCCGCCGGTCCGGCGACCTGGCCCACGTTGTTGCCCTGCATCATCAACCCGATGACAAGCGGCACGAGATGCGCCTGCGGCGCCGCCATGGGGGCGGTCGCCAGCAATGTGGCCGGCACCAGGCCGCCGGCCGCCGAAAACAGGACGCAAAGCAGGAACGCGCCCGTATCGGGCAGCAGCGGCAGGAAAATGCCGCAGCCGGCCAGCCCCATGACGACGCTTGCGCCGGCCACCAGCGTCCAGCGCGCCACGCCACGCTCGATCAGGAAGCCGGCGCACAGGTTGCCCGCGATGTTGGCCGCCGTGGCGGCCGCGGCGAACAGCCCGGCGGTCTGCAACGGCATGCTCATCCGTTCGGTCAGCAGGATGGGCAGGAAGCTGAACAGGGCGAAGAACTGCAGGCTATACAGCCCGAAACCGGCCGCGAGCAACAGCGGTCCGCGCCCGCGCAGCGTCGCCAGGCTGTCGCGGCCGGTGTTGCGCCATCCTGTCCATGTGCCGCGCGCGGAAGCCGGCAGCGACACGGCCGCCGCCAGGGCGATCGCCGACAGCGCCGCGCTTGCCCACCACATCGCCCGCCAGGAGGAGAACAGCGGGCCGGCCAGCATGGCCAGCGCCATGCCGGTGGGCATGAAGCAGCTCCAGAGCGCAAACGACAGGTTGCGCTGCCCCGGCACGGCCACGCGCTGCAACAGCGCCGGCCCGGCCACGACGACCAGGAGGAAACCGAGCCCTTCGGCCAGGCGCGCCGCAAGCAGCCAGCCATAGCCTGGCGCCAGCGCGCCCAGGGCGGCGCCCACCGCGCTTGCGCCGATGCCCGCGAGAAAGACGCGCCGGTCGCCCCAGGCGGCCACCAGGGAGCCGGCCGGCATTCCACCCAGCATGCCGAGTACGGCAATGACTGCGGTCAGCCATCCAATGGCGGCCAGGTCCAGTCCCAGGTCGCCGCGCAGCAGCGGTCCGGCGATCGATGCCTTGCCGACTTGCAGCGCGAGGACCACGCCGCTGCCGACGACGATCCAGACCGGCGTCCAGCGGCGCCTCTCTCTGGTGGATTCAACGGAACGGATTGCGAGCATGGCCAAGTCCCTGTCTTGCCGGCGCGGGCGGCGGGCTGCCGCGTCTCGTACGCCGTCGTGCCTTCGCTTGCAGAATAGGGTTGGCCGGCATCCCGCAAAAGTGACATTATTTAGATGTCTTTTATCCAATTAATCGATCATGATCGATGGCCTTACTTTCGACCAGATGCGCGTGTTCGTCGCCGTGGCGGACGCCGGCAGTTTCCGCGCGGGCGCAGGCCGGCTGCTGCGCGCGCAATCGGCCGTCAGTCACGCCATTGCGAGAATGGAAGCGGAACTCGGCGTCGCGCTGTTCGACCGGGGAGGCCATCGGCCTGTGCTGACGGATGAGGGCCGGGCTCTGCTGGCCGATGCGCGCGACATACTGCTGCGCGTGGACGCCATGCGGGCGCGTGCGCAGGGCATGGGCGAAGGCGTGGAGCTGGAACTGTCGCTGGTGGTCGACACGCTGTTCCCGATCGCCGCCGTGGCGGAGGCCTTGAATGCCATGCGGGCCGGCTATCCGACGGTCGCCATCCGGCTGGCCGTCGAACCGCTCGGCGGGCCGCTGGCGGGCTTGCTGGAACGGCGCCACGGCCTCGGCATTACCGTGGGCGAGCATTTCCGCAGTCCGCAGATCGCCATGGAAGCGCTGTGCACGGTCGACGTCGTCGCGGTGGCCAGCCCGGCCCATCCCCTGGCCGGAGCCGGCCGGCCGCTCGGCGCGGCGGAGCTGGCCGGTCATCTGCAAATCGTCCTTTCCGATCCGAGCACCATGACGGTGGGGCGGGATTTCGGCGTGCTGTCCCCGCAGACTTGCCGCGTCAGTACGCAGGACACCAAGCACCAGCTCATTCTCGCGGGCGTGGGGTGGGGCCGCCTGCCGGCATGGCAGGTGGAACGCGATCTGGCGGAGGGCCGGCTGGCCCGGCTCGATACGCCTTCGCTGGGCCGGGACAGCCAGGCGGCCTCCGAAGCCTATCTGGCCCATCGCATGGACGCGCCGCCGGGCCCCGCCGCCCGGGCCTTCTGCCGGGCGCTGGCCGGGCTCGTGCGCGGCTGAGGCTGCGGCCAGGAGCGGGCGCGGCCGCTCGTGATGGGTCAGGCGCGTTCGACCAGGAACTCGACCAGCGCGCGCACCGCGGGCAGTTGGCCGCGCCGATGCGGCATGACGAGCGTTTCCATCACCTTGCCGGCGGTCCAGTCCGGCAAGACTCGCTTGAGGCTGCCGGACGCCAGGGCCTCGGCGCACATCCCCGCGGGCAGGCAGACCACGCCGAGGCCCGCCACCGCCGCGTGCAGCAGCACCATCGATTCGTTCGCCGCCATGCGAGGCACTGGCGCGACCTCGACCGACCGGTGCTGCGGACCGTTCAGGCGCCATGTCTGCACCGATGGATCGGCAAGCAAGCCATGGTGGTTTCGCAGGTCCTCAGGCGTGCGCGGCACCCTGTGTTTTTTCAGGTAGGCCGGCGCGGCGACCAGGAGGATGTCTTCCGCGCGCAGCGGGCGCTGCACCAGGCCCGAATCGGGGAGCGGCGAGAAATGGCTGCGCAGCGCGATGTCGAAGCCTTCCTGCACGACGTCGACGAAGCGGTCCGACACGTCCACGACCACGTGCACCTTCGGAAATGCCCGCGCGAAATCGGGCAATACACGGGCCAGGAAAAGCTGCGACGCCGGTATCGAGGCAGTCATCCGCACCGTGCCGGACGGCTCGGCCGCGCGCTTGCGCACCGCGTCCTCGGCCGCCTCGGCCTCGATCAGCGCCGCGCGGGCGTGCTCGTGGAACGCGCGCCCCGCATCGGTCAGGGTGAAGCTGCGCGAAGTGCGGTGGACCAGGCGCGCACCCAAGGCGGCTTCCAATTCGGCCACGCGCTTGCTCAGCGTCGACTTCGGCGCGCGAAGCGCCCTGGCGGCGGCCGCGAACCCTCCGTGCTCCACCGCCGCCACGAAGAGCCGCACGTCATTGAGATTGAGCATGCAAAGTCCATATGTGTAGACGATAAGTTCGATTTTTGCCGACTACTCATCCAAAGTCCATGAATCTACAGTTCCCTCTGAGCCCTGGCGGCATCGATCATCGAACAGGAGAACATTCATGGAACCCATTCTTTTCTACGGCGTGCCTTCGGGCTGCTCGTTCGGCTCCATCGTCGCGCTCGAATGGCTGGGCGTGCCGTACCGCCTTTGCCGCATCGAGATGCCCGAAGTCACGCTTACGGAGGCGTATCGGCGCATCAACCCGGTCGGAGAGACGCCCGCCCTCATGACCGCCGAAGGGGATCTCATCAGCGAGAGCCTGGCCATCCTGAACCACCTCGCGCCGCATGGCGTCGCACACCGGCTCGCCTTCCGCCAGGGCAGCCGGGACTTCGACCGTCTCAATCAGATGCTGGCCTATCTCAACACCAGCTTTTTCAACGCCTTCAGCCCGCTCTGGCACGTCCTCGAGCACGAGGCCGAGGGCCCAGGCAAGGCCGCGCTGGTGGACTACGGCCGGGAGAAGGTGCGCCGCGCGCATGCGGGGCTGGAGGCGCAACTGGGCGGGCAGGAGTGGCTGCTCGGCGAGCATCGCACGCTGGCCGATGCCTATTTCATCGGCATCGCTCGCTGGACGGACTATCACGCCGTGGTCGACCGGCGCGACTATCCCGGGCTGCAGCGGCTGTACGAGAAACTCGAGGCGGATCCCGCGGTGCGGTTCGCGCACGCGGTGGAGGCCGGCGAGCCGGCCTCGAGCGCGGGTGGCTTCAAGGGCGAGATCGGGCTGGGCGAGGCGCTGGCGCTGCTGGGGTAGTCTTCTCGCGACTCAGCCAGGGCGCCTAAGCGGCCATCGCCTCCTTCAACTGCTGCAGCGCGCCGGCATCCTCGATGGTCGTCAGATCGCCCGGGTCCCGTCCTTCGGCCATCGCCTGGATGGCCCGGCGCAGCAATTTGCCCGATCGCGTCTTGGGCAGGGCGCCGACGAAGAACACCCGCGCGGGCCGGGCCACGGCCCCCAGCCTGCGCTCGACCGTCTGCATGACTTCGCCTTCCAGCTGCATGCGCCCTTCGGCGCTGGCGGCGCGTTCGGCATTGCGAGCGATGGCGAAGGCCATCGCCACCTGGCCCTTGAGCGCGTCTTGCACGCCCACCACGGCGACCTCGGCGATGTCCGGGTGGCTGGAAACGGCTTCTTCGATTTCCCGCGTGCCCAACCGGTGGCCGGCGACGTTGATGACGTCGTCGGTGCGGCCGAGGATGGTCACGTAGCCGTCTTCGTCCTGGATGCCCCAGTCGAAGCTCGAGTACAGCAGCTTGCCGGGAAATCCCGACCAGTAGGTCGAGACGTAGCGTTCGTCGTCGCCCCACACCGTGCTCATGCAGCCGGGCGGCAGCGGCGCTTCCAAGGCCACCACGCCCTTGCGGCCCGGGGCGCATGGCTCGCCGGTCGATTCGTCGACGATCTTCAGCTTGTAGCCGTAGACCGGCAGTCCGGGCGAGCCGAACTTGGTGGGCAGCCCTTCCACGCCGCGCGGCAGCGCCAGCATGGGCCAGCCGGTCTCGGTCTGCCAGTAGTTGTCGATGACCGGCTTGCCGATGGCGTCGTGTATCCAGCGGGCGGTCGGCTCGTCCAGAGGCTCGCCGGCCAGGAACAGTGTGCGCAGCGTGGAAAGGTCATGCCGGCTCAAGGTCTCGGGATCCTGCTTCTTCAAGACGCGTATCGCCGTGGGCGCGCTGAACATGTGGGTGACGCGGTACTGCTCCACCAGCTTCCACCAGATGGCGCCGTCGGGCCGCACCGGCGTGCCTTCGTACATGAGCGTGGTCATGCCGGCGATCAGCGGCCCGTAGACGATGTAGCTGTGGCCCACCACCCAGCCGACGTCGGAGGTGGTGAACATTACGTCACCCGGCCGGGCGCAGAAGATGTGGCGCATCGACGCCGCCAGCGCGACTGCGTAGCCGCCGGTGTCGCGCTGCACGCCCTTGGGCTTGCCGGTAGTGCCGGAGGTGTAGAGGATGTACGACGGCTCGTTCGATTCCAGCCACACGCAGGGAATGCGCGCATGGGCATGGCGCTCGCGCAGCGGGGCATAGGCATGGTCCCTTCCTTCCTGCAGCGGCATGGGCGCCAGGCCCCGGTCCACCAGCAGCACGTTGGCGGGGGCATGGGAAGCCAGGCGCAGCGCCTCGTCCAGCAGCGGCTTGTACGGGATCACCTTGCCGGCCCGCGAACCGGCGTCGGCCGACACCACCAGCGCCGGCCGGGCATCGTCGATGCGCGTGGCCAGGCTGGCCGAGGCAAAGCCGCCGAACACCACGGAGTGGATCGCGCCGATGCGCACGCAGGCGAGCATGGCGAAGGCCGCCTCGGGAATCATGGGCATGTAGATCAGCACGCGATCGCCGCGCCGCACGCCCAGGGACTGCATGACGGCGGCCATGCGGTTGACCTCGTCGTGCAACTGCGCATAGGTGTAGGTCGATTCGCTGCCGGTTTCCGTGGAGACATGGACCAGCGCCGGCTGGTCGCCCCGTTGGGCCAGGTGTCGGTCCACCGCGTTATGGCACAGATTGGTCAGCCCGCCGACGAACCAGCGCGAGAAGGGCGGGTTGGAGAGATCCAGCGTCTCGAAGGACGGCGTGTGCCAGGCGACGAGCTGCGCCTGTTCGTTCCAGAACTGCTCCGGCTCGTCGACCGAACGCGCATAGAAGGTCTGGTAGCTTGCCACGGCTGTCTCCTTCTCTTTTTGAAGGATGGTGAACCGGCGGCAAGCGCCGCGGTATCCCGGGTTTACCCCTGAAACGCGGTGGTTCGCCCTCTCGGGCGGTGTGCGGATCGAAGCCTGCCAAGAAAAGGCTGTTCCCAAGGCGACTTGCCAGCCGACCCGATTTATGGTTGACTAACGCTTCACGCACATTCCGCGTCCCTTCAGACCGCACGATCGCAACCATGGCCCCTACCGCCATCCGCACCATCGCCATTCAGCGCCAAGCCGCGCTGGGTGCCGACGTGCGCGCGATCGTCGCCATCATCGCCTCCTCGCTACTACTACCGATCGGTTGCCGGGCCTAGCGTCCTCGTGGCAGTTCGGCAGCCTCACTCGGCCACTCACACGGTCCATCCGTCATTTCCGAGTCAGCAGTAGCAGGAGCATTCCATGATGTTGAAGAATCCCGAGGCGAAATACCGCCCCTTCCCCGCGTACGATTTTTCCGAGCGTACCTGGCCCAATCGCCGCATGACCAAGCCGCCGATCTGGATGAGCACCGACCTGCGCGACGGCAACCAGGCGCTGATCGAGCCCATGAACGGCGAGCGCAAGACCCGCCTGTTCGAGAAGCTCGTCGAGATCGGCTTCAAGGAAATTGAGGTCGGCTTCCCCGCCGCCTCGCAGACGGACTTCGACTTCATCCGCGGGCTGATCGACCAGAACCGGGTGCCCGAGGACGTCACCATCGAAGTGTTGACGCAGTCGCGCGAAGACCTCATCCGCCGCACGATCGAGTCGGTCGAGGGCGGACGCCGCGTGATCGTGCACATGTACAACGCCATCGCACCGGCCTTCCGCCGCATCGTGTTCGGCATGTCGCGCGAAGAGGTCAAGCAGATCGCGCTCGACGGCACTCGCCTCATCAAGGAGTTGACCGACGCGCGTCCCGACACCGAATGGGTCTACCAGTACTCGCCCGAGGTGTTCAGTTCGTCGGAGCTCGATTTCGCGAAGGAAGTCTGCGACGCGGTGGTCGAGGCCTGGGGCGCGACGCCCAACCGCAAGATCATCCTGAACCTCCCGGCCACGGTCGAATGCGCGATGCCCAACGTCTATGCCGACCAGATCGAATGGATGCACCGCAACCTGGCCAACCGCGACAGCATCATCCTCAGCGTCCACCCGCACAATGACCGCGGCACCGCCGTGGCGGCCGCCGAGTTGGCCGTGCTGGCCGGCGCCGAGCGCATCGAGGGCTGCCTGTTCGGCCATGGCGAGCGCACCGGCAACGTGGACCTCGTCACGCTCGCGCTGAACCTGTACAGCCAGGGCGTCTCGCCCGGGCTGGATTTCTCCGACATCGACGAGGTGCGCCGCTGCGTCGAATACTGCACGCAATTGCCGGTGCACCCGCGCCATCCGTATGTGGGCGACCTCGTCTTCACCGCCTTCTCCGGTTCGCACCAGGACGCGATCAAGAAGGGCTTCGCGCAGCGCCAGCCGGATACCATCTGGGACGTGCCCTACCTGCCCATCGACCCGGCCGACGTAGGCCGCAGCTACGACGCCGTCATCCGCGTCAACAGCCAGTCGGGCAAGGGCGGGGTCTCCTACCTGTTGCAGCAGGAGTACGGGCTCGACCTGCCGCGCCGCCTCCAGATCGAGTTCAGCCGCGCCATCCAGTGCGTGACCGACGAAACCGGCCGCGAAGTGACGGCGTCCGACGTCTACTCGATCTTCAGCCGCGAGTACCTCGAACAGCATGAACCCTATCGCTTCGTCCGGCATCGCATGGCCAGCATCGAGCAGGGCGTGCGGGTCGAGGTCGATGTGCTGGTCGACGGTCAGGCACGTACGCTGGTCGGCACCGGCAACGGTCCGATCGACGCCTTCGTGCAGGCGCTGGAGTTGCCGATGCGGATGATGGATTACCACGAGCACTCCATCGGGGTGGGCGCCGACGCTTCGGCCGCCTGCTACGTGGAAGTGCGCGTGGGCGACGCGCCCACCGGCTTCGGCGTGGGCGTGGACAGCGACATCGTCACGGCTTCCTTCAAGGCCGTGCTGAGTGCCGTCAACCGCCACATCCGCGACAGCGGCCAGCCCGCCGCCACGGCGGGCACCAAGCTGGCCGAAGTCAGCGTTTGAGGCCGAGCCCGCCCCTGGTGGCGGGCTTTCCTAGAATCCGGATCCGGGCTGTTTCAGGAACTCCAGCTCCTGAGCCGTGCTGGCTCGGCCGAGAATGGCGTTGCGGTGAGGAAACCGCCCGAACCGCGCAACGATGTCGCGATGGCGGATGGCATAGTCCAGCGAACCCTGGGATGCCGGATGCTCTTGCGCCAGCGTGGTGTACAACGCCACGCACCGTTCCTGAATGCCGGCACTCTCGCTGTGCATCAGCGGAAGATAGACGAACTCGCGCTGCACCGGCGGCAGCCGCAGGTAGCGGCCGCTGTCGATCAGCTCCAGGGCATCGCCCAGCGCCTCGGGATCGCCCGCAAAGGCCCGCGGCGTGTCACGCCAGATATTGCGGGTGAACTGGTCCAGCAGCACGATGCGCGCCAAGGCGCCGCCCAGTTCGCGTTTCCACTCCCGCAGGCCGCCGCCCACGGCCTGTTCGACCCGCGGCAGGAAGCGCGCGCGTATCTCGGCATCGAACTCCGGATTCTTCTGGAACCAGACGTGGCGCGGCTTCAGGTAGCCGGGATCGTCAACGGGCAGGAACCAGAAGTCCAGCACGTCTTGCCATGGGTGTCGCGTCATGCGGCGCCTCCTCAGCTTTCCCAGGTGACGTTGACGTTCTTGGCCTGGGCCTTGCGCAGCATGTCCAGCAGCGGGAAAGCGCGCTGCCGCAAGCCCACGTAGCGGGCGGCCTTTTCTTTCTCCTCCGGATTGTCTTCGTCGAAGCGGGGCTCGCGTTCGCCGCCTATCGCCGCCTCGATGCGGCGGATGGCCTCGGGCAACTGTTCGGGCGTGAAGACCCCCCGGGTGCCGGCGGCGATTTCCGACATCTTGCCGGCCAGTTCCAGCAACGGCTTGGCATGTTCGCCAAGCATGATGACTTCGCCGGCGGCCTTGGATCTGAAGGTGACGATCATGGTTCTCCGCGCTCCGTGTCGATGACGTTCACCACATTATGGCGGAAGCGGCGGCTTGCTCCGTGCGAGGACTTCTCCCCTCGGCCGGAACGCCCTTCATTTGTCGATGATGCGATACGTTTGTTAAAGTCATGTAACGGAATGTGTCGACCCGACGCACGCCACCACAATGATGACCAGGGGGAAAACTTGATACGTACCATGATCGCCGGCGCCGCGCTGGCGCTGCTCGCCGCTTGCGGAGGCGGCGATGGCTCCGATTCCACGCCCGACGCCAGTGCCGCCGGCTTCTGGAACGGCAGCGCGGGTAGCGACACGCTGCTCGCCATGCTGGTGGCCGAAAACGGCGAGGTCTGGGGCTTCTATACCGATGCGGGCAGCGATCGCGCGCCGCAGGACTACGGCCTCATCCACGGCACCAGTTCGGTCCGGGGCACCACGCTCACCGCCAAGGGAAGGGACTACCGCAGCAACGGCCAGGTGGCCGAGGGTTCGCTCACGGCGGAGGTCGCCGAGAAGAAGCGCTTGAAGGGCAAGATCGCCTCGGGCGGCGAAATCGGTTTCGCGGCCGACTACGACAGCTCGTACGAACAGCCCGCCAAGCTGGACGACCTGAAGGGCGATCCCTGGCTGCTGGCCGACAATTCGGGCGGATCGTCCGTCATCTCGGTGGCCGCCGATGGCTCGGTCACGGGTTCGGCAGCCGGCCTCCAGGGCGGTACCTGCGCGTTGACCGGCAGCGTCGCGCCGCAGCCGGGCCGCCATTACTTCAACATCACGATCAAGTTCGCCGACAGCCCGGAATGCCTGCTGCGCAACCAGGCCATCCAGGGCGTGGCCATCCACGAACTGGTCAATGGCCAGGGCTTGCTGGTCGGGGCGCTCCTGACCGCGGACAAGTCGCGGGCGCTCATCGCGGTGGGGATGCGCCGTTTCACCTGAGGCCGCAAGCGCGGAAGGCGCCGGGCGGTTCTTCGTGAACTTTGTGTTACCTTTTGCGACAGAACGGCGTTCGGGGGGACATCGCCGCAACGGCAGGCCGGGCCTGCCTGATCCCGTCCTGCTTCATGCAACGGGCGGATGGATGCCGTTTCGCAACAATGAATTCCAACAAAGGGGAATGGCAATGATGACAACGAAAACCGCCGCGGCCATCGCCGCATTGAGCCTGGTCGCCGCCTGCGGTGGGGGAGACTCGGGCAACAACGACGGCCCGCCGGTCGACAATGCCAATGCGGAAGGCTTCTGGGAAGGCGAGACCGGGGCGGGCGATCCGCTGGCTCTCATGGTGACCGACGACGGCAAGCTGTGGGGATTCCATTTGTCTTCCCGCAACGGTCTTTCCATCTTGCAGGGCAGCGGGTCCAGCCAGGGGAAAAACTATACCGCCAGCGGCAAGGCCTTCTCGTCGGTGGGGGCGGGCAACGCCATTTCGCTCAGTGCCACGGTGGAAGAAAAGAAAACGCTGCAGGGCAATGTGTCCGGCAGCCAGGCGTTCAGCTTCAAGACCACTTATGACGCCGTCTATGAGCAGAAGGCCAGCCTGGACGACGTGAAGGGCAACTGGAGCGCCGAGTCGGGCGGGGCGGCATATTCCACGACGATTTCCGAATCGGGGGCATTGACCGGCCATGTCGCCGCCAGCGGCGGGCGATGCGATTTCTCCGGTTCGGTGGCGCCGCACGCCAGCAAGAACTATTTCCGTATCACCGTCAAGTTCGCCAACAATTGCGCGTCGCCCTACGCCGGCACATCCACCTCGGGCATCGCGCTCATCACGCCGGCGAGCGCCGGCCAACCGGCAGCCATGCTGGGGGCCTCGGTTTCGGAGAACGGCTCGTTCCTGTTCCCGCTGGCCGGAGTGCGCAGCAGCGGCGGTTGAGGCGCCACGGAAAGCGCCGGGTCGGGGCAACCGGCGCTTTTCCCTCCCCAGGGCCGGCGGCTGTTAACATTCCGCTCTTGGCCTTTCATTTACCGCAATATTCCCAGCCATGCTCCCCGAGCAACAGGAACAACTTCTCGGCCTCCTGGGCGCCGCCGTCAAGGCCGTAGCCCCCGAGGCCACGCCCACTTTGCTGCTGGAGCGGCCCAAGGTGGCGTCCCACGGCGATGCCGCCACCAACGTGGCGATGCAGATCGCCAAGCCCTTGAAACGCAATCCGCGCGAGCTGGCGCAGGCCATCGTCGATGCCCTGCTGGCGCAGCCGGGCGCCGCCGAGCTCCTGCAGAGCGCCGAGGTGGCCGGGCCAGGTTTCATCAACCTGCGCATCGCGCCCGCGGCCAAGCAGGCCGTGATCGACGCCATCCGCGTGCGCGGCGCCGAGTTCGGCCGCGCGCCGTCCAACGGCCGCAAGGTGATGGTCGAATTCGTATCGGCCAACCCCACCGGGCCGCTGCACGTGGGCCACGCCCGCCAGGCCGCGCTGGGCGATGCCATCTGCCGCCTGTTCGACGCCAGCGGCTGGAACGTCACGCGCGAGTTCTACTACAACGACGCGGGCAACCAGATCAACAACCTCGCCATCAGTGTGCAGGCGCGCGCGCGCGGCTACGGTCCCGAGCATCCCGATTTTCCTGCCGACGGCTATCGCGGCGAATACATCTCCGACATCGCGGCCGACTATCTCGCCGGGAAGACGGTGCAGGCGGCCGACGCCGAGCCGGTCACCGCCGCGGGCGACCCCGAGAACCTCGAAGACATCCGCAAGTTCGCCGTCGCCTACCTGCGCCGGGAACAGGATCTCGACCTGCAGGCCTTCGACATGAAGTTCGACAACTACTACCTCGAAAGCTCGCTCTATACCTCGGGACGGGTCGACCAGACCGTGCAGCGCCTCATCGCCAGCGGCCACACCTACGAGCAGGAAGGCGCGCTGTGGCTGCGCACTACCGAGCTGGGCGAAGGCGACGACAAGGACCGCGTGATGCGCAAGTCCGACGGCGGCTACACGTACTTCGTGCCGGATGTCGCCTATCACGTCACCAAGTGGGAGCGCGGCTACACCAAGGCCATCAACATCCAGGGCTCGGACCACCACGGCACCGTGGCGCGCGTGCGCTCGGGCCTGCAGGCGCTGGACGTCGGCATCCCCAAGGGCTATCCCGACTACGTGCTGCACAAGATGGTCAAGGTCATGCGCGGCGGCGAAGAGGTCAAGATCTCCAAGCGCGCGGGCAGCTACGTGACCATGCGCGACCTCATCGACTGGGTGGGGCGCGATGCCGTGCGCTACTTTCTGATACAGCGGCGCGCCGATACCGAATTCGTGTTCGACGTCGACCTGGCGCTCAAGCAGACCGACGAGAACCCGGTCTACTACATCCAGTACGCGCACGCGCGCATCTGCTCGGTGCTGGCGCAATGGGGCGGCGACGAGGCCGAGCTCGCTCGCGCCAATACCTCGCTGCTCACGGCCGAACGCGAGTTCCTGCTGCTGCAGCGGCTGGCCGAATTCCCTTCAATGGTCGGACTCGCCGCGAACGATTTGTCGCCCCACCATGTCGCTTTCTGGCTGAAGGACTGCGCCGCCGATTTCCACGCCTACTACAATGCCGAGCGCGTGCTGGTGGACGATGCCGAATTGAAGCTGGCGCGCTTGGCGCTGCTCGCCGCAACCCGCCAGGTACTGGCCAACGGACTGGCGTTGCTGGGCGTTTCCGCTCCGCAACGGATGTAACGATTCATGGTGCCCACAGCGAAGACGATTCCCTCCGGGGAAGGCAGACAGGTAAACGCCCCGCATGGCCCTATCGCGGCACCCGGGGCGCAACGGGGCGGCACGATGTTCGGCCTGATGGCCGGACTGCTCGTCGGCCTGCTGGTGGCCGTGCTCGTGGCCTTCTACATCACCAAGGCGCCGGTGCCCTTCGTCAGCCGCGGCACGCGCCCCGCCGCGCCGGCCCAGCCGCCCGACCCCGCCAACGCGCCCGATCCCAATCGCAGCCTATACGGCAAGGACGGTCCGGCCGGCCCCCCCTCCGGTTCGGCGCCGTCGGCCACCCAGCCAGCCCCCGCGCCGGTGCCGCAGGCTACCCGCGACCCGCTCGGCGAATTCCTCGCCAGCCAGGGCGTGAACAAGAACGCGCAACCGCCGGCTTCCGCGCCAGGCGCTCCGGCCGCCCCCGGCGGTAGCGGGACGTATTTCCTGCAGGTCGGCGCCTACCGGGTCATCGAAGACGCCGAAGCGCTCAAGGCCAAGCTTGCTTTCATGGGCTTCGAGGCGCGCCTGGAGACCGCCGACGTGGCGGCGGGCACCGTCCATCGTGTACGCGTGGGGCCGTTCACCCGGCTCGACGACATGAACCGCACGCGCGCGCGCCTGGCCGAAAACGGCATCGAGGCCGCCGTCGTGAAGAAATGAGCCGGCGGAACTTCGCCGAGTTATCCGCGGTCCGAGTTTGCACCGTGCCCGGCGCCCAGGCGGCCCCGGGCCTCGTTACTAGAGGAATCCTATGATCGGTCGCTTCCACCTTCGCCGCATGTTCACCGGCCTGGCGCTCGCCGCCGGCCTCGTCGCCGCCTTGCCCGGCATCGCCCAGGCGCAACAGCCGCGCGAAGGCACCGACTACATCCGCCTGCAGCAACCCCAGGCCACCGACGCACCGGGCAAGATCGAAGTCACCGAGTTCTTCTGGTACAGCTGCCCGCACTGCAACGCGCTCGAGCCGAGCCTGGAGGCCTGGGTCAAGAAGCTGCCGGCCGACGTCGTGGTGCGTCGCGTGCCCGTCCGCTTCAATGCCGGCATGGAGCCGCAGCAGCGCCTCTACTACACGCTCGAAGCCCTGGGCAAGGTCGAACAATTCCACCGCCTCGTGTTCACTGCCATCCACGAGCAGCGCCAGCCTCTCAACACCGCCAACCGCATCTTCGACTGGGCCGAGAAGGCTGGCCTGGACCGCAAGCAGTTCATGGACGCCTACAACTCGTTCGGCGTGCAATCCAAGGTCCAGCGCGCCACCCGGCTCGCCGAGGCCTACAAGATCGACGGCGTTCCCACTCTGGCCATCAACGGCCGCTACCTGACCTCGCCGTCGCTGACGGGCAGCAACGTCGGCGCCTTGCAGGTCGCCGACTTCCTGATCGGGAAAGAAAGGACCCCCCCTACGCGCTGACGCGCGCAAGGTAAGCCCACCCCGCGCGGCTTACGCCGCACCCCTCAAGGGGCGGCGCTGGCGGACCGGCAAAGCCGGATCCGCGGCGCCCTGGGGCGATCCCGGGGCAGTTCCCAGGTCGCTAAGTCCGGCCAGAAGAGCCGAAATCGACCTGGCCTAGCGCTCCCGCCGGATCCACGGCTTTTTGCACCCGGCCCGCCAGGGCCTGCGCTTCGGCCGCCGCATACCGGTGATAGAAGCGCTCGTTGTACGGCCCTACCCCGTGCTCGGCGCTGAAGCTGCCACCGAACCGGCGCACGACCAGGTCGTAGATCGCGATCCGCAGTCGTTCCACCGTATCCGCGTCGTACGCCGGCGTGGCATCGTGCGGCCAGACGATGTTGAAGTGCGTTCCGCCGTCGGCCCAATGGCCGAAATCGAACAGCCGCAGCCACGGAAAATCGCGCTCCAGCAATTGTCGCGCCGTCGTCTGGAATTCCACCATCGACGACCGCGGCACCGCGATATCGAACGCGATCAGCTTGCCCTGGTGGCGAATGGATTCGCTGATCGAATGGCGGATTTTCCAGAGATCCGGTCCGCCATCGAGCACCGCATTGGCCACCAGCACGTCGAATTGGCGTTCCAGGAAGTCATTCAACGCCGACTGCAGGTCCACGCCCAGCACTTCCCGCGACGAGGTGGCGGCCAGTTCCACCAGCAGGCAGTAGTCGGGAATGGGTTCCGGCGCGAACGGATTGGCCACCCCCGGCACGTGATCGATGACCGACTGCACGGTCGAGCTCGACATGCCTTCATAGGCCGTCAGGAAATCGCCGAATTCACCCTCCAGCGCGATCAGCAGCTCCAGCACCGCCTCCTGGCTCGTCGGCACGATCAGGGCGGTGGCGGTCTGGCGGGGCAAGGGATGGACCTGCACCACGGCGCGGGTGATCACGCCGCCCGCGCCGCTCACGCCCACGAACAGCTGCTTCAGGTCGTAGCCGGTGTTGTTCTTGCGCAGGCCGCTCATCAGGTCGAGCACCTGGCCGGGCGGATCGGCCAGCACGACCTCGATGCCCAGCAGGTTGTGGCGCACGTCGCCATAGCGGATCAGGCGCGAGCCGCCGGTATTGGTGGCGATCATGCCGCCCAGCGATGGATTGGCGCCCAGGTCGATCGGAAAGCACAGGCCGTGTTCGGCCAGCTTGTCGTTCAGTTCCTGCAAGGTCACGCCCGCGCCCACGGTGGCGGTGCGGTTGGCGCGGTCCACGAGGATCTCGCCGCGCAGTCGCTCCAGGCTCAACACCACCTGGTTGCCGCTTTCGTCCGGCGTGCTCGCGGCCACGAGGCCGGTATTGGCGCCCTGCGCGATCAGCGGCGTGCCCGTCTCCACGCAATGGCGGACCACGGCGGCGACCTCGCCGGTCGAGCCGGGACGCACGACCAGCGCGGCCTTGCCGTTGCCGTAGCGGGCGCCCGTCTCATAGCGGGCCTTGTCGGCCGGGTCGATGTAGACGTTGGCCTCGCCCACCAGGGCGGCGAGCGCGCCGTGCAAATCGGAAATGGAAGAAGAAGTCATCGCAGTCTCTGTGATGCGCCGCGCCCCGATGAACCGGCACAGTATTCCAAGCCAAGATACTATCTCACGATCCCGATGAGGTGGATCCGCCTTCATGACCTTGAATCACCCATGGCACAACGCCTCGACCCGAAAGGGGGGTATGAGAATCTTCATTACCGGCGCAAGCAGCGGAATCGGCAGGGCCCTGGCCGCCCATTACGCCGCGCGCGGCGCCAGTCTCGGCCTCGTCGGCCGGCGCGAACCGGCGTTGCGCGAGCTTGCGGGCTCGCTGCCGGGCAGCCACCGCTGCTATCCGCTCGACGTGCGCGACCGGGCCGCGCTGCATGCGGCAGCGCGCGATTTCCTGGCCGGCGGCGCGGTCGACCTGGTAATCGCCAACGCCGGCATCAGCACCGGTACGCTGACCGAGGAAATGGATGATTTCGATGCCTTTCGCGCCGTGGTCGATACCAATCTCGTGGCCATGGTGGCCACCTTCGAGCCCTTCGTCGCGGCCATGAAGCAGGCCGGCCGCGGCCAGCTGGCCGGCATCGCGAGCGTGGCCGGCATACGCGGGCTGCCTGGCGCGGGGGCGTACAGCGCGTCCAAGGCGGCGGTCATCGCCTATTGCGAAAGCCTGCGCAACGAGCTGTCCCCTTACGGTATCCGTGTGTCGACCATTGCGCCGGGCTATATTCGCACACCCATGACCGCCCGCAATCCCTATCCCATGCCGTTCCTGATGGACGCGGACGTGTTCGCCGCCAAGGCGGCGCGCGCTCTCGACCGGGGTGTGCGCTATGCCGTCATTCCGTGGCAGATGGCCATCGTCGCCAAGCTGCTGCGCCTGCTGCCGGACGCGGTCTACGACCGCCTGGCCGTGCGGGCTCCCCGCAAACCCAGACACCGCTGACCGCCCGCTTTCCACGAGGCCACGCCGTTCCATGCCCGCTCCGCTCCGCCGCTACTTCCCTTTCCTGAACTGGCCTCGCCCCACGGCCGCCGATCTCGCATCCGATGCCCGGGCCGGCTTCACGCTGGGCCTGATCCTGGTTCCGCAGGCCGTGGCCTATGCGATGCTGGCAGGCATGCCTCCCATCACCGGCCTGTACGCCGCTCTGGTGCCGCCGGTGATCAGTGTGCTTTGGGGATCGTGCCAACTGCTCGGCGCCGGTCCGGTGGCGCTCACCAGCATGCTGGTGGCCGGTTCGCTGGCGGGCATGGCCGCGGCGGAATCGGCACGCTGGGTGGAGCTGGCGATCTGGCTGGCGTTGATGGCGGGTGCCATCCAGATCCTGATCGGCGCGTCCCGGCTTGGCATGGTGGTGAACTTCCTGCCCGGATCGGTGGTAGGCGCCTTCACCCAGGCCGCGGCGCTGCTGATCATGCTGTCGCAATTGCCCGCGATGCTGGGGCTGGACTGGAGCGCATCGCGCGCCGCCCTCGCCGCCGGCGATGCCGCCGGTCTGGTCGGCGGCGTCGACTGGACGGCCTTTGCTTTCGGCATGGGAACGCTGGTGTTCCTCTTCGCCTTGAAGAAGCACAGCAAGCGGCTGCCCACCGTGCTGGCGGCGGCGCTCGTCACAGGCGTGATCAGCTGGGCCATCGACTATGGCGCGCGCGGCGGCGCGGTCGTGGGGGCCTTGCCCGCCGGCCTGCCGGCGTTTTCCATTCCCAAGCCGTTGGACTGGGAAGACTACCGGAGCCTTCTGCCCGCGGCGGCGGTGATCGCGCTCGTGAGCTTCGTCGAAGCCCTGTCCAGCGCCAAGACCATCTCGCGCAGCACACGCCAGCGCTGGAACGAAGACCAGGAGTTCATCGGCCAGGGGTTGGCCAAGGTGGCCAGCGGCCTGAGCGGCGCATTCCCCGTCAGCGCTTCATTCTCGCGGTCGGCGCTGAACCTATTCGTCGGCGCCCGCACCGGCTGGTCGGCGCTGTTCGCTTTCGTCTGCGTGCTGGCAAGCCTGCTGTTCCTGACGCCCGCCATCGCGCATTTGCCACGCGCGTTCCTGGCAGCGGTCATCATCGTGCCGGTCACGAACCTGATCTCGCCGCGCTTCTTCGCCAGGCTGTGGCACACGTCGCGCGCGGAAGCGTGCATTGCCGCGGCCACCGCGGTCGCCACCCTGATCGCCGCGCCGCAATTGCAGTGGGGGATACTCGCGGGTTTCATCCTGTCGCTGGGTTATTTCCTGTACCAGCGCTCGCATCCGCGCATCGTCGAAGTCGGCGTGCACGCCGACGGCACGCTGCGCGACCGCCAGCGTTTCGGCTTGCCGCCGCTGGCGCCCGACCTCCTGGCGGTGCGGATGGACGCAGCCCTGAGCTTCGTCACCGCCAACCCGCTCGAGCATTTCATTACCGAGCGCTGCCGGGCCGACCCCGGCATCCGGCGGGTGCTGATCTATGCGGGCCCCATCAACAGCATCGACGTGACCGGTGTCGACACGCTCACCTATCTCATCGGTACCCTGCGCGACCAGGGCGTAGAGGTCTATCTGGCGGGCGTGAAAAAACAGGTGGAAGACGTGCTGGAAACCGCCGGCGTCACCCGGCTCCTGCCCCCCGAGCATGTCTTCCGCACCGAGCGCGAGGCGATAGACCGGCTGGCGGCGGCCTGAGCGCGCCCGCGCGCCCGCGCGCCCGCCCGGCCGCCCGAAGGGCTCAGGCTTTCAGCAATTCAGCCAGCATCCAGGCCCCGGCCGGCCCCAGCGGGCGCTGGTTGGACCACAAGACGTCCACCGGCAGCAGGCGTTCCTGTCCGGGCACGTGCAGTTCCACCAGTTCGCCCGGGGCGAAGCGGGACACCAGCCAGCGCGGCAGGCGGGCCCAGCCGAAATTCATGATCGCCATTTCCAGCAACAGCAGGTAATAGGGTGCCGACCAGGTGCGTCCCCGCGCGACGCGGCGGCCGTCTTCTTCATAGGGCGCGATGCGCAGCTCGCGCTCGCCCCGCAGGTCGGCCTCGTTCACGCATTGGCGCTTCGCCAGGGGATGCCCCTTGCCAGCCACCAGCACCATCTCCGACTGTTCGGGCAAGGTCCTGTGTTCGATGTCGGGTGGATAGCTCTCCTGGGCGCGCACCAGGCCCAGGTCGGCGCGGCCGCGCTGTACGGTGGCGACGGTGTCCCAGTCTTCCGAGATCATGCATTCGAATTCCAGCTCGGGATATTGGCGGTCGAGCGCGCCCAGGATGGTTTCGAAGCGTTCGGACTGATAGGTATCCGACAGCGCCAGCGTCAACCGGGCCTCGTGTCCCGCCGCGAACCGGCCGGCCGCCCGGCCCAGGCGCTCGGCGCTGGCGAGTACCTGGGCGGCTTCCACCAGCAGCGCCTGGCCGGCTGGCGTCAGGGTCGGCTGGCGCGTGGCCCGGTCGAACAATCGCACGCCCAGGTCGATCTCCAGGTTGGCAATGCTCTCGCTGATGCTCGATTGCCGCTTGCCCAGCTTGCGGGCGGCGGCCGAGAACGAGCCCAGCGCCGCGGCCTGCGTGAAGGCGGCGAGGGCGTCGAGGGAATAGGCCATGGCGGGGCTCCAAGCAATCGGAAAATCCGATAGTTATCACATTTTATTAAACGGGTTTGTCGAAGAAAATGGCAAGCAAGAAGTGTTGAACGAGAGGTTTGACGTGGTACCCAAGAAAACCCTGGGCGAACGGCTGGCCCATGCCCTGCTCTTCGAAATCATCGCTGTGGCGCTGTGCGCGCCGGCCCTGGCATGGATCATGGGCAAGCCGCTGCTGCACATGGGCGCGCTCACGGCCGCGATTTCCCTGGTCGCCATGCTATGGAACATGGTCTACAACGCCGGCTTCGAACGCGTGGAACGGCGCCTGGGATGGGTGCGCGACACCCGCGTGCGCGTGGGCCACGCACTGGGCTTCGAGGGCGGGCTGATCGTGATCGTGGTGCCCCTGGCCGCCTGGTGGCTGGGCATCTCGCTGTGGGAGGCGCTGGTCCTGGATATCGGGCTGTTGCTGTTCTTTCTGCCTTATACCTACCTGTACAACCTCGTGTACGACCGGGCGCGGGATCATTGGGCGGGAACAAACGGACAAACCTGCTAGGGAATGTCCCGCCGGCACGCCGGTCTTAAGATTGGTTTAAGAACCGGCTGCCACCATGCGGCAGCCCAATCCATGGCCGACATTCGCGGAGGATGCCATGACACCGCATGAACGAACCCTGCTCGAGGACTTCCTGAACAAGCTCGCCGGCGTCCAGGGCGTAGACAAGGATGCCGAAGCTGACGCGCTGATCCGCCAGCAAGCCGCGCGTCAGCCGGATGCGCTGTACCTCACCATCCAGCGCGCGCTGCTGCTCGAGCATGCGCTGGCAGACGCAAAGGCCCGCATCGCGGAGCTGCAGCAGAAGATCGACGATCTCGAGGCCCGTCCGCCCACCAAGTCTTCGGGCAGTTTCCTGGGAGGCCTGCTGGGCGGGGATGCCTGGGGCCGGTCGTCCAGGCGCGAGGAGGCGTCTTCCGGCCCGCTGATCGGCAGCAGGCTCGGCCAGCGCGCCGGCTTGCCCGCCGGCAATCCCGCAGCCCCGCAGTCCTATGCGCAGTCCCCGGCGGCGGGCGGCATGGGCAGCTTCCTGGGCAACGCCGCCGCCACCGCGGCCGGTGTGGCGGGCGGCATGTTCCTCTTCAACGGCATCGAGCATCTGCTGGGCGGCGGGGCGAACGCGGCGGCCCAGGCGGCGGGGAATGCGCCCGTGTCCGAAACGATCACCGAAAACATCACCAACAACTACGGCACCGACGCCGGCCAGGATGGGACCGGGGACCTGCAGGCGGATGCGTCGCAGGACGGCGACGGCTGGCTGGACGAGGGGGACTCCTTCGGCGACGACGATTTCGTCTGAAGCCGGCGCGGCTCGCGCGGCGAGCGCCGCCGCGCGAGCCGCCTCAGGCCTGGTCCAGCGCCCGCACGTCGGCCCGTCGCCACCACAGCAGCGCCATGCCGGGCAGGGCGATGATGGCCGTCATCAGGAAGAAGGCCGGCCAGCCGTAGGTCTCCACCATGGGAGGCGCCAGCGGCCCCGCCAGGTAGGTGCGCCCCACGGCCGACAGGGCCGACAGCAGCGCGAACTGGGTGGCCGAGAAGCGGTGGTCGCACAGGCCCATCAGCAGCGCCACGAAGGCCGCCGTACCCATGCCGCCGCACAGGTTCTCGATGCCCACGGCGGCGGCCATCAGCAGGATGCTCTTGGGGCTGATGGCGATCAGCCAGAACCCCAGGTTGGAGACGGCCTGCAGCAGCCCGAACAGCATCAGCGAACGAAACAGCCCCAGCCGCGCGAGCAGCGAGCCGCCCGCCAGCGCGCCGATGATGGTGGCTCCCAGGCCGAGTACCTTGTTGATGGTGCCGACTTCGGTCGCGGAAAAACCCGCGCCTCGTATCAGGAAGGCGGTCGACAGGCTGCCCGCGAAAGCGTCGCCCAGCTTGTACAGCACGATCAGCACCAGCAGCACGATGGCGCCGGGACGGCGGAAAAATTCCAGCAGCGGTCCGGCTACCGCTTCGGCCAGCGTGCGCGGAGCGGTTGCCGGGGTCTCCGGTTCGGGCGCCCAGAGCGTGGCGAGGATCGCCAGGCCCATCAGTGCGCCCATGAGCACGTACATGTTGCCCCAGCCCAGCCAGCTGTCGGCGATGACGAGCGCGAGCCCTCCGGACACCAGCATCGCCAGGCGGTATCCCAGTACCGACACCGCCGCGCCCGCGCCTCGTTCCTCTTTGCGCAGCACGTCGGTCCGGTAGGCGTCGAAAGCGATGTCCTGCGAGGCGGAGCAGAAGGCCACGAAGACCGCGATCAGTGCCAGCGGCAGCAGCGCCGCACTGGGCGAAAGCAGGCCCATCGCCATGATGGACAGCGCGAGCAGCAATTGCGTCACCACCATCCAGCCGCGCCGCCGGCCCAGCAGGGGCGGGGTGTAGCGGTCCATCAGCGGCGCCCACAGGAACTTGAGCGTGTAGGCGGATCCCACCAGGGTCAGGAAGCCGATGGCTTGCAGCGACACGCCGTCGACGGTGGCCCAGGCCTGCAGGGTGCCGGTGGTCAACGCCAGCGGCAGGCCGCTGGCAAAGCCGAGCGCCAGCAGCGGCGCCACGCGCCGGTTCGTGTACAGCGACGAAGCGGCGGCCGGCGCCTGCGGGCGCGCGTTCAAAATATCTTTCCGCTGCGGCCGTAGTCGAGCACGATCCAGTTCATCGCGGCGACCAGATCGCCGGCAGCCCCGGATTTGAAAGCCTCGTCCAGGCGCTTCATGTAGGAAAGCAACTGGGTCTTGGCGGTTTCGGCGAAGGCCGGGTCGATGCCCTGGTCTTCATAGAGCAGCACGTACGAGCGGGCGAAGCCGTAGATCAGGAAATACGCGGCGGCGTGTTCCGAATCGCTGGAAACCAGCGCCAGCGAGCCTTCCTTGACCTTGAGGAAACTGTCGGTACCGGGAGCCTGGGCGGCGAAACGTTGGATCAGATCGGTGAAGTTCATAACACAAGGGTAACGATAAAAGTCAGGGGAGGCGGGCAATGCCGCCATGGGCCTTGGACCATTCGGATGTGTGGAGCAGGAACCCTTCTACTTTTTCTATATCGGCGGCGGACAGGGCGGTGCCCGTTCTGGCCTGCGCGATGATGTCCTGCCAGGTGGCCAGCGCATGCATCGCAACGCCGATTTCCTCCATGGTACGCCGGCTTTCGACAAACGTATCGTAATAGAAGATGCTCAGCACGTGTTCCAGTTCGAGCCCCGAGTCACGCACCGCCTTGCAGAAGTTGCGCTTGCTCTGGCCGTCCGTGGTGAGGTCGTCCACCAGCAGCACGCGCGACCCGGGTTCGGCGGCGCCTTCGATCTGGGCGTTGCGGCCAAAACCCAGCGGTTTCTTGCGCACGATCAGCAGCGGCAGCGACAACCGGTCGGCCAGCCATGCCGCGTACGGCACCCCCGCGGTCTCGGCTCCGGCGATCGCGTCGATGTTCTGCACGCCGATGCGATTGCGCACCACCGACAGCGCCGCTTCCACCA
>Ga0180223_1000310_pt1 | contig 72622 bp, 58 predicted proteins | sample eDN5th30CKraftOP_FD_151337 | JGI IMG/M metagenome (GOLD analysis project Ga0180223, IMG submission 151337) | Enriched Organic Plus compost microbial communities from Emeryville, California, USA - eDNA 5th pass 30_C Kraft OP (version 2) (version 2) ...
GCGGGCGCGTCGCCCACCGGAACCAGCCGGCCCCACCGCCCGTGCTCCAGGATTTCCGCCGGTCCGCCCGGGCTGTCCGTGCTGACCACGGGGGTGCCGCAGGCCATGGCTTCGACCAGGACATTGCCGAAGCCTTCCCAGCGCGACGACAGCGCGAACACCGCCGCGCGGCTCATCCAGCGATACGGGTTGTCCTGGAAGCCGGCCAGCAGGATGTCGCCGGCGTACGGGCTGCGCGCAATGCGCGCCTCCAGCGCGGGGCGCTGGGCGCCTTCGCCCAGGATGGCCAGCCGCGCCGGCATGGCGCCCCGCAGGATGCCGAAGGCCTCGATCAGGGTTGGAAAATCTTTTTCCGGCCCCAGCCGGCCCGCGCCAAGCACGACGGGCGGTTCGCCGGGCGCGAACCAGGGATGGGGCGGGGGCTCCGCTCCCTTGCGCCGCAGCACGCCGGTCTCTATCGGGTTGTGGCGGGTCACGATGCGGTCGCGCGGATAGCGCAGGATGGCGGCCAGGTCGTCGGCCACGCCGCCGGAAACCGCCACGACGGCGTCGGCGCTTGCATAGGCCCGGCGCATCAGCCACGGCAGCGCGCGCGATACCAGGGGGCCGGCGTCGGCCAGGGCCTGCGACAGGTTGGCGTGCTCGCTGAGCACCAGGCGCAGCGGCACGCCGGAAAGGCGCCGCGCCCAGGACGACACCACATTGGCGTAGTTCATCGCGGACATCATGACCTGCGGCCGCTCGCGGCGCAGATAGGCCGCCAGCGGCGCGGCGGCGCCCAGCGTGCGGCGCCCGTCCAGGCTCATCACGCGCACGCCGGCGTCCACGTCCCGCCGATAGATGCCTTCGTCCCTGACCAGCACCAGATCCACCGCCAGGCCGCGCCGGGCCAGGCCGTTGGCCAGCGAGACCATGACGCGTTCCGCCCCGCCGCCGTGCAGCGAGGGAATGAACAAGGCCACGCGGCCGTCGCGGCCTGGCGCATGGGCGGCGCTGGCGCCCATGTCCGGATTCGGGCTCATGTTCATGCCGCGCGCCCATGCTGGTGGATGAAGGCCGTATTGCGCTGGCGGCCCACGGCATGCAGGAAATCGCGCGCCAGTATCTGCCGGATGGGCGTCAGCCGCGCGGGCGTGGCCTCCAGCAGGGACGCCACGATGGACTGCGGCGCGCTCTGGGCGAACTGGCCCGCCGCCACGCAGGCCTCGGGCTTGCCGCAATAGGTGAACAGCTGCAATACCTTGGGGTCCCACTCGAATCCGATCACGGGCACGTCCAGCGCCATGGCGACGACAGCCGCATGCATGCGGTACGCCGCCAGGGCGCGATAGCTGCCTATCTTGCGCAGCAGGTCGTCCGGGCTGCGTATGGAGGTGCATACCGAGAGTCCGGGATGGCGCGGGGCGAGCCGATCCCAGAGGGCCTGGGCGAAAGCGTCGTCCATGCCAGAGCCGTTGGACAGCAGTTCGATATTCTCGGCGCCTATGCGCTTGGCCAGCGCATCCGCCACGGCCTCCCACCATTGCATGGCCTGCCGGGGCTGGGCCATGGGGTGCCAGGGCGCCACCGCGCGCAGCACGTCGGGGGCGATGACGCCCAGGCCGACGGTGGCCGTGGGCCTGGGGGGGGCGTCTTGCCGCGCCAGATACAGGGCGCTGTCGAAGCCGCACATGATCTTGCCTTCCGACTGGGGGCCGTCTTCCTGGGCCGCGTCCCTGATCAGCGCGTAGGAGTGTCCGTCGCGGCAGATGACGCCCTGCACCGCGGGCGAACGCAGGATGCGGGCGATGATGCGGCGTGCCAGCCAGCTGTGGCGCTGGCCCGCGCCGACCGAGAACAGCGTCAGCGGCACCTCGTGGCGCTCGCATTCCTGCACGACGCGCAGGATGAGCAGGGGGAAGTTCAGGAAGTTGTCCATCAGCAGATTGCCGCCGCCCACCACCACGCGCGTGTAGCGCCGCACCTGGTAGTTCGCCGCCGTCCTGCGGTAGCGTCCCAGGTAGAACAGGAAGGCGATGGCGTAATTGATGGCGCGGCTGCGCAGCAGCCATTGCCTCAGGCCTGCGCCCGGCGCGCGGCCGGCCGTGGCGCTGGGCGCCGTGGGTGCCGCGGGTATTGCGGGTATTGCGGGTATTGCGGGCGTCGCGCTTGCGGCGGCCGTGCCGCCGTAGAAGTCGCCAAAGTCCGCCTGCACCGCATGGTCGCGGCACAGCTTCTCTATGGCCAGGCGGATGACGCCGTCGCCTATGTTCCTGGAGGCGTATTCGCCGATGAAAAGTACTTTGTTCATGCCCGGTGTCCGGACGCTTGCGCGCCGCCCGCGCGCCATGCCGCCAGGCGGCCGCGCAGGAAGCGGTATCCACCCACGCCGGCCGCATGGCTGGCGGCGACATAGATGAAGGTAAAGGACGCCGCCCCGGCCAGCGCGCTCCATGCGTCCGGCAGCGCCAGGGCGCGCAGCAGCAGTCCGCTGGCCAGCACGGCCAGGCCCGCCGCCGCGATGGGCTCCAGCATGTCCTTGAACTGTTCTCTCCATCCGTAGCCCAGCAGTGCGGCGGAGTAGTGCATGTACGGCAGGCAGGAGAGCACGGTGGCGGCGATTTGCCCGACCAGGATGCCCTGGATGCCGTAAGGGATGGCCACGGCCAGCAGCAGCAGGTGCAGGCCTTTCTTGACCAGGCCCACATACAGCACCAGGTCGGTGCGCCCCTTGACCTTCAGCATGTTGAAGTTGACCGTGTGCACGGGGAAAAGGATGCCCGCCACGCACATCAGCTGCAGATAAGGCGCGGCGGGCAGCCAGCGCTCGTGAAAGGCGACCTGGAACAGGGGCGCGGCCAGCAGCGCGATCAGCGCCAGGCCCGGCGTGATGGCGAAGAACAGCAACTGCAGCACGGCGCGGTACATGCGCTTCAGGCCGGCGGGCTCGTCCTGCATCTGCGCCATGGCGGGGTAGGTGGCCTGCTGCACGGCGCTGTTGACCTGGTCGACCACCAGGTCGCGGATGCGCTTGGCGAAGTAATACAGGCCCGTGCCTTCGGCGCTGAAGAACTTGCCTATCACCAGCACGTAGGAGTTTTCGTACAGGACGTTCAGCACGCTTTCCAGCGTCAGCCGCGAGCCGAAGCCGAACATGCCGCGGAAAGAGGCCATGCTGAAGCGCGCAATGGGCCGCCACGGGCTGGCCACCCACAGTAGGCCGGTGGACACCGCCGCCGTGGTCATGAACTGGGCCACCAGGCTCCATACGCCCAGGCCGGCGTAGGCCAGGCCCACGGCCACCACGCCGGACACCAGCGTGGCGGTGGAATTGATCCTCATCAGCGCCTTGAAATCCATGTCGCGGTTCAGCTGCGCGAGCTGCACCACCTTCAGCGCGTTCACGAACAGAATCAGTCCCGTTACGCGTATCAGCACTTCCAGCTCGGGGTGCGCGTAGAACCGCGCTATCCAGGGCGCGGCGGCGTACAGCAGCAGATAGGTGGCCAGGCTGAGCGCCAGATTGGTGAAGAAGGCGGTGGACAGGTCGACGGCATCCAGCTCCTTCTGGCGGATGATGGCCTGGCCGAAGCCCGAGGTCATCAGGGCGTCGGCCAGCGCGTAGCAGATGGCGATCATGGCCATCAGGCCGAACGCCTCGGGGGCCAGGAACTTCGCCAGGAAAAGCGTGAAGACCACCGAAGCCCCCCGGCTGACCACCATGTTGGCCAGGTTCCAGAAGACGCCGTGGGCGACTTTCCTGTTCAGCCCGTCCATGTTTCAAGTCTCCTTGCCCGGGCTTTCATATTCATAGTGGGTGTAGCGGTAGCTGCCGTATTTGGAGCCGTAGCGACGCCTGGTGACGGTCAGGTCGTTGAAAATGACGCCCTTGACCTGGGCCCCGGCCTGGCGCAGCCGCTTGGCTGACTCTTCCAACTCGCCCAGCGTGGTGACTTCGGCCCGTGCCAGCAGGAAGACCGAGCCGGCATGCGGTGCCAGCGCCATGGCGTCGGACACGGCCAGGATGGGCGTGGTGTCCAGCAGGACGGCGTCGTACCGCGATGCCAGCCCGGACAGCACGCGGGCCGAGGACGGCGACAGCAGCAGTTCGGCGGGATTGGGCGGCAGCACGCCGGTGGTGATCAGGTCCACGTTGGGCAGCACGCCCTCGTGTATGGCCTGCTCGGCCGGCAGCGTGCCGCTGATCAGTTCGCTGAATCCGCCGGGCCGCTTCAGGCCGAAGTACTGATGCACATAGCCTTTGCGCAGGTCGGCGTCCACCAGCAGGACGCGCTTGTCGGCCGCGCCCAGCACGGCGGCGAAGTTCACGCTGGTGAACGACTTGCCGATGCCGGGCGTGGGGCCGGTGAACAGCACGATGTTGTTGGGCGCATCCAGCATGGCGAACTGCAGCGCCGTGCGCAGGCTGCGCAGGCTTTCCACCGCCGGGTCGCCGGGCACGGCGCGGGCCAGCACGTGCTTGCCGGCATGGCGGCCCGCCACCAGCTGGTGCAGCCTTTCCTGCGTCGGCGCGTGCGGGATGGTGGCGAACACATGCAGCCCCAGCGCGGATTCGATGTCATTGGGGTCCTTGATGCCGGGGCGCATCATATTGCGCAGGAAGGCCGTGCCCACGCCCAGCGCCAGGCCCAGCAGGGCCGAGATCGCCAGGACGAGCGGGCGGTTGGGCTTGATGGGCGATTCGGGCACCACCGCCTGGTCGACGACCCGCACGTTGCCTATCTTGCCTTCCTTGACCAGCCGCAGCTGTTGCGCGCTGTTGAGCAGGTTGACGTAAAGCTCGCCGTTGACCTTCACGTCCTGCATCAGGGTCAGCAACTGCTGCTCCAGGTCGGGCAGCTTCTTGATCTTGGCGCCCAGCTCGGCGATTTCGGCCTTGACGGCGGCGATCTGCTGGTCCAGCACCTTCACGCTGGGATGCTGGGCCGTGTACTGCGACATCAGCGTGCGCCGCTGCTGCTCCAGGTCGAAGAGCTGGGACTGCAGCTTTACCGAGGTGTTCAGGGACAGGGAACCTTCGGTGCCCAGGTCGAAGGTGCCGTGCCTGTCCCGGAAAGCCGTGTACTTGTCCGCCGCCGCGTCCATCTTGCCCTTCAGCTCGGGAAGGAAGTCGTCCAGGAAGGTCAGCGACTTCTCGGCCTCGGCCGCCTTGCGGCGGATGTTCTGCTGGACGTAGGCCTCCCCCACGGCGTTGAGTATGCGCGTGATGCGCCGCGCATCCGTGCCGGCCAGGGTGGCCGACAGCACGCCGGACTGCTTGCCCTTCTCGGCGATCTCCAGGCTGTCCTGCAAGCCCTTGATCATGCTCAGCCGGGACTGCCGCTTCACCGTAAAGCGCGCGCCCGGCTTGGCATTCAGCTCGCTGACCAGTATGCGCGCCGGCGCGCCGTCGATGTCGAAGTCGGTCAGCTGGCCCACCTTGCCCCGCATCAGTTCGCGGCCGTCGGGGTCGCGCAGGGCGTAGCCTTGCTCCGTCGCCAGCAGCGCCAGTTCCTGGCCCTCCAGCGCCTTGGGCAGGTCGAGCCTGTCCAGTTTGATGGACTCGGCGCCGTGCACGTAGCCTCCCCACCCCAGTATGCCCGGCGACGACAGGCCGGTGGAGCGCGCGGCCAGCCAGGCGCCGACCAGGGGCAGGTAGTCGGGCGCCGCGCTCAGGTACAGCCTCAGGCTGTCCACCGCCTGGCCGACCACCAGGCGCGAGCGCAGTATCTCGATCTCCGCCGAGGTCGGCGACTGAACGTCGAACAGCATGGCCATTTCGCTCAGGGCGTTGCCCGTCTGGCCCTGGTTCTGCTCCACCTGTATCAGGCTGTCGGCCTGGTAGACGGGGCGGCTCAGGAAGGCGTACAGGCCACCCAGCAACAGCACGGCCAGGGCGATCGCGGCGATCAGCCAGCGCGAGTCGGCGATCACGTCCAGCAGACCCATGAAGTCGATGTCGTCCTTGTCCTGCAGGTCAGACAGGCTGGGAGGAGTGTTGTTTTGGGATAGGTTCATGCGATGTGTTCGAAGGGTTAACCAAGCTGCCGGATGCGGCGCGTCCAAAGGCTTACGCCGCGTTCGATGCAGTCGTGGGCGGTCTCGAATGCCGGCCGGGGCTGGCGGTAGGGGTCCGCCACGGCCACGGGCTGGCCCGAAGGTTGTTCGCCCAGGCAGCGTATTTTTCCGCGCGCCAGCGGGTAGTGGCTGGCGATTTCGCGCTGGTGCTCGCTTTCCATGACCAGGATCAGGTCGGCCTCGGCGCACATCCAGCCGCGCAGCTGCTGCGCGCGGTGCGCCGAGATGTCAAGCCCATGTTCGGCGGCCACTTCCTGCGCCAGCGGGTCGGCGGGCCGGCCTTCCAGGGCGGCCAGTCCGGCCGACCATATCTTCTTGTCGGGCAGCCGGGCCTTCAGCAGGGCCTCGGCCACCGGGCTGCGGCAGATGTTGCCGACGCACACGACGAGTATGGAATTCATTGCCACTTCCTCATTCGGTGTAGGAATTGCGGGTATTGATGAACAGGCCGTTGTAGCTGGGCAGCAGGTTGCTGATGAAGCGGTTCCATCTGACGACTGGCGCGGGATCCACGTACACGATGTCGCGCGGCCGCAGCTGGAAGTCGTTGGCCAGCACCAGGGCCATGGGAGAGCTGGCGTCCAGGTGATAGATTTCGGGCTTGGCGTCCTCGCCGCCCAGTTCATGCGGCACCTTGCGCACGACATAGATCTGCCCCGCGTCCGCGGTGAAGGGGCTGGGGCCGCCCGATTCGCCCAGCGCCTCGGTCAGGGACAGCCGGCCGTCGCGCATCTGCTGCGGACGCGGCAGCCAGACGTCGCCCATCACGAACACCTTGGATTCGTCCCGGTCCATCACGCGCAGCAGGTCTCCGTTGGCCAGCAGGATGCGGCCGGGGTTGATGCCCAGCCGCGTCAACTGCGGCAGGTTGATGCGGGTCGAGACGTCGTTGCGCGTCAGGACGATGGCTGAGCGGTCGGCGTCGGCGTTGAAGCCGCCCGCGCGGTTGATCGCCTCGGGCAGGGTCATGGGGATGTCGTCTATGGTCTGCAGCCCCGGCAAGCGCACTTCGCCGTCCACATAGATGCGGCCATGGCGGTAGGCCTGGACGCGCACGGTGATCTGGGGGTCTCTTACATATTCGGACAGGCGCCGGGTCAGCAGGGAGCGCGCCTCGTTCTCGGTCAGGCCGGCGATCTTCACCGGCCCGATGAAGGGAAACTGGATGGTGCCGTCCGGGCCCACGTTGTAGCCGTTGCCCACGTCGGCCTGGCTGGTGGAGCCGGTGCTGCGGTTGGAGGTGGCCGGCGTCAGTCCCAGCTCAGGGTGGTCCCACACGACGATGTTGACGATGTCGCTGGGCCCTATGCGATACGCCTTGCGGGTGCCGAACAGGCGCTTGACTTCCTGCTTGACATCCTTGGCCAGACTGGCGCGCTGCCTGCGTATCAGCTCGGCGGTGACGGGCGTCAGCACGCCGGCCGGCGCGTCGTCGCCCTGCATCGATTTCTCGACATCGTCGGGAGAACCCATGTGCATGCCGGGCGAGAAGGCGCAGGCCGCCAGCAGGGCGAAGGCGCAAAGCGAAAGGCAAAGGCGGGCCAGGCGTTGCCGGGCTGGCGTCCTGAAGTCTTGTGTCGAAGGCGTCATCAAGCAGGTTTCAAAGATAATGGCTACCGCAGTGTCTGCCGCCGCAAGGCCGCAGACACGAGGGATGGGCCGCCCGAAGCGGCGGATGGCAAACCTGCCGCGCGCCGTGGCATCCCTGCCCCGGCGCGCGGCGAGGCGGGTTCAAGCGGGCTCTATCTGCCCATGCTTTACTTTCACGGCCTGCTGCCCGCCCAGAAGGCTTATCAGCAGCACGACGCGCTTGGATGAAACGGACTGGACCAGGCCTTCAATGCCGCGCAGGGCGGGGTCCCGCAGGCGCACGCGCTGGCCTGGCCTGGCCGCGGGGGCCAGGGCGTGCAGCGGCGTCCGACTGCGTTGCGCCTCGGCCTGGCGCACGGCCGACAGCATATGGTCGGGCATGACTGCCAGCTCATTTCCGAAGCCCACGATGGTGTTCACCCCGCGTGTCGAGCGCACGCTCGCAAGCGACTGGCCCTGGCGCCGCGGCCGGAAAAAAAGATAGCGGGGGAACATGGGCTCGTAGGTTTCCGACAGCCCGTCGCCGCCTTGCCGGCCGGCGTCCGTCCCGGCGCGGCGGCGGGCCGCTCTGGCAACCTTGTACAAAGGAAGATAGGTCAGGAAGTGCTGCCGCTGCAGGTGTTCCTGCGCCACGTATTCCTGGCGGGGCTTGGTGTAGGCTACATACCAGCCTGCCGACCTTTCACGGCGCCGCCTCTCGCGGCTTGCGCGATCCGGCTGTACGCCGCCAGGGTCTTCACTATGGGTGTCGAGCAACACGTCCTCCTGATGCTGGTGTCGTCAACCGGAAGGCCAACCTTGAACAGCAGCCAATTTATCAGAGGGTCGGAGCGGCCCTGTAACAAACAGCGTTTCTTTACAACGGAAAGCCGGTCTCAAAAATGATCCAAAAGGCCGCATCCATATGCCGGAAACCGCGCAATATCTATTACAATTGCATTACGCCGTTGCACCGGCCGCGCCGTCGTTACGTTTGCGGGCGTCAGGCGCTGCAGGCGCGAGTGGCGGGGCTGCGCGGGCGCGCGCCGCGGCCCTTCGGACCCGTGCCGCCCTGGGTGGGAAAGGCGTTGGTTTGTGACAAGAAATGTATGCTATTCTTTTTGAAAGCAACGACTTGTCACGGACCTTCATGAACTGTTCATGCCGAGTTCATCAAGCCCGCATGGACCCGATCCGCGTCGTCGTTGCGTATTGTTGCGCAACTTTTGCTTTGGTAGTGCATGAACGCCACTCCTGTTCCCAAGCCCTTTTCCGAACTCACGCACATGGAATCCAAAGGCCTGATGCGCGCGCCGTTTCTGCGTCTTTCGCTTCATTTGCTGGCGGGCGCGCTGCTGGCCTGGTTCCTGATGCCCGAAGGCGCCGCCGTGGCGCTGGCCGGCGCCGTCGCCGCCGCGCTGGTCAAAGGCCTGTACGACTACCTGCGTGAACGCATCGAGGTCTGGAACGGCATTGCGCTGCTGGTCGGCGCCTGCCTGGCCGTGGCGGCCCTGAGCTAGGGTCCGCCAACACCAAACCCTTTATTTCCAACGCGCATGGCAGCTTCCCGCCGCTGGCGCGGGCCATGCCCGCGCCCTGCGGAAGGCGCGGCCCGGCGTCGGCCTTTCGCGGCGCCTTGCGCGCCGCGGCCTAATCTGTGAACAGTGTGGCGGGCAGGTGCTTCATGGCCTCGAACGTCATGCCGATGTGCTCGGCCAGCCGGGCACAGGCGGCGTCGGCATCGTGGGCCAGGGCGGCGTCCAGGATGGCCTGGTGTTCCAGGTGGACGTCGCGCGGTATGGGTTTGCGCATGATGGCCAGGCGCCGGTAGCGTTCGGCCTGCTGGTACAGAATCCCCAGGAAATGCCGCACCCACGACGAGGGGCAGGCGCTGATCAGCGCCTGGTGGAAGTCGCGGTTGCGATCCTCCCATTCGTCGAAACGGTCGGCCGGGCTGCCGGACAGGCGCTTTTCGGCGCGGTCCAGGCGATGGAAGGCGGCCACGATGCGGCTTTCCCATATGTCGTCGCCGGCCTGGATGGACTGCCTCAGCGCCTCGCATTCGAGCAGGACGCGGGTTTGCGTGATGTCGTGGAAGTCGGCCATGGACATGGGCTTGACGTGAAAGCCCCGCTGGTCCTGGGCCACGACCAGGGCGTCCGAGACCAGCAGCGCCAGGGCCTCGCGCAGCGTGCCGGCGCCCACGCCGTAGGAATCCTTGAGATGCTCCACGCGCAGCTTGGCGCCCGGCGCCAGCCGGCCTTCGATGATGTCGCGGCGCAGGCTGTGATAGGCCGTGCCCACCAGCGTTTTGGAGGCGGCGATATCGGGCTCGCCTGCGGCGGGCGGCGGGGTGGCTGCGGAATTGTCCAGCATGGCGGCGCGGGGAAAAGGAAAAGTGGTTTCTCGCATTCTACAAGAAAACCTTTAATTTTGGTGATTGGTAAAAATCTCGATAAAAATTATTGACCCCGATATTTTATGGAATTATCCTAGCAAGAAGCAAAGCAAAACAGCTTGCGTCGGGGCACGCACGACGACGCGAGGAGACGACATTGATACATCTGCACGATATCCGTTATGTAAGGCTGGGTACGGCCGACCTGGAAGGCTCGGTGCGCTATGCCACCGAACTGCTGGGTCTGGAGGTCGCGCGGCGCGACGGCAAGGCCGTGTACCTGCGTTCGGACAGCCGCGACCATACGCTGTGCTATTTTGAAGGCGACCCCCGCGACCATACGGCCGCCTTCGAGGTCGACAGCGCCGAAGACCTGGCCAATGCCGCGGCGGTGCTCGAGGCCAAGGGCTACAAGGTCAGCCAGGGCAGCGCCGGGCAGGCCGAACAGCGCTACGTGCGCGATTTCATCAATTTCAAGGACCCGTCCGGCAACAGCATCGACCTGGTCCACGCCCCGCAGCACAGCGGCCGGCGGTACTTCCCCAGCCGCGACGCGGGCATCACGGGCTTCAGCCATATCGGGCTGCGCACGCTGGACGGCCGGCGCGACGAAGCCTTCTGGACCGGACTGCTGGGCGCCAAGGTCAGCGACCGCATCGGCGAGGCCCCGCTGCTGCGCATAGACGAAGTCCACCACAAGATCGCGCTGTTTCCCTCCACCTACCCCGGGGTGCAGCACATCAACCACCAGGTTGAAAGCGTGGACGACGTCATGCGCGCCTACTACATCCTGCTGGAACGCAACATCCCCATACGCTTCGGCCCCGGCCGCCATCCCACCTCGGGCGCCATCTTTCTATATTTCGAGGGGCCGGACGGCATGATCTACGAATACTCCACCGGCGTTCGCCTCATCACCGAGGAGGACGAAAAAACCTATCGTCCCCGGTCATTTCCCGCGGTGCCGTCTTCTTTCTGCATGTGGGGCGCCAAGCCCGACATCCCGGAATTCAAGACATGAGCGCATTCCGTCGAGCCCCCCCGGAAGGCACGGCATCCCCCGGGGGACACCCCGCGCAGCAGCGCCTGGTGCGCATGGCGGCCCGCGCCCTGGCCCGGGCGGGGCTGGTGCATGCCTACGGGCATTGCAGCCAGCGCCTGGACGAAGCCCACTTCCTGGTCTGCGCGCCGCAGCCCATGGGCCTGATCGGCGCCGGGTACGACGGCACGGTGGTGCCGGTCCAGGGCGAGCTGCCCGAGGGCGTGCTGGGCGAAGTGCGCATTCACCAGGAAATCTACCGCCTGCGTCCTGAGGTGGGCGGGGTGGTGCGCAGCATGCCGCGCGACGTCATGACCCTTTCCGCCGCGGGCGTCACGCCCGCGCCCCGGCACGGCATGGGTACGTATTTCTCGCCCGGCGTTCCGCTATGGAATGACGTGCAGCTGGTGCGCAGCCCGCCGCAGGCGCTGGGTGTGGCCCAGGCCCTGGGCGCCGGCTCCGCGGTCGTCATGCGCGGCAATGGCGCCGTGGTCGCCGCCGATACGCTGGAAAACGCCGTGGTGCTCACCTGGTACCTGGAGGACGCCGCCCGCATCGAGCTGCAACTGCGCGCCGCCGGGCTGGCGCGCGACGAGGACATCATCGCGCCGCGGGACGCCGGCCGGCGCGCCGTGACAGCGGGCAGGATTTTCGAGCGCATGTGGGATTACCTTACCGCCGGCGACGCGGAAGCGGCCGGGCCATCAATTTGACGAACGAGACCTTTGCATGACTGATTTCAAGAACTTCATAGACGGCCAGTGGCTGGCCTCGGCCAGGACATTCGAGAACCGCAACCCGGTGGACAACAGCCTGATCGGCCTGGTGCACGAGGCTGACGCCGCCCAGGTGGATGCGGCCGTCAAGGCTGCCCGCGCGGCGCTGTCCGGCCCCTGGGCGCGGCTCAAGGTGCAAGAGCGCGTGGACCTGCTGCACGCGGTGGTGGACGGCATCGAGCGCCGCTTCGACGACTTCCTGGACGCCGAGATCAAGGACACAGGCAAGCCCCATGTGCTGGCCAGCCATGTGGACATCCCGCGCGGCGCGGCCAACTTCAAGGTGTTCGCCGACCTTATCCGCAACGTGCCCGCCGAGGCGTTTCCCATGGACACGCCGGATGGCGGGCGGGCGCTCAATTATGGCGTGCGCGCGCCGCGCGGCGTGATCGGCGTCATCTGTCCCTGGAACCTGCCCCTGCTGCTGATGACCTGGAAGGTCGGCCCCGCGCTGGCCTGCGGCAACACGGTGGTGGTCAAGCCTTCCGAAGAAACGCCCGCCACCGCCACGCTGCTGGGCGAGGTCATGAACGAAATCGGCATGCCGGCCGGCGTCTACAACGTGGTGCACGGCTTCGGGCCCGATTCAGCGGGCCAGTTCCTGACCGAGCATCCCGACGTTGACGGCATCACCTTCACGGGCGAGACCCGCACCGGCGAAGTCATCATGAAGGCCGCGGCGAAAGGGGTGCGTCCGGTTTCGTTCGAGCTGGGCGGCAAGAACCCCGGCATCGTCTTCGCCGACGCCGACTTCGACAAGGCTGTCGCGGGCATCGCGCGCTCCACGTTCGAGAACTCCGGCCAGGTCTGCCTGGGCACCGAGCGCGTCTATGTGCAGCGGCCCATCTTCGAGCGCTTCGTGGCCGCCCTGAAGGCGCGCGCCGAATCCTTCAAGATGGGCGATCCCTACGAAAAGGACATGAATTTCGGCCCCCTGGTGTCGCTGCAGCACCGCGAGAAAGTACTGGGCTATTACGAGAAGGCCCGCGCCGACGGCGCCACCATCGTCACGGGCGGCGGCGTGCCCGACATGCCGGCGCCCATGAACCAGGGCGCCTGGGTGCAGCCCACCATCTGGACCGGCCTGCCCGAGACCTCGTGCGTCATCCGCGAAGAGATATTCGGGCCCTGCTGCCATATCGCGCCCTTCGACACCGAGGAACAAGCCGTCGCCATGGCCAACGCCACGCCCTACGGCCTGGCCGCCACGGTCTGGACGCAAGACCTGAGCGTCGCCCACCGCCTTGGCGAGGCCCTGAACGTGGGCCTGTGCTGGGTCAACTCTTGGTTCCTGCGCGACCTGCGCACCTCGTTCGGCGGCGCCAAGCAGTCCGGCATCGGCCGCGAGGGGGGCGTGCACTCGCTGGAGTTCTACACCGAATTGCGCAATGTCTGCATCAAGCTCTAGGACCACCATGGACGAACAGAAAATACAGCAATACGGCGATGCCCTGTACGAGGCGCTGGCATCGCGCCGCGCCATCGATCCGCTGACCCAGGCCGAACCCGGCATCACCATCGAGGACGCTTACCGCATCCAGCTGCGCATGGTTGAGCGCCGCCTGCAGGCCAATGGCGAACGGGTGGTGGGCAAGAAAATAGGCGTCACCAGCCAGGCCGTCATGGACATGCTCAAGGTGGACCAGCCTGATTTCGGCCACCTGACATCCGCCATGGTGTACGGGGACGGCGCGGCCATCGCGGCCGACACGCTCATCGCGCCCAAGGCCGAGGGCGAAATCGCTTTCGTGCTCAGGCACGACCTGTCCGGCCCCGGCATCACCAACGCCGACGTGCTGCGCGCCACCGAATACGTGCTGCCCTGCTTCGAGATCGTCGATTCACGCATCCGCGACTGGAAGATCCGCATCCAGGACACGGTGGCCGACAACGCCTCGTCGGGCGTATTCGTGCTGGGCGACGCTGCGGCCGATCCGCGCCGCATCGATCTTTCCGTGGCGGGCATGACGCTGGAGAAAAACGGCGAAGTGGTCGCCACGGGGGCCGGGGCCGCGGCGCTGGGCCATCCCCTGAATGCCGTTGCCTGGCTGGCCAACACCATGGGCCGTCTGGGCATGGCCCTGCGCGCGGGCGAGGTCATTCTTTCCGGGTCGCTGGCGGCCATGGTGCCCGTGCAGGCGGGCGACAATCTGCGCGTCAGCCTGGGCGGCATCGGCTCGGCCGGCGTGCGTTTCATCTGAACGGGAAATCATCATGGCGCTGGACAACGCAACCATACGAAAGCTGGCCTCGCATCTGGACGAGGCCGAAACGCAGTGCAAAGAGGTCGTCAAGATCACCGATGCGCATCCCGACATGGACTGGGACGACGCCTATGCCATCCAGGACGCCCTGCGCGCGCTCAAGGAGTCGCGCGGGGTGCGCATCACCGGCCTGAAGATGGGCCTGACTTCCCACGCCAAGATGAAGCAGATGGGTGTGGTGGACCCGGTGCGCGGCTTCCTGACCGACTACGGCATGGTCGCCGACGGCGGCGAATGCGATGCCTCCGGCCTCATCCACCCCAAGATCGAGGCCGAGATCGCCTTCGTCACCAAGCGGCCCCTGAAAGGGCCGGGCTGCCATATCGGCACGGTGCTGGCCGCCACGGACTTCGTGCTGCCCGCGCTGGAAATCATTGACTCGCGCTACAAGAACTTCCAGTTCGACCTCAAAAGCGTCATCGCCGACAACACTTCGGCGGCGCGCTACGTGGTGGGCGGCAGCGCCCGCGATGCGCTGGGAATCGACCTGAAGAACCTGGGCGTGGTCATGGAAAAGAACGGCGCGGTGGTGGCCACGGCGGCGGGTTCGGCGGTGCTGGGGCATCCGGCGCAAAGCGTGGCCATGCTGGCCAATATGCTGGGCGCGCGCGGCCAGGAAATCCCCGCGGGCACGCTCATACTGACCGGCGGCGTCACCGAGGCGGTGGCGGTGGCCAAGGGCGACAGCATCAACGTGCGTTATCAGCATCTGGGTTCGGTGTCGCTGCGCTTCGTGTAGCGGCCCGCCTTCGCACAGGACAAAGGAAACGGACATGACACAAGCTGGCAAAATCAAAGTGGGCATCATCGGTTCGGGCAATATCGGCACCGACCTCATGATCAAGGTGCTGCGCCAGGGCAAGAACCTGGAAATGGCGGCCATGGTGGGCATAGACCCGAAATCCGACGGGCTGGCGCGCGCCGAGCGCATGGGCGTGCCCACCACCGCCGAGGGCATCGACGGCCTGGTCGCCATGCCGGGCTTTTCCGACATACGCATCGTGTTCGATGCCACCTCGGCCGGCGCCCACCAGCGCCACAACCAGGTGCTGCAAGAGCACGGCGTGCAGGTCATCGACCTGACGCCGGCCGCCATCGGGCCTTACGTCATCCCGTCCATCAACCTGGACGAAAAGTTGGACGCGTCCAACATCAACATGGTCACCTGCGGCGGCCAGGCCACCATACCCATCGTCAAGGCCGTCTCGCAGGTGGCCAAGGTGCACTATGCCGAAATCGTGGCGTCCATCTCCAGCCGCTCCGCGGGCCCGGGCACGCGCGCCAATATCGACGAGTTCACCGAAACCACCTCGCGCGCCATCCAGGTGCTGGGCGGCGCCACGCGGGGCAAGGCCATCATCATCCTGAATCCGGCCGAGCCGCCGCTGATCATGCGCGACACCATCTTTACGCTGTCCGAGCCGGCAGACCAGGACGCCGTGCGCGCCAGCGTGCAGGCCATGGCCGAGCGGGTGCAGCGCTATGTGCCCGGCTACCGTCTCAAGCAGGAGGTGCAGTTCGACCTGTACGACGAAAGCAGGCCGCTGAACGTGCCGGGCCTGGGCAAGCTGACCGGCCTGAAGACATCGGTCTTCCTCGAGGTGGAGGGCGCGGCGCACTACCTGCCCGCCTACGCCGGCAACCTGGACATCATGACCTCGGCGGCGCTGGCCTGCGCCGAGCGTCTGGCCGCCACGCGCATGAGCGGACTGGCCGCCTAGCCCGCAAGGAGCAAACCATGAGCAAGAAACTCTATATTTCCGACGTGACGCTGCGCGACGGCAGCCACGCCATCCGCCATCAGTACAGCGTCCGGAACGTCAGGCAGATCGCCAAGGCGCTGGACGAGGCCCGCGTGGATTCCATCGAAGTCGCCCATGGCGACGGCCTGTCCGGATCCAGCTTCAACTACGGCTTCGGCGCCCACACCGACCTGGAATGGATAGAGGCCGTGGCCGACACGGTCAGCCATGCCAAGGTGGCCACGCTGCTGCTGCCCGGCGTGGGCACGGTGCACGACCTGCGCGCCGCCTATGACGCGGGCGCCCGCATCGTGCGGGTGGCCACGCACTGCACCGAGGCCGACATCTCGCGCCAGCACATCGAATACGCGCGCGAACTGGGCATGGACACCGTGGGCTTCCTGATGATGAGCCACATGAACGAGCCGGCCGGGCTGGCGCAGCAGGCCAAGCTGATGGAAAGCTACGGCGCCACCTGCGTGTATGTGGTGGACTCGGGCGGGGCGCTCAACATGAACGACGTGCGCGACCGTTTCCGCGCCTTCAAGGACGTGCTGGATCCGGCCACCCAGACAGGCATGCACGCGCACCACAATCTGTCGCTGGGCGTGGCCAATTCCATCGTCGCCGTCGAGGAGGGCTGCGACCGCATCGACGCCAGCCTGGCGGGCATGGGCGCGGGCGCCGGCAATGCGCCGCTGGAAGTCTTCATCGCGGCGGCCGAGCGCATGGGCTGGAACCACGGCTGCGACCTGTACAAGCTGATGGACGCCGCCGACGACATCGTCCGGCCCCTGCAGGACCGCCCGGTGCGGGTGGACCGCGAGACGCTGGCGCTGGGCTATGCGGGCGTGTATTCCAGCTTCCTGCGCCACGCCGAGGCCGCCGCGGACAAATACGGGCTCAAGGCCGTCGACATCCTGGTCGAACTGGGGCGCCGCCGCATGGTGGGCGGACAGGAGGACATGATCGTCGACGTGGCCCTGGACCTGCTGCAGAAGGAACCGGCTGGGAAACAGAAAGAGCCGGCCCGGCAGAAACAGACGGCTTGACCCGGCCCGTCCGGGCCAAGAACAGCCGACTCGCGCAGAGCCTGCCGACAGGCCATGGACATAAGTAAACCGACCCACGCAGGGCCTGCCGAAGGGCCCTGGATATAAATAAATAAAGGAGACAACAATGAAGAAAAGCATGATCGCGGCTCTGCTGGCAGGGCTGGCGCTGGGGGCTCCGGCCGCCCGGGCGGACGTCACCGTCGGGTTCTCGGGCGTGCTTTCCGGCCCGCAGGCGGTGCTGGGACAGGACCAGCGCGACGGCTTCCTGCTGGGGCTGGAGCACCTGGACGGCAAGCTGGGCGGCCAGAAAGCCGACATCGTCATCGAGGACGACCAGCTCAAGCCCGATGTGGGGGCGCAAATCGTGCAGAAGTTCCTGGAGCGGGACAAGGTAGACGCCGTGGTCGGGCTGGGCTTTTCCAATGTGCTGATGGCCGAACTGCGCCGCATCAAGGATTCGGGCGTGCCGGCCATTGCCACGAACGCCGGGCCCGGGCCGGTGGCGGGCAAGCTGTGCACGGCCAATCTGTTCGGGCTGGCGTGGCAGAACGACACCATGTCCGAGGCCATGGGCCAGTATGTGCAGGACATGGGCCACAAGAACGCCTACCTGATGACGTCCAGCTACCAGGCGGGCAAGGACAAGCTCAACGGCTTCAAGCGTTTTTTCAAGGGCGACATCGTCAAGGAAGTCTACACGCCGCTGGGCCAGCTTGACTTCTCGGCCGAAATCTCGGCCCTGCAGGCGGCCAAGCCCGAGGCGCTGTTCGTGTTCTACACCGGCGGCACCGGCGTGAACTTCGTGCGCCAGCTGGGCCAGGCCGGCCTGATGGGCAAGCTGCCGGTCTATTCCGAAAGCATGATAGACGCCAACACGCTGGTCTCGCTGAAGACGCAGGCCGACGGCAATATCTATGGCGCCACATGGTCGCACGTGCTGGATAACCCGCAAAGCAAGCGCTTCGTCGAGGCGTTCGAGAAAAAATACGGCCACACGCCCTCGGAGTACGCCGCCAATGGCTATGACGCGGCCTATCTGCTGGACACGGCGGTGCGCAAGATGAAGGGCGACGTCTCCGACCGCAAGGCCTTCGTGGCGGCGGTCAAGGCGGCGGGCGCCGAGTTTCCTTCGGTGCGCGGCAAGTTCGCCTTCAACACCAACAATATGCCCATCCAGAACGTCTATGCCTTCAAGGCCGTCAAAGAGGGCGACGACATCGCGGTCAAGCAGTTGGCCACCGTGTTCACGGACCACCAGGACGCCTACGTCTCCGAATGCGGCATGAAGTAAGCCCATGAGGGTCCCGGGGCGGCCCCCGGGGCCCGCGCGCAAGGAAATCCAACATGAATAGTTCGCTGTTCCTGTCGCAACTGCTCAACGGGCTGCAGCTGGGCGTCCTGCTGTTCCTGCTGTCGTCGGGGCTGACCCTGATCTTCGGCATCATGAACTTCATCAACCTGGCCCACGGCTCGCTGTACATGGTGGGCGCCTTCGTGGGGGCCGCCGCCTACAACGCCAGCGGCTCGTTCTGGTTCTCGCTGGCCGCGGGCGTGGCCTCGGCGGCGCTGGCGGGGCTGCTGATCGAACACCTGGTCGCCCGGCCCCTGTATCGCCACGACCACCTGTACCAGGTGCTGGCCACCTTCGGCCTGATGATGTTCTTCAACGAGCTGGCCATCGTCATATGGGGCAACCGTCCTTATTTCGTCACCATTCCCGAGTCCATCCGCGGCGCGGTCACCATTTTCGGCGCGCCGTATCCGGTGTACCGGCTGCTCGTCATCGCGGTGGGCATCGCGGTGGCGTTCGGGGCCTGGTTCCTTATCCAGAAGACCCGCTTCGGCATGTTGACCCGCGCCGGCACCACCAACGCGGCCATGGTCAGCGTGCTGGGCGCCAACGTGGACCTGCTCAAGAAGGCGCTGTTCATGCTGGGCGCGGGGCTGGCCGGGCTGGCCGGGACGCTGGCCGGTCCCATCCTGTCGGTGCAGTCCGGCATGGGCGACCCCGTGCTCATCCTGGCGCTGGTGGTCATCGTCGTGGGGGGCATAGGCTCCATACGCGGCGCGCTGCTGGCGGCCATCGTCATCGCCGTCATCGACACCCTGGGCAGGGCCTACCTGCCGCACTTGCTGACGCTGGTGCTGGCGCCCTCGGCGGCCAATACCGCGGGCTCGGCGCTGGCCTCCATGCTCATCTACCTGCTGATGGCCTTCGTGCTGGCGTTCAGGCCGCACGGCATCATGTATTCGGCGCGGCGCTGACCGGCCATGAGGAATCCGATCATGCATCGAAACAAATGGGCGGGATGGCTTCTGCCCCTGCTGTTCGTCGCGCTGGCCTGCATACCGTTCGTCGCGCAGGCCATGGACGAGCCTTTCTATGTCACCTTCTTTGCCCGCGTGCTCGTCTACGCGCTGGCCGCCTGCGCCCTGAACATCGTGCTGGGCTTCGCCGGCCTGGTCAGCTTCGGCCACGCCCTGTTCATCGGCCTGGGATGCTATACGGTGGCCATACTGGCCGACGCCGGCATCGCCAACGGATGGGTGCAGCTGGCGGCGTGCATCGCAGTATGCGCGGCGGTGGCGGTCCTGGTCGGCGCCGTATGCCTGCGCACCTCGGGCATAGGCTTCATTATGATCACGCTGGCCTTTTCGCAGATGTTCTATTTCCTGATGGTCAGTCTGACGCCTTTCGGCGGCGACGATGGCCTGAACATCTATGAGTCCAGCGATTTCGGCCTGTTCCAGCTTGGCGGCAGCCAGGAGGTCTACTGGGCCGCCTGGGCCTTGCTGCTGTTGCTGGCGCTGTTCCTGAACCGCCTGCGCCATTCTCCATTCGGCATGGTGCTGCGGGCCACCCACATCAATCCGCGGCGCGTCGACGCCTTCGGCTATTCCGTGTTCCGCGTGCAGCTGTCCGCCTATGTGCTGTCGGGCGTCATCACGGGCATGGCCGGCTTTCTGCTGGCCAACCTGACCGCGTTCGCGGTGCCCAGCTATATTTCGTGGCACGTATCGGGCGAGCTTATCGTCATGATCGTCATCGGCGGGATAGGGCTGGTGACGGGGCCGGTGCTCGGCGCCATCGTGTTCCTGGTGATGGAAGAGCTGCTCAAGGGCCTGACCACGCACTGGATGCTGTTCATGGGCCCGGCCATCGTGGCCATCGCATTGCTGGGCCGCAACCAGTTCGCCTGGCTCAAGGCCGGCATCAGCCGGCCCGGCCCCATGAAAACAGCCGCGCCGCGCCGCGTGGCGGGGGAGGCCCGATGAACGCGCCCTCCCTCAGCTGCCGCGGCCTGGTGCGCTATTTCGGCGGGCTCAAGGCCACCGACGGCGTGTCGCTGGATATCGCCCCCGGCGAACTGCATGCCATCATCGGTCCCAACGGCGCCGGCAAGACCACGCTGATCAACCTGCTGACGGGCGAGCTGGCCTCGCATGGCGGCAGCATACGCATAGGCCGCGACGACGTCACCGGCCAGCCGGTGCAGCGGCGCGTCGAGCTCGGGCTGCTGCGCTCTTACCAGATCACCTCGGTGTTCGACGCGTTCACGGTCGGCGAGAACATCTGTCTGGCGGCCCGCCGCAGGCAGGGCGTGGGGTGGGCGGTCTGGAAGCCGCTTACCGCCTATGAAGACATCATGCGCGTGGCCCGCGGCGTCATGGCCGACTGCCGCCTGCTGGAAGCCGAACACGAACTGGCGGCCAACCTGGCCTATGGGCAGCGGCGCCAGCTGGAGATCGCCATGGCGCTGGCGGCCGAGCCGCGCCTGCTGCTGCTGGACGAGCCCATGGCGGGCATGAGCGCCGCCGAGGGCGCGGCCGCCATCGAACTGCTGCAGGGCCTGAAGGGCAAGTACACCATCCTGCTGATCGAGCACGACATGAACGCGGTCTTCGCGCTGGCCGACCGCATCAGCGTGCTGGTTTACGGCAGCGTGGTGGCCACGGGCACCGCCGAAGAAATCCGCAACCATCCGCAAGTGCGCCAGGCCTACCTGGGCGACGACGACGATGCCTAGTATTCTGTTTGCGTGTTTCCGGCACGCGGCCCCAGGGCCTTTCACCATGGACAAGCCCCTGGCCCGTCAGTATCGGCAGACCCCAGGGCGGAGTACGACATGCTCAACATAAGACAGCTGGCCGCCAAATACGGCCCCTCGCAGGCTTTGTTCAATGTGGACCTGGACGTGCGTCCCGGCGAGGTGGTGGGCCTGATAGGCCGCAACGGCATGGGCCGCAGCACCGTCATCAAGTGCCTGTTCGGGCTGCTGCGGCCTTGCGGCGGCAGCATCGAGCTGGACGGCGCCAGCCTGGACGGGCTGCCGCCGTACCGGGTCGGAAGGCTGGGCCTATCACTGGTTCCCGAGGGGCGGCAGATATTCCCCACCCTGACGGTAGAGGAAAACCTGGTCGCCACCGCGGCGTCGCGCCCGGGCGGCAAGGCGGCCTGGACGCTGCCCGCCGTCTACGAGCTGTTTCCCCGGCTGCGCGAGCGCCGCGGCAACCTGGGCACCCAGTTGTCGGGCGGCGAGCAGCAGATGCTGGCCATCGGCCGGGCCCTCATGACCAATCCGCGCCTGCTGGTGTTGGACGAAGCCACCGAAGGGCTGGCGCCGGTGGTCCGGGCCGAAATATGGAAGGTGCTCAAGCGCCTGAAGGACGAGGGGCTGGCGATGATCGTCGTGGACAAGAACACCAAGGCGCTGTTGCGCCTGTCGGACCGCAATTTCATCCTGGACAAGGGGGCGACGGTCTGGCGGGGCACGTCGCCGGACCTGGCCGCCCAGCCCGAGCTGATCACTCGCTACGTCGGCGTTTGAACGGCGGGCCGGGACACCGGGCGCGGGCCGCCCATGCCGGGCGAATCCGATTGGCGGTAGAATTCTGCAGGCGCGGCGGCGCCCGGGGGCGCGACGCCGCCCCGGATATGCAGAGTCGGATACAAGGAGATCTACCCTATGTCTAGCAGCAACGGCGCAATCGCGGGCCGCGTGCACTGTTCGCCCGAACTGAACGAGCAGCAATACAATCTGCGCGTGGCTTTTCCCGACTATCCCGATGTGCGGGAGGGCTGGCTGGCCGCCAGCGCGGCCTGGCGCGACGAGGCCCGGCCGCGGCTGGACTTGGCCTATGGCGGCCAGCCCCTGCAAAAGCTGGATTTCTATGGCAGCGGCCAGCCCGGCCGGCCCTTGCTGGTGTTCGTGCATGGCGGCTACTGGCAGGGCGGCGACAAGGCCGACGTGGGTTTTGTCTCCAGACCTTATGTGCAGGCGGGCATCGACGTCGCCGTCATCAATTATTCCCTGGCCCCGGCAGCCACCATCGAGGCCATGGTGGCCGAAGTGCGCCAGTCCCTGACGTGGCTGGCGGACAATGCCGCCGGGCTGGGCTTCGATCCGCGCCGCATTTCGCTGATGGGCCATTCGGCCGGCGGGCACCTGGTGTCCATGATGGTCGCCGGCACGCCCGACAATGCGGCGGGCATGCCGGCCATCGACTATGTGTTTCCCATCAGCGGCGTGTTCGACCTGGCGCCGCTGCGGGCTTCATCCGTCAACGACGCGCTGGGCCTGGACGAGGCCCGCGCCGAGGCGCTGAGCCCCGTCGCATGGCCCGGCCCCGCCCAGGCCCGTGTGCACACTTTCGTGGGCGCGAACGAAACGCAGCAGTTCCACTTCCAGTCCGAGGCCCTCGGGCAGGCGTGGTCCGTGGCGAAGCACGATTCCGTCCCCGGCACCCACCACTTCACCGTGCTGGACGTCATGGGCGACCCGGCCTCCGCCTACGCCAGGGCCGTCATAGACGCCATTCTCGAATAGCGCGGCCATGCCGGAAATGAACGGCCAGCGGGACGATTGGGTGGCGCGCAGCCTGCGCAGCGTATGGCATCCCTGCACGCAGATGCGGCACCACGAAACCGTGCCGCTGGTGCCGGTCAGCCACGGCAAGGGCGCCTGGCTGTTCGACCACCAGGGCGGGCGCTATCTGGACGCCATCAGTTCGTGGTGGGTGAACCTGTTCGGCCACGCCAACCCTCGCATCAACGAAGCCGTCAAGCGCCAGCTGGACACGCTGGAGCACGCCATGCTGGCAGGCTTCACGCACGAGCCCGTCGTCGAGCTTTCCGAAAGGCTGTCGCGGCTGGCGGCGGGGCGGCTGGGGCATTGCTTCTACGCTTCCGACGGCGCATCCGCGGTCGAGATCGCCCTGAAGATGAGCTTCCACTTCTGGCGCAACAGCGGGCAGGACGGCAAGCGCGAGTTCATCTGCCTGGGCGGCAGCTATCACGGCGAGACGCTGGGCGCGCTGGCGGTGACCGACGTGGCGCTGTTCCGCGACGCCTACGGCCCGCTGCTGGGACGGGCGCACGTGGCGCCCTCGCCGGACGCGCGGCTTGCTGAGCCTGGGCAGTCCGCCGCCGACGCCGCCCAGTCCGCGGCCGCGGCGCTGGAAACCTTGCTGCAGCGTCACGCGGGCCGCATCGCCGCGGTCATCGTCGAGCCGCTGGTGCAGTGCGCCACCGGCATGGCCATGCACGATCCGTCCTATCTGCGTCTGGCGCGCCAGTTGTGCGACCGGTACCAGGTGCATCTCATCGCCGACGAGATCGCGGTGGGCTGCGGGCGCACCGGCACGTTCTTCGCCTGTGAGCAGGCCGGCATATGGCCCGATTTCCTGTGCCTTTCCAAGGGGATCAGCGGCGGCTACCTGCCTTTGTCGCTGGTCATGGCCACCGACGAGGCTTACCAGGCCTTCTACAGCGACGAGCTGGCGCGGGGCTTTCTGCATTCGCACTCGTATACCGGCAATCCGCTGGCCTGCCGCGCCGCGCTGGCCACGCTGGACATCTTCGAGCAGGACGGCGTGCTGCAGGCCAACCGCGCGCGTGCGGCGCGCATCGGCCAGGCGCTGCAGCCGCTGGCCGAACACCCGCGCGTGCGGCATTTCCGCCAGCGGGGCATGATATGGGCGTTCGACGCCTGGCTGCGCGAGGGGGACAGCGGCTTTTCGCGCCGCTTCTTCACCCAGGCGTTGCAGCATCAGCTTCTGCTGCGGCCCATAGGCAATACGGTCTACATGATGCCGCCTTATATTCTGGACGATTCCGACATAGACCATCTGGCCCGGGCGGTCGGGACAGTCTTCGAACAGGTACTGGACGCTTAGGATGGATCTGATACGCCAATTGCAAGGCGAGCTGGACGGGCTTGCCGCCCGCGGCCTGCGCCGCTTCCGCCGCACCGCGAATACGGCCTGCGGCGCGCGCGTGAACGTGGGCGGGCGCGAGCTTCTGGCTTTCTGCAGCAATGACTACCTGGGGCTGGCGGGCGACCCCCGCCTGGCCCAGGCCATGGCCGAGGGCGCCTCGCGCTATGGCGCGGGCAGCGGCGCCTCGCACCTGATAAGCGGCCATTCATACGCACACGAGGCGCTAGAGCAAGCCCTGGCGGCCTTTCTGTCGCCGCACGTGCCGCAGGCGCGCAGCCTGGGCTTCAGCACGGGTTATATGGCCAATCTGGCATTGATCGCCGCCTTGTCCGCGTCCGCGGACGAAACAGAAATATTTTCCGAGGCATTGAACCATGCTTCGCTGATCGACGGCATGCGGCTTGCGCGCGCGCCGCTGCGGGTCTATCCGCACGGCGATGCCGCGGCGCTGGCCGGCATGCTGGCGGCCAGCACGGCGCGCACCAAGCTGGTGGTGACCGACAGCGTGTTCAGCATGGACGGCGACCTGGCGCCCTTGCCGCGACTGCTGGCGCTGTGCGAGCAATATGGCGCATGGCTGGTGGTGGACGACGCGCACGGCTTCGGCGTGCTGGGTGCCGGCGGGCGCGGGGCGCTGGAGCACTTCGGCCTGCGGTCCGAGCATCTGGTCTACATGGGCACGCTGGGCAAGGCGGCGGGCGTGGCGGGCGCCTTCGTGTGCGCGCACGAAACCGTCATCGAATGGATGATCCAGCGCGCCCGGCCCTATATCTATACGACGGCGCAGCCGCCGGCCCTGGCGCATGCCTTGCTGGCCAGCCTGCGCATCATCGACAGCCCCGAGGGGGCGCAGCGCCGGGCACGGCTGGGCGAGCTCGCCGGCGTGCTGAGCGAAACCCTGGCGCTGCGGGCCTGGCGGCTGCCGCCTTCGCCCACGGCCATCCAGCCCATCATCATCGGCGACAATGACGCGGCCATGAGGGCCGCCGCGCGGCTGTACGAAAGCGGTTTCTGGGTGCCCGCCATACGTCCGCCCACGGTGCCCGCGGGCACGGCGCGGCTGCGGCTCACCCTGTCGGCGGCCCATGAACCGGACGACGTGGCGGCGCTGGCCCGCGCCGTCAATGGAATCGAAAGCGGGAGTTGACAATGGTTTCAAGCACGGATGGGCATTTCGCCTGCTTCGTCACTGGCACCGATACGGAAATAGGCAAGACGCTGATCAGCTGCGCCCTGCTGCATGCCCTTGGGCGCCAGGGCGTCAAGGCGGTGGGAATGAAGCCCGTGGCCGCCGGCGCGCAATGGCGCGACGGCGCCTGGCACAATGAAGACGTGGATGCGCTGGCGCAGGCCAGCGGACTTTCCCTTGCGCGGGAACTGACCACGCCTTATCTCTGGCAGGAGCCCGTCGCGCCGCACATCGCCGCGCGCCAAGCGGGCGTGGAGATGTTCGCCAGCCCCATCCTGGAGGCCTATGCCAAACTGGCCGGGCAGGCCGATGCCGTCGTGGTCGAAGGTGTGGGCGGTTTTTGCGTGCCGCTGTCGAACTACTTGGACACCGCCGACCTGGCGCTGGAGCTGGGCCTGCCGGTGGTGATGGTGGTGGGCCTGCGGCTGGGCTGCATCAACCATGCGCTGCTGACGGCGCAGGCCGTGGCGGCCCAGGGGCTGTCCCTGGCGGGCTGGGTGGCCAATACCGTGGATGCCGGCATGCCCTTCATGGGCGAGAACATCGACGCCCTGCGACGGCGCCTGCCCGCTCCCCTGCTGGGCCATGTGCCGCGCCTGGCGCAGCCGTCGCCGGCCGAGGCGGCCGGGCACCTGGATTTTTCATGCCTGCCCGGCTGGCCCGCCGCCAAAGGCAAGGGCTCGGAGTAGGCCGGCAGGCATGAACATGAAAGCATTGCTGTGCTCGCGGTTCGGTCCGCTGGAAGATTTGCGCGTGGAAGATGTTCCGGTTCCGTCCTGCGCGCAAAGCCAGGTCGTGGTGCGGGTCCAGGCGGCCTCCCTGAACTTTCCCGACGTGCTCATCGCGCAGGGGCTGTATCAGGTCAGGCCGATGCTGCCCTTTTCACCCGGCGCCGAACTGGCCGGCGTCGTGGTCCGGACGGGAAGCAAGGCGGCGGGCTGGAAAGAGGGCGACCGCGTCATGGCCTCTACCGGCTATGGCGCGTTCGCGCAGCAGTGCGCGGTCGACGCGCAGCGGCTCGTTCCCCTGCGGGACGGGCTGGGCTTCGACCAGGGTGCGGCGCTGGTGGTGGCCTATGGCACCTCGCTGCATGCCCTGAAAGACTGCGCGCAGCTGCGCGACGGCGAGACTGTGCTGGTGTTGGGCGCCGCCGGCGGCGTGGGGGTGGCCGCCATACAGATCGCCCGGAAAATGGGCGCCCGCGTGATTGCGGCGGTGTCCACGCAAGAAAAGGCCGAACTGTGCAGGCGGCTGGGTGCGGATGAGGCCGTGGACTACACCGTGGACGGCTGGCGCGAGCGAGTCAAGGCGCTGTGCGGGGGGGAGGGCGTGGACATCGTCTATGATCCGGTGGGCGGCGCCTATGCCGTGCAGGCGCTGCGCTGCCTGCGCTGGCGAGGGCGCTACCTGACAGTGGGCTTTGCCGCCGGCGCCATCGCCCAGGTGCCGCTGAACCTGGCCCTGCTGAAAGAGCGCCGCATACTGGGCGTGTATTGGGGCGATGCGATCAAGCGCGACCCGGCGACGCACCAGGCCAATATGCGCCTGCTGCAGGACTGGTGCGTGGAAGGCGCGATCGAGCCCGTCATCAGCCGCCGCGCCAGGCTGGCCGAGGTGCCGCAGGCCATGCGCTGCATGGCCGGGCGGCAGGTGGTGGGGAAAATAATCATACGGCCGCAGGAATAGCAGCTGCCGGTACTATAGCGGTCGCGGCGTTGACGAACGCGGTGTGCTTTGTGCGTTCACCATGGCAAAAAACGCTTGTGGCCCGGCCGCCGCAGGCGACAATCACAACAATCAATTGGGGAGCAAGACAAGATGGGCAATGCAAACCTGTATGCGCTGTTGCAATCGGGATTCAATGCAGACCGCCAGTCCACGGCCATCCAGACGCCGGCGCGAAACTACAGCTGGCGCGACATCGATGAAACCTCGGCGCGCTACGCCAACCTGCTGGCCGGATTGAAGCTGCCCGCCGGCGCGCGCGTCGCCGTCCAGGTGGAAAAGTCGCCCGAGGCGCTGATGCTGTACCTGGCCACGCTGCGCGCCGGCCTGGTCTATTTGCCCCTGAATGTCGCCTACCGCGAGACCGAGATCGCCTACTTCCTGGAGGATGCCGAGCCGGCGCTGGTGGTGTGTTCGCCCGCGAACCTGGAGTGGATACGGCCGCTGGCCGCCGGCGCGCAGGTGCTGACGCTGGACGAGGACGGCGGCGGGTCGCTGTCCCGGGCCGCCGCCGGCCTGGCCGCGGACTTCGACACCGTGCAAAGCGCGCCGGATGACCTGGCCGCCATACTGTATACCTCGGGCACGACGGGGCGCAGCAAGGGGGCCATGCTGTCGCATGCCAACCTGGCGTCCAATGCCCGGGTGCTGAACGACTACTGGGGCTGGCGCGGCGACGACGTGCTGCTGCACATGCTGCCCATCTTCCATGTTCATGGCCTGTTCGTGGGCGCCCACGGCGCCCTGCTGGCCGGCGCCAGGATGATATGGCTGCCCAGGTTCGACGCCGGGCAGGCCTTGCGATACCTGCCCGAAAGCACGGTGATGATGGGTGTGCCCACGTATTACGTCAGGCTGCTGTCCGATGCGCGCTTCACGCGCGAGACATGCGCCGGCATGAGGCTGTTCATCTCCGGCTCGGCGCCCCTGCTGGCCGACACCTTCAACGAATTCCGCCAGCGCACCGGCCACACCATACTGGAGCGCTACGGCATGAGCGAAACCGTCATGCTGACCTCCAACCCCTACGACGAATCGCAGGGCCCGCGCGTGGCGGGCACCGTCGGCCGGCCGTTGCCCGGCGTGCAGGCGCGCGTGGTGGACGACGCCGGCCAGGCTTGCGGACCCGGCCAGATAGGCAATGTGCAGGTGCGCGGGCCGAATGTATTTTCCGGCTACTGGCGCATGCCCGAGAAGACGCGCGAGGAATTCACCGCCGACGGCTGGTTCAGGACCGGGGACGTCGGGCGCTGGGGGCCGCCGCCGGACGGCGCCGCGCCGATTCCCGATGATTATCTTTCCATTGTCGGGCGCAGCAAGGACTTGATCATTTCCGGCGGCTTCAACGTCTACCCCAAAGAGATCGAATCGGTCATCGACGACATGCCGGGCGTGGCCGAGTCGGCGGTCATCGGCGTGCCGCATCCGGACTTCGGCGAAGCGGTGGTGGCCGTCATCGTGCCCCGGCCGGGAGTGCCCATCGACGTGCCGTCCATCCAGGCCACCCTGAAGGCGCGCATCGCCAACTTCAAGGTGCCCAAGCGCATCCATGTGGTGGACCAATTGCCGCGCAACACCATGGGCAAGGTGCAGAAGAATGTGCTGCGCGAGGCCTACAGGCAACTCTAGAAGGCATTGTCCCTCGGTCTTCGGCCTGCCAAGCGGCGGTGTGTGGAAGACACGCCGCTACCAGCCCTGGCAATGGAGCCCTGGCAGGCACCAGGGTAAAAAAGCGCCGGGCGGGTTCGATGGCATGCTACAGATAGGGGCTGGCCAGCCAGATGATCTTGTTGCGCAGGCGCTTGATGAAGGGCATGGCGGCCAGGCTTTCCAGCGTGACCGCGTCGGCGTTGCGTATCTCGGCGTCGATCAGGCTTTCGATGTCGCGCGCCGTGGCGCGGCTGTAGATTTCGATGTCCAGCTCGAAGTTCAGCCGCAGGCTGCGCGGGTCCAGGTTGGACGAGCCCACATAGGACCAGGCGCCGTCCACGGTGATCAGCTTGGAGTGGTTGAAGTTGCCGCGCGCACGCCACACCCTGCAGCCATTGCGGATGACCTGGTCCAGCTGCGCCGTCATGGCGTAGTTGACCAGGCGCAGGTTGTTGCGGCCCGGTATGATGATGTCCACTTGTATGCCGCGCCGCGCCGCCGTGTTGATGGCGCCCAGCAGCGTGATGTCGGGCAGGAAGTAGGGGGACTGGATGCGGATGTGGCGCTGGGCCACGGCAAATGCGCCCAGCAGCATGTTGTGGGTGCTCAGGATGCTGCGGTCGGGGCCCGACGGAATGCAGCGGGCCGGCGCGCGCGGCGTGGGCGGCGTCCAGGCAGTGCAGCCCCATGTTTCGTGGGGCAGGGCCTCGCGCGTGGTGAATTCCCAGTCCTGGGCGAAGACCGCTGTCAACTGGGGCACGATGGGGCCTTCCACCTTGAAGTGCGTGTCGCCCGCGGTGTGTTCCCCCGCCACCGCCGAGACGAAGCCCGCGCGGATATTCATGCCGCCGGTAAAGCCTACGCAGCCGTCCACGATCAGTATTTTGCGGTGGCTGCGCAGATTGGCGTAGGGCATGCGCAGGCCCAGCGGGTTGGTCATGAACAGCGCCGTGCGTATGCCCTTGCGGCGCAGCAGGCGCACGATGGGGGGGCGTGAATACTTGGCGCCTATGGCGTCGATCAGCACGCGGATCTCCACGCCGCGCTCTTTGGCGCGCCCCAGCGCGTCCGCTATCTTGCGGCCCTCGGCGTCGTTGTCGAAGATATAGGTCTGCAGGGCGATGGACACCCTGGCCCGGTCGATGGCGGCCAGCATGGCGGGATAGGCCTGGTCCCCGCCCACCAGCATCTGGATATGGTTGCCGTCGCACAGCGGGAAATCGGTAATGTGGTCGCCCAGCGTCTGCAGCGAGGCGAACTGCGGCGCCGAATACGGCGTCACGTCCGCAATGGGGGAGTCGTCCAGGCGGGTGTATTCCTTGAGCGATTTGTCGCGCTGTTGCGATATCTGGACATGCCGCACCCGGTTGACGCCGGCGATCAGATAAAAGAAGGCGCCGAACAGCGGCGACATCAGGATGATGCCGACCCAGCCGATGGCCGCGCGCACGTCCGTCTTGTTCATGGCGGCGTGCACGGCCGCCGCCGCCGCCAGGACAAAAGTCAGCAGGAAGACGATGTGGGGCCAGTATTCCTGGAGTAGCGCGCTTACGGAGGCCATGTTCTGTCAGCTAGCGAAAATATATATTGACCGGCAGAGCGGAAACGTCAGTTTGGCCCAAGTATATAGAAAGCGCCGCGGGAATATCTGCTGCGCGCGCCAACTTGTTTTTTGTATTCGTGCTAGAATCTTTGACTTGTTGGCGGATCTATCGCCAGCAAAGCCATGCAGGTTAACGGTGACCGTAGCTCAGTTGGTAGAGTCCCGGATTGTGATTCCGGTTGTCGTGGGTTCGAGCCCCATCGGTCACCCCAAAATGCCTTATAGCTCAATGAGCGAGGCCAGGGCATTTTCCGCAATATCCAAATCAGAACGAAATGCGGAATCTTGCGGTCCGCCCCGCAACTGACGCCCGGCGCACATTCGACGATCATCAGGCTGTTTTGTTGGATGCGGCCTATGCCGTCCCATGGCCACGGCATGGCGCCATAATGTCCATTGGCCAATGGGGCCCTGGACAAGAATAGAAAACCGGCAAGGAAAGCCCGGCCGCAGCGGTCTGGACCTGCTTTGAACAAGGCAGGGTGGGGGCGGTAACGCGATTCGGCCTTTGTGAGTCCCGCAGAAAAAAAGAAAACCCGCCGGGGCGGGTCTTACTTCATTACTGCCTATTACGTTTTAGACTGCTGAGCGGGAGCGTCCTGCTTGCCCTGTTGGGCCTTTTCCTGCGTGTCCGCCTGAGGATCGCGTGCTTGAGACGCGTCCTTTTCTTGAGGGACGGCCGGTTTGTTGTCTATGGGTTTTTGTTCCATGATGCGCTCCAAGGAGTGTGTTGCCTGCGCAGTTCAAGATGAACTGACGTCATGCATGCTGCGGTTGGGGTAGGGCAGAACGACTGCCGGGCCGGGCTGCGGTTTCAATAAGGCAGGCCGGGAAATTTGTCTTTCATCAATTGAAGGATGCGCCGGCGAACCTGTACGCGTTTTTTGTTGTGGCCGATTTCATCGAATGGGGACGGCGGCGGGGGCGGCCAGTTCATGTCTACCGCCTGCAGTTCGCGCATGGCGAAGCCCGCGATTCGTGGATATTTGCTCATAAAGGCTCCAAGGGTGTCCTGGCGGCATGTTCGAAAACGAAGAGACCAGGCGGGTACCCTTCGCAGGTCACATCCAGCCTCGGAGAAGCCAGTGGGCAAAGGGCGGCATGCGTGCCGCATGCGATTTTGACGAGGCTGGGGCTGCCTTGGCGGGACATCTGCGCCGGACTATTCTGGGCCTCGATCTGTTCAGTGTGGCCGCTTCGGATGCATAAAGATAGCTATTGTTTGTATCTCTTGTTACGGGCCCGCCAAAAGAACAGCCGGGCGGGGGCAGGCGAACCGAGGCCGCCTGCTCAATTTGCCTGGCCGGCCACTTCTTCCAGCAGCTCGGCCAATTGCCGGGTGGCCGGCCCCACCTCGTCCGGCCGGCCGAATATCAGGTACAAGGGTACCCAGCGGGTCTGGCCGGCTTCGAGCGGCAAGGGCCACAGGCCGCCTTCCTGAAGCTTGCGCCGGACGAGATGCGTGGGCAGCCAGGCAAAGCCCAGGCCGGCTTCGACCAGGGCCATGGAGGTTTCCATGCTGGTGACCGTGCAGCGCTGCGGGGCGCCCAGCCAACCCTCGTCGCGGGGATTCTGTGTGCCGGAATCGCGTATCACCACCTGTGTCTCTTTTTTCAGGTCGTCGGAGGTCAATTGACGCCGCAGCATGTGCAGGGGATGGACCGGGTGCGCCACGGCCGTGAATTCGACATTGACCAGCAGGTTGCCCAGGAAGCCCGGCGGGACGCGCGTTCCAATGACGATGTCGGCCTTCTGTTCCTGCAGCGCCTCGTCCGCGCCGGACAGCACGACCTCGGAAAGCTGCAGGCGTGTCTGTCGCGCATGTTGTGTGAAGCGCGTCATGGCGGTCATCAGCCACGGCGTGGGAAAAGCCATGTCCACGACCAGCCGGATCTCGGCCTCCCAGCCCTGTTGCAGGCTCTGGGCCAGTTGTTCCAGTTGGCGGGCGTCATTCAGCAGCTCGGCCGCGCCGGCCAGCAGGGCCTTGCCGTTTTCCGTCAGGCGCGCCTTGCGTCCTTCGACCGCCAGGATTTCCACGCCTACCTGCTCTTGCAGCCTGGCCATCATGTAGCTCAGCGACGATTGACTGCGGTGCAGGGCTTCGGCGGCCTGGGCATAGCCGCCGTGCTCGACGATGGCCTGCAGCACCCGCCACTGCTCCAGCGTTGTCCGGGGATGCCTCATAATATATTCAATAATTGGATTGTTAAGTTTAGATAATACTATTTTTTTATCGAATTTTTATAAATTAAACTGCGGGCATTGCATAAATCGCCAAGTTCTTTGCCTGGAACAAAAGCGTTTCCCTTCCCTGAAACAGATTTGGGGCCATCATGCCTGACCTTGACATCACACTGATCGTACCGGGCGGAGCCGGGTCCCAGCCTGCCTCTTATTGGGACAGGGTCTTGCCTGCGCTGCAGGCGCACGCCGGCTCGTGCCGGGTTTGCGCAAATCCCCTGGAACTGGCCTTCATGCCCGCGGCGGCGCAGGAGCTTTTCCTGATCGATGGGGAGACGGGGCCGGATTTCGATGCCTCCCTCCTGGCGGGGGTGCTGCGCGCCCTGCGCCGCGCCTTCGTGGCGATTGTTGCACCCAGTAAGGCGGCCAGGACGATGGCTTTTTCCGGACCCTATGGCGCCAACCTGTATCTGGGCCGCGACATGGAGCCAGAGCGTTTGGCCGATAGTCTGTTCGCCGCGTTCGCGCGCTGGCACGAGCACACCGGCCCCTTGTCCCGGCGTTCCCCAAGACTGGAAAACGGCGCGGGCGGGCGGCGACGGGCGTTGCGGGCCATTGGCCTGCCGAGGCAGGAGATCATGTCGCCGTTATATTCCGATTGGTCGTCCGGGAGGGAGGACGGCTCCCGCGCCGGCAAGCTTCCCGAGGCCGCCGAGCCGGCGCATCCCGTGCCGGTCCTGGAGAATCGGCGCTGGGTTTTCGTTCGCGATATATGGTGCCTGATATCCCCCGAGGGCCACAGCATTCCCCTGACCAGCGCCGAGTGTCAACTGATGTCGCTGATCCAGCGCGCGCCTGCCTATTCCATCCCCCACGAAATGCCGGGCCAGGAAGACTGGCGCAAACCATCGAAGACGCGGGGATCTCTTTCCACAGTCATCAGCCGCCTGCGCCGCAAGTGCAAGGCGCAAGGGGTTGCGTTTCCCCTCTACCCCCTGTACGGAAAAGGCTACCAGTTCGGCGAAGAGCTGGTCGTGCGCGGTTAGCCGGCCATGGCAGTCGCACTGGCCGGCGGCCCAGGCGCATCTCAGCAGGCCTGCTTCATGGCCAGGCCCAGCGCGATGCCTATGCCTATGCCTATGCCGGCGCCGATGTTGTCCATCATCGACCCTATCGCCACGCCCAGCGCGACACCGATGGCTATCCAGGTTCCTGTCTTCATGCCATGACGATAGCATCGCGTCGCGCGCAGCGGCCGGCGGCGCGCTGCGGATTTTGTTTCAGGATGCGGCGCGAAGCGCCCGGCGTTTGGTGTATCGTTGCTGGCGAACAGGACGAAAAAGGGAATGGCGATGAAGCCGCTGATCATGGCCCGGCCGATAGTGCTGGCGCTTGCCGCCCTCTGTGCGGGGTGCGCGCCCTTGCCTGCGCTGGACGGGCGCAGCGTCACCACGGCGCTGCAGGACACCGGCGACACGCGCCTGGGCAAGGCCATAGAGCCGGCGCTGCGGCGCCATCCGGGCAAGTCCGGCATCGTGGCGCTGGCCAACGGGCGCGAGGCCTTCGCGGCCCGCGCGCTGCTGGCCGACGCGGCGCAGCGCTCGCTGGACGTCCAGTACTACATCTGGCACGACGACATGTCGGGCACCCTGCTGTTCGACGCCTTGCGCCGGGCGGCCGACCGCGGCGTGCGCGTAAGGCTGCTGATGGACGACAACAACACTTCGGGCCTGGATCCCGTGCTGGCCGCGCTGGACGGCCATCCCAACATCGAGGTCCGGCTGTTCAATCCCTTCGTCCAGCGCGGCTGGCGTGCCCTGGGCTATCTGACCGACTTCTCGCGCCTGAACCGCCGCATGCACAACAAGTCCTTCACGGCGGACAACCAGGCAACCATCATAGGCGGGCGCAACATCGGCGACGAATACTTCGGCGCGGGCCAGGATTTCCTGTTCGTCGACCTGGACGCGCTGGCCGTCGGGCCCGTGGTGCGCGACGTGTCCGCCGACTTCGACAGGTACTGGGCCAGCGGCTCGTCTTATCCGGCTGACCGCATCATTCCCCCCGCCGAGCCCGACGGCCTGCAGAAACTGGCGCGCTCGGCGGCCGGGCTGCGGGACAAGCCCGCCGCCCGCGGCTACATGCAGTCGATCAACCAGCTGAGGTTTGTGCACGAACTGCTGGACGGCAGCCTGGAGATGGAATGGGCGGTCACGCACATGGTCAGCGACGACCCGGCCAAGGGCCTGGGTCAGGCGGCCGAGCATGAGCTGCTGCCGCAGCGCCTGGGCCGCATCTTCGGCGTGCCCAGGCGCGAACTACAGCTGGTTTCGTCCTATTTCGTGCCCACCGAGTCCGGTGTCGAATACCTGTCCGCGCTGGCGCGCAATGGCGTGAAGATAACGGTGCTGACCAACTCGCTGGAGGCCACCGACGTGGCGGCGGTGCATGCCGGTTATGCCAAGCGCCGCAAGCCCTTGCTGCAGGCCGGCATCACGCTGTACGAGACCAAACGCCAATCGCCGGCCGGCAGGTTGCGCGACAGGGGCCTGGCCGGCAGTTCGGCTTCGAGCCTGCACGCCAAGACTTTGTCCGTGGACGGCGAGCGCATATTCATCGGCTCTTTCAATTTCGATCCCCGTTCGGCCAGGCTGAACACCGAAATGGGCTTTGTCATCGAAAGCCCTTCCATGGCGCAGCGGCTGCCACGGGCCATCAGCGGCGGGGTCAGGGACGCGGCGTACCGCGTCCGGCTGGACGAGGGCGGCCGGCTGGAATGGGTGGAGCATCGGGACGGCAAAGTCGTCATCCACCATGCCGAGCCGGGGGCAAGCCTATGGCGACGGCTGGGCGTCTCGATACTGTCGCACCTGCCGATAGAGTGGATGCTGTAGCCGCCGCGCCGCCCGGCATGCCCTGGCACAGCGATTGCTGCCCGAAAGACCTTTTCACTTTTTCGGGAGTGCGCCATGTTTTTCCTCAGATCGGGCCTGGGCTTCGTGCTGGCCTTTCTTGCTTTAACCGCCGGCGCGCAGACGCCTGGCCGTCTGGCGCAGGGGGATGCCGATTTCCTGCACAAGGCCGCCCGCAGCGGCCAGTTGGAGATACAGGCCAGCGCCCTTGCCCAGAAGGCAGACGCCTCTGCGCCCGTGAAGTCATTTGCCGAGAAAATGACGGCCGACCACACCAAGGTGGCGGTGCAGCTGGAGCAGTTGGCCAAGGCCAAGGGCGTCACCTTGCCCACGGGGCTGGACCCGGCCCAGCAGGCCACGCTCGATGAACTGGGTAAGCTGCGGGGCAAAGAGTTCGACCGCCGCTATGCCCAAGAGGTGGGCGTGGCGGCCCACAAAAAGGCCGTGGCCTTGTTCGAAGAATCGTCCAAGAGCGCGGCGGACACGGACGTCAAGGCGTTCGCATCGCAGACGCTGCCGGCGCTGAAAGGGCATCTGCAAATGGCCGAATCACTGCGCGGCCAGGCGGGAAGCTAGGGCTATGTCCATGCAGTCATTGCCGGCCGGGCCGGGCCGTTCTCTGTTTGCCGACGAGCGCGCCGCGCGCCAGGCGGTGGGCATGGCCCTGCCGCTCATAGAAAAGGCCATGCAGGACAAGGCGGTGGGCGAAAGCGGCTTCCTGCACATCGTGGTCCTGGATCCCGCGGCGCAGTGGGGCGTGGATGATTTTGCCGACGCCATTCTCTACGAGTACTCGGTCGGCGACAGAAGCCGCTGGGACGCCGACTATGCCGCCTTTGCGCGCGCCAAGGCCCGCGTCTGCTGGCGTACGGGGCGGGACGGCCACGGCGTTCGCAGTGTATCGCCCCATCTGCTGCGCACCGACGACTGTGGCATATGGGGCGGCGTGTGCGTCGACGGCATCGTGGTGGGCGCGGCGGGCGCCAACCCCTGGTATGACGAGGCTTTTGCGGCCTGCGTGGCGCATTGCCTGAAAGCGGTGGCCAAGGGCAGGGCCGTGCAGGCGCCGGAGCGGCCCTGGCTGGCCCCGGAACCGTCCGCCGCGCGGGCGGCGCGCGATGGCGGCGGCGGATAGGACCCGGCCGGCGGGGGCGGGCGGCGCGGCCGACGCCGCCATCGCGCGCAGGGAAGTCTTGCTGACGCTGGGCCGCGCACTGTGGCGGTTCCGCTGGCGTACGCTGGCGGCGCTGGGCCTGCTGGTGGCGGCCAAGCTGCTGATGGTGCTGGTTCCATTGACGCTCAAGCATATCGTCGATGCGCTCAGTCAGCCCGCCGCGATGCTGGCGCTGCCTGTCTTCCTGCTGGCGGGGTATGCGCTGCTGCGCTTCGGCGGCGGGCTCTTCACGGAGCTGCGGGACATGGCGTTCGCCCGCGTCACGCAGACCACGGTGGCCGAGTTTACGCTGCGCATGTTCGGCCACCTGCACAGCCTGGGCATTCCTTTCCATGTCAACAGGCAGACGGGCGCCCTCTCGCGCGACGTGGAGCGCGGGACGGCGGGGGTCGGCTTTCTGCTGAGCGCCGCGCTGTTTACCGTGTTGCCCACCCTGATAGAGATTGTCGCCGTCGTGGCCATCCTGCTGGCCGGCTACAACCTGATATTTTCGTGGATCGTGGCCGCCACTTTCATCGCCTACGGCGTGTTTACAGCCTATTTCACTGAAAAGCGCATTTTTTACCAGCGTGCATTGAACGAGCTGGACTCCCAGGCCAACGGCCAGCTGGTGGACAGCCTGCTCAACTACGAGACGGTGAAATACTACACGGGCGCCAGGCACGAGTCCGATCGATTGCATGGCATTCTGCGGCGCTGGATAGACGTGGGCATGGACAACCAGAGGGCCTTGTCCCGGCTGCACGTGGGCCAGAGCGGAGTCATCGCCTTCGGCGTCGCGGCGCTGATGCTGCTGGCGGGGCAGGAGGTGGTGCAGGGCCGCATGACGGTGGGCGACCTGGTGCTGGTGAATGCCTACATGATCCAGATATGCCTGCCCCTGAATACGCTCGGCCTGGTGTTCAGGCAGTCGCGTGAAGCGCTGATCAATGCCGAACGCATGGCCGGCCTGCTGCGCTTCAGGCCCGAGGCGGACCCGGCCCATCCCTTGCCGCCCCTGCAGCTGAAGGCCGGCGAGGTGGTGTTCTCGCAAGTGGGTTTCGGCTATGAGCCGGGACGCCCCATACTGCACGAGATAGACTTTCGCATCGAGCCGGGCCAGACCGTTGCGGTGGTGGGCGGAAGCGGCTCGGGCAAGTCCACGCTGGCGCGCCTGCTGTTGCGGCTGCACGACGTGGACGCGGGCAGCATCAGCATAGACGGGCAGGACATACGCTCTGTCAGCCAGGACAGCCTGCGCAGCGCCATCGGCATCGTGCCGCAGGACACGCCGCTGTTCAACGACACCATTGCCTACAACATCGGCTACGGGCGCCGCGACGCTACGCGCCAGGAGGTGGAAGAGGCGGCGCGGGCCGCCTGCGTGCATGACTTCATCCAGAGCCTGCCGGCCCAGTACGACACGGTGGTCGGCGAGCGCGGCGTGAGGCTTTCAGGCGGAGAGCGCCAGCGCATCGCCATTGCCCGCACCCTGTTGAAGAACCCGTCCCTGCTCATCTTCGACGAGGCCACCTCGGCCCTGGATACACGCACGGAGCGGTCCATCCAGGCCCAGCTGGACGAAATGGCGCGCGACCGCAGCACCTTCGTCATCGCCCACCGGCTGTCCACCATTGTCGGCGCGGATCAGATTCTTGTCATGGAACAGGGGCGCATCGTGGAAAGAGGCGGGCATGAGCAGCTGCTGCGCCTGAACCAGCTTTATGCGCGCATGTGGAACCTGCAGCGGCAGCAGGACCGCCTGCAGGAAGAAGGAAGCCGCCTGAGCGCGCAGCCGGTCAACATGGTGACGCTGGCCGCGGGGGTCATAGACGCCATACGGCCCCTGGCCGACGAAAAGGGCGTGCATCTGTATACGCTGATAGGCAACGAGGCCATGAGGGTGACGGCTGATCCGGGCGTACTGCAGCAGGTGGCGTGGGAACTATGCATCAACGCCATAGCCGTCACGCCGCGGGGCGGGCGCATGGCCCTGCGGCTGGAGCGTGCCGACGCCGTGGTGCGGCTGGCCATCCTGGACGGCCGGCCGGCGCCGGACGAGGCGGCCCGGCAGGCCGGGGACGACGCCATGCCGCCGGCGGTCGGCGCGCATGTGCCGCCCGACCCGGACCGGCTGGCGGCATGGGCCGAACAGATGGGCGGCACTTTTTTCATGGAGGCGTCGGGAGAAGGGGCGGGCATGGCCTTCGGCCTGGAGATGCCGGTCAGGGCCGTGGCCAGCATGCTGCCTGCCTCGCCCCTGGACGCGGCGCTGGAGAACAGCCTGGACGGCCTGCGGATCTATCTGGTGGACGACCAGCCCGAGGCGCTGGCGCTGGTGGCCGATGTGCTGAGGGACCACGGCGCCAAGGTGACGGCCTTCGCCTGCGGCGGCGCCGTGCTGGCCGCACTGGAAGAAAAAGAAGCGGCGCAGTGGCCTGATGTACTGCTGTGCGATATCTCGCTCGAGGATATGGAGGGCTATGCGGTCATCGAGCGCGTCCGGCAGATCGAGGCGGGGCGGCGGGTGGCACTGGGGCGGCGCCTGCCCGCCGTGGCGCTGTCAGGCTATACCGGCCAGGAAGACCGCCTGCGGGCCATGCTGGCCGGTTTCCAGGCCTATCTTGGAAAACCGGCCGACACGCGCGAACTGGTGGCGACCGCGCGGGCCGTGACCCGCGGCGCCATGGCTCATTTGCCGTAGCGGGCCTTGGCGTTGGCCTGGCACTGGTCTTTGGCGTCGCCGGACAGTGCGTCGCATTTCGCTTTCTCGACGTCATACTGCGCGTCTGTCTTTTCTTTCGTCGCGTCGCGGCGCGCCTCGGCGTTTTCCTTTGACTGTCTGGCGTCCGCCTTGGCGCTGTCCCGCCTGGCCTCGGCTTCCTTCTGGCATACGTCCTTGGCATTGCCTTGCATGGCGTCGCAGCGTTCCTTGTCGGCCTGATAGCGGTTGTCGACGGCATCGTCGGTCATTGCGCCGCGGCCGGCGGGCTGAGTCTGTTGCGCCGAGGCGGAAAACCCCGCCGAGCAGGCGCCGAGAATCAAAACGCCGAGAATAGGTTTGAAGTTTTTCATATACGACTCCTGTCCGAAAGTTCCGAAAGTAGGGTGGCGCCCAGCCCGTGATGCAATGGCTTGCGGTCTGGGCGCAGTTGCTCTTCAGCAAGAGGTGTGCCGTTTGCCACGCCGTCGTGCGCCGTTCCGGCGTCGGCCGGCCTGTCATGCGCCCGGTAGTGGCGCAGGCCGTGCCGCTCGACCTGCGCCCGGCCGTACAGCAGACGGCCGTCGAATATGGCCTGCATGCGCGGCAGGCGCGACAGGGCGGCGAAGTCCGGCTGCCTGAACTCTTCCCATTCGGTCATGACGGCCAAGGCGTCGGCGTTGCGGCATGCCATGCCGGCACTGGCGGCCAGGGCAAGCCCGGGGTGAGAAAGCAGGGCCTGCGTCTTGCCGCCGGCCACGGGATCATAAGCCTGCACACAAGCCCCTTCGGCAAGCAGCGAACGGATGAGGCGGATGGCGGGCGACGCCCTGACGTCGTCGGTGCCCGGCTTGAAAGCCAGCCCCCACACGGCGATGCACCGGCCGGCCAGGCAATGGCCGAAATGGGCGCTGATGGCCTGCCGCATCAATTCGGCCTGCCTGTCGTTGGTTTTTTCTATGCTGCGCAGCATGTGGGCGGGCTCGCCATGTTCGTTCGCGGTGTGAATCAGCGCCAGCAAATCCTTGGGCAGGCAGGAACCGCCATAGCCCGCGCCCGGATGCAGGTAGCGGGGGCCGATGCGCGGGTCGCCGCCCACGGCCTTGCAGACTTCCAGTATGTCGGCGCCGACCCTGCCGGCAAGGCAGGCCAGTTCATTGACCATGGAGACGCGCGCGGCCAGCATGGCGTTGCAGGCATACTTGGCGAATTCGGCGCTGCGCACGTCCATCGTCAACATGCGTCCGCCGTCCGGATCGAAGGGGGCATACAGGCGCCGCATCAGAGAGGCCGTGCGCGCATTATCCGCGCCGACGACGATGCGCTCGGGGTGAAGAAAGTCCTGCACGGCCCGGCCCTCGGCCAGGAATTCCGGGTTGGACGCGATGTTTTTCCATGGCGGGCCGCGGCGATGCGTTCCCAGGGCCTGCGCCAGCCGCTCGCACGTGCCGACCGGCACGGTGGACTTGACGGCCACCACGGCGCCGGGCCTCAGGCATGGCGCCAGTTCGCGCGCGCAGCCCAGCAAGCTGCCCAGGTCGGCATGGCCGTCCGGGCTGGAAGGCGTGCCCACGGCGAGAAAAACGATGTCGGCTCCCGCCGCGCCCGCCGCTACGCTGCGCTGGAAGCTCAGCCTTCCCGCCCGCAACTGCTGCAGCACCAGCTCGTCCAGTTGCGGCTCGTGAAACGGCACGCGTCCTTTCTGCAGCATCGCCAGCTTGGATTCGTCGGCGTCGATGCAGACGACATTGTTGCCAGCCCAAGCCAGGCACGCGCCGGTCACCAGGCCGACATAGCCTGTCCCGATGATTGCAATATCCATGCAAACCCCTTGTAAACCGTGTGAAGACTGGCGATTCCAAGGCAAGAGGCATGCCCGGCGCCGCATGGCGCCCGGCCGGGACAGACACGCGCCTCAGGGCGCGCGGCGCAGTTCCGCCGAAGGGTATTTGATCTGGGCCCGGTATTTCGAGACGGTGCGGCGCGCCACCACCACGCCCTGGCGGGCCAGCTGTCTGGCCAGCGTGACGTCGGACAAGGGTTCTTTGGGGTTTTCCTCTTCGATCATTTCCTGGATCAATGCGCGCACCGCCCCGGCCGAGCATGTCCCGCCGGAACGGGTAGCCAGCTCGCGCGTGAAGAAATGCTTGAACTCGAAGATGCCCCGGGGGGAAGAAAGGTATTTGTTGCTGGTGGCGCGTGATACGGTGGATTCATGCATGCCCAGTTCTTCGGCGATCTCGCTGAGCATCAGCGGGCGCAGCGCCACGTCGCCGTAGTCGAAAAAGGTCTGCTGGCGCTCCACGATGGCCTGGGCCACACGCAGGATGGTGGCGTTGCGCTGCTCCAGGCTGCGGATGAGCCAGCGCGCCTCCTGCAAGGCCTTGGCCATCAGCGAGCGCTCGTTGTAGCGGCTTTCGCGGAACAGCTGGGCATAAGTGGCATGCAGCTGGGCGCGGGGCACGGCCTCGTTGTTGGACATGGCGACCCATCGCTTGCCCACTTTGCGCACCACGACGTCGGGAACGATATAGCAGGACGGATCCACCGTGGAATACCGCGCGGCCGGATGCGGGTCCAGGCTTCGTATAAGCAGGCACGCTTCGCGAACCTGTTCTTCGCTGGCGTCGAAAGTCCGCATCAGGCCGGCATAGTCGCATTTGCCCACTTTTACGAGGTCTGTCCGGGCGATGCGCATGGCCAGGGCTCTGCCAGGCGCATCTTCGTCCTGGGCCCGCAGTTGCAGGACCAGGCATTCGGACAGGTCGCGCGCGCCCACGCCTGGCGCGGCCAGCTGCTGGACCAGGCACAAGGCCACTTCCCATTCCGCGGCGTCCGGCTGCGGATGCACCTGGCCGTCCGAGGCCAGTTCGGAAAATTCCGTGCGCAGGTAACCGTCGTCGTCCAGCGCCTCGATGATGAACTCCGCCAAAAGGCGGTCCCGCTCGGTGAGCTGGCAGCAGCAGAGATGGTCGCGCAGCGCTTCCTTCAGGCCGGTCTGGGCGCGCGCCCAATGGCCGACGTCTGTGTCGCCGTGATCGGGGTTGCGCGAGGTGGGGTAGTCGCCCGAATAGGAAACGGGCTCATGCGGCTCCAGGGGCTCGGACGCCGCCGCATCGTCTCTGGCGGATTCGGTGGGGGCGGCAGTACCCAGCGTGGACGGCGGCTCGCCGGCCTGCGCAGGCTCGGCCTGGGCCGCGGCGCCGGCGGCGATGTCCGGGCTTTCGGGAGCGGATTCTTCCGGCTCCTCCAGGAAGGGATTGGTGGCGATGGCCTGCGCCACTTCGCGGCTGAAATCCAGGGTGGACATCTGCAACAGCTTCAACGATTGCTGCAGACGCGGAGTCAGGCTGGTCTGTTGACGGGCGCGCAGTTCGTAGGTGATTTGTGCCAATTTATATCTCCTGTTGCGTCAGTGTTGTCTCGGCATGGAGGAACACAGCAAACAATAGGCTTCACGCAATATCCATGCCATCTCGGAAAGCGCTTGCCTGGCGAATCGCAACCCCTTGCGCCATATCGAAAAAATCTCCAGGGCGATTTGCCGTGCCGGCCGCCCGCGAGGCGTTTCCCGTCCGGCGCGGCATGGACAAATTACCTGGCGATGTAAGAAGTGCCATGGGGCGATGCGGGCGCCGCGGGCAGGGCCGGGACGCGAAATCCGGGCCATGCGGCACAGGGTTTGCTAAGAGCCGCTGTGGCAGCCGGCATCGCGCCGGCCGATTCGGACACAGCAACACTGGAGAGCTTCATGCGCAACGAACATAGAGGAAGCGGCCCGGGCCGCGGCGTGCATGCGACAGAACGCCGGGAGTCCCTGCGCAGCCGCAGCGCGGATCCCGGCCAGAGCAGCTATGGGGGATTCGCCAACGAGGACCCCCGCTACCAGCGCCAGCAACTGGACCCTTACACGGGCGCCGAAGGAGAAGGATATGGCGTGCCCGTTCAGGGCGATTCGAGGCACGGCGGAGGCTACGCACCGGCATGGCGGCCCGCCCGCCCGGGCGGGCGGCGCATCTTGCCCAAGGGCTATGCCCGCTCTGACGAGCGTCTGCGGGAAGACGTCTGCGAACGTCTCAGCCATAGCGGACTGGACGTCAGCGACGTGTCGGTGGAGGTGGCAAAGTCGCAGGTCACGCTGCAGGGCACCGTCGCGGCGCGCTGGATCAAGCACGCCATAGAAGACTGCGTGGACGACTGCCTGGGCGTGCAGGACATAGACAACCGGATAAGAGTGCAGGCGGGCGCAGCCGGACGCGGGGACATCTCCGTTGGGAACTAGCCGCGGCGCGGCTGCAGCGGAATTCGACATCACTGGAGAACATCAATGGAACAACAGACGCAAATCATCCGCAAGCCGGGCGGCACGGGCCCCGGTCCGGGACCGGACGTCATGGCGGCGTCGACCCTGGACGGGGACGAAGTCTACAACATGGCCAACGAGAAACTGGGCACCGTCCAGGAAATCATGATCGACGTGCCGCGGGGCCGGGTGGCCTACGCCGTGCTGTCGCGCGGCGGGGTTCTGGGCATGGGGGACAAGCTGTTCGCCATCCCCTGGGGCGCCCTGACGCTGGACACGCAGCGCAAATGCTTTCTGCTGGACATCGAGGCGCAGCGGCTGAAGGAAGCCGAGGGGTTCGACAAGGACAACTGGCCGCGCATGGCCGACCTTGGATGGGCCACCCGGACGCACGAGTACTACAACCAGCCTCCGTACTGGTAAGGCGCGCGGGCGGGTGGCCCCCCGCGCGCAGCCATGCAGCAATCCATTGATCCCCGGCCCCGGGTCCCGGGCCGGGCGGGCAACTCTTGCGGAGAAAACCATGCAGAAAATCGCAATCATCAGCGAACACGCCTCCCCCCTGGCGCAGGCCGGCAGCATAGACAGCGGCGGCCAGAATATCTATGTCGCCCAGGTCGCACGCCAGCTGGGCGCCCTGGGCTACCAGGTGGACGTGTTCACGCGCCTGGATAACCCCTATCTGCCGCGGGAGATGGACTGGGACGACAACGTGCGCATCGTCCATGTGCCGGCGGGGCCGGCGCGGCATCTTCCAAAAGAGGATCTGCTGCCGCACATGCATGATTTCGGGGAGTTCCTGCATGGATACGTGGCCCGCTGCGCCGAACCCTACGACCTCATCCATGCCAATTTCTTCATGTCCGCCATGGCGGCCCTGCCGGTGGCGCGCAGCGCGCGCATTCCGCTGGCGGTCACCTTCCATGCCCTGGGCAAGGTGCGCCGCCGGCATCAGGCCGAGGCCGACCTCTTCCCCGACAGCCGTTTCCGCATCGAAGAAGACATCGTGCGCCAGGCCGACTGCGTGGTGGCCGAATGCCCCGAAGACAGGCGCGACCTGATGCAGCTGTACGGCGCGGACCCGGCCCGGATAAGGATGGTGCCCTGCGGCTACGACCCGCGGGAAATGTCCCCCATGCCCGATGGAGAGGCGCGCGCCATGCTGGGTTGGGACCCCCATGCCTTTTACCTTCTGCAACTGGGCCGTATGGTGCCGCGCAAGGGGGTGGACAACGTCATACGGGCGCTGGCGCGGCTGCGCAACGTGCATGGCGTGGACGCGCGGCTGTGCGTCGTCGGCGGCAATTCCGCGCAGCCATGCGAGGAAGAGACTCCCGAGCTGGGCCGCCTGCGGCAGGTGGCCAGGCAGGAAGGTGTGCTGGACTTCGTGCAGTTCACGGGCCGGCGCGGGCGCAACCAGTTGCGCCGCTACTACTGCGCCGCCGATGTGTTCGTGACCACGCCGTGGTACGAGCCCTTCGGCATCACGCCGGTGGAGGCCATGGCCTGCGCGCGTCCGGTGGTGGGTTCGGACACCGGCGGCATCCGCTATTCGGTGTCTGACGGCGAGACCGGGCTGCTGGTGCCGCCCAGGGATCCGGATGCGCTTGCGGCGAGACTTGCCGTGCTGGCGCGTGACCCGGAGCTTGCCAGGCGGATGGGCAGCGCCGGCGAGCGCCGGGCCAGGCGGCTGTTCACCTGGCAGCGGGTGGCGGACGAACTGGCGCAGGTATTCCAGGAGCTGGCCCATCGCGGCAAGCCGGCCCTGCGCCGGGCGGCATCCGCCCGCGCAGGCGATCGCCTGATCGCCTGATCCCCGCCTTCCACACCATGCCTGTCAATCTGTTCAAGGGAGCAAAATGGATTCCTATGATTTCGATACGCTGAGGGGCCGCGTGGTCCTCGTCACCGGCGCGGGCCGCGGCCTTGGCGCTGCCATATGCGAGACGCTGGCCGCGGAGGGCGCACGCGTTGTCGCCACCGACGTGGACGAAGCGGCCGCCCGGGCCGTGTCCCGCAAGCTGGGCCAGGATGGCGGCAATGCCTGTTCGTTCGCGCTGGACGTGGGCGATGAACGCGCCGTCATGGATGTGCTGGACCGGGCCGTGCGGGACTGCGGCAGGCTGGACGCCATTGTCAACAATGCCGGCATAGACGTCACGACCAGCATACGCGAGCTGCAGAGCGCGGACTGGGAGCGCGTGCTGCGCACCAATCTGACGGGGCCTTTTCTGATGGCCAAGCACGCGCTGGCGCATCTTGGGCCCGGCGGCCATATCGTCAATATCGCCTCCACCGCGGCAAGGCGCGCGTGGCCCAATGCAAGCGTCTACCACGCCAGCAAGTGGGGGCTGCTGGGGCTGACCCATTCCCTGCACGCGGAACTGCGCGGAGCGGGGGTGAAAGTGTCGGCCGTCATCGCCGGCGGCATGCGCACGCCTTTCCTGCTGGACCGTTTTCCCGATATAGACGTGGAGTCGCTGCAGGATCCGGCCAATGTGGCCAGGGCGGTGAAGTTCGTGCTGACCCAGCCGCCCGAGACGGTGATCCCGGAAGTCATGGTATTGCCGATGAAGGAGACATCATGGCCATGACATCCGCCATATTCCTGGACAAGGACGGCACCCTGCTGGTGGACGTGCCGTACAACGTGGACCGCCGGCGCATGCGCTTCGCGCCGGGCGCGGCGGCGGGGCTGCGGCGGCTGGCCGCGCTGGGTCTGCCGCTGATCGTCATCAGCAACCAGCCGGGCATCGCGTTGGGAAAATTCCACCATCAGGACCTGCGCGCCGTGCACGAGCAGCTGCGCGCCATGTTCGACGAGGCGGGCGCCGTGCTGGCCGGCTTCTATTACTGCCCCCATCACCCCAAGGGCCTGCGTCCGGGCTATGCCAAGGTGTGCGAATGCCGGAAGCCGGCGCCCGGGCTGCTGTACCTGGCCGCGCAGCGGCACGGCCTGGATCTGTTCTCGTCCTGGTTCGTGGGAGACATCCTGGACGACGTGGAGGCGGGCCGGCGCGCGGGCTGTCATACGATACTGCTGGACAACGGCAATGAGACCGAATGGCGGCTCAGCGAATGGCGCACGCCTGACCGCGTCGAGATAGACCTGGACGCGGCCAGCCGCTGGATCGCGGCGCGAATCCAGACCCCGGAACGCACAGAGGCGGTGGCATGAGCGCCCGCGCCGCGCCGCGGGAGGCGCCAACGAACCGAAACGGCTGGCCGGTGGCGCGCAACGTCCTGTGCGTCCGGCTGGACAATATGGGCGACGTGCTGATGAGCACGCCGGCCATGCGCGCGCTCAAGCGCCAGGCGCCGGGCCGCAGGCTGACTTTGCTGGCCTCGCCGTCGGGCGCGCTGCTGGCCCCTCATCTTGCGGACGTGGACGACGTCCTGGTTCACGAGGCGGCCTGGGTGAAGAACGAGGGCGCCGGCAACGAGGCGGGCCTGGCCCTGATCGAGACATTGCGCGATCGCCGCTTCGATGCCGCGGTGATCTTCACCGTCTACAGCCAAAGCGCGCTGCCCGCGGCGCTGTTGTGCCATCTGGCGGGCATACCGCTGGTATTGGGACATGCGCGCGAGAACCCCTATCGCCTGCTCAGTACATGGGTCCCGGAAACGGAGCCGCAGGAGCGGGTGCGCCATGAAGTCCAGCGGCAGCTGGACCTGGTGGCAAGCGTCGGGGCGCGCTGCGACGATACGCGGCTGGCGTTCGCCACCCGCGCGCGAGACCGGGTGCGCATGCGCGCCGTGCTGCGCGAAAGCGGGGTCAGGCAGGATGGGTGGATCGTGGCCCATTGCGGCGCCACCGCCGCGTCGCGGCGCTACGGCCCGGGCCTGTACACCGAGGTGTTCCGGCAATTGCGCAGCGCGGGCAGGCCCATCGTGCTGACGGGCAGCCGGGCCGAGCGCAGCCTGGTCGACGACATCATCGCCGGATGCGGCAGGCCCGAAGGGCTGTTCAATCTTGCCGGCCGCCTGGAGCTGGGCGGGCTGGGCTGCCTGATCGAGGATGCGGACCTGCTGGTATCGAACAACAGCGGGCCGGTGCATATCGCGGCGGCCGTGCAGACGCCGGTGGTGGACCTGTACGCCCTGACCAATCCCCAGCATACGCCCTGGCAGGTGCCGCACCGGCTGCTGTATCACGACGTGCCGTGCAAGTATTGCTATCGCAGCGCATGCCCGCTCGGGCACAACGCATGCCTGCAGCAGGTTCCGCCCGCCGCGGTGTCGCGGGCCGCGCTCGATCTGCTTGGCGCAAACCACGGCGGCGCCCTGAACACCGCCGCCGCCTGAAAGGCAAAAGGAGAATTATGTATACGCTTGGAATCAACGCGGCATTCCATGATTGCGCGGCCGCCCTGGTCAAAGACGGCGTCGTGGTGGCGGCGGCCGAGGAGGAGCGCTTCAGCCGCGTCAAGCACGGCAAGCGGCCCGTGCCTTTCTCGACCTGGCAGCTTCCCTACAATGCCATCGATTATTGTCTGGCGCAGGCGGGGTGTGAATTGCGTGACATGGATCACATCGCCTATTCGTTCGACCCGGAGCTGCTCAAGCCTGAATTGGCCCCGCAGGGCAGCCTGACGCTGCCCCTGGAGCCGTCCGCCCAAGCCTCGGCCCAGGCGGGGCGCTCACCCTGGGACCCGCTATTCCTGTCATACATCTGCAATGCGCCCAGGCAGCTGGCGCACGGCGCGCCCCACCACCTGCAGCAACGCTTCGCCTCGGACACGCGGGAGCACATCATGCAGCGCTGGCAGTTCGTGGAGCATCACCTGGCTCACGAGGCCAGCGCCTTCCTGGCCTCGCCGTTCGAAGAGGCGGCCGTGCTGACCATGGACGGCCGGGGTGAGCGCGCCTCGACGAGCTATGGACACTTCGCCCAGGGCCGGTACGACCGGCTCAAGCAGATCAACCTGCCTCATTCGCTGGGGCTGCTGTACGAAGACGTGACGCGCTATCTGGGCTTTCTGCATTCCAGCGACGAGTACAAGGTGATGGCGCTGGCATCGTATGGCCGCCCCGCGTACGTGGATGAGTTCCGCCAGATCCTGAGCATGGATGAAAACGGGGGCTACGTCCTGGCGCCGGCTGAGCTTGAGCGGCGTTTCGGGCCGCCCCGCGGGCGCGGCGAGGTATTCGCCGACCGGCACATGGACATTGCGCATTCGCTGCAGCAGGTGCTGGAGGAAACCGTGCTGGCCATGAGCCGCTGGCTGCACGACGCGACCCAGTCTGACCATCTGTGCATGGCCGGCGGCGTGGCCTTGAACTGCGTGATGAACGCCAAGCTGGCCAATGAAAGCCCCTTCCGCCACGTATGGGTGCAGCCCGCGGCGGGCGATGCGGGCACGGCGCTGGGCGCGGCGCTGTGGATGGATTTCCACGCCCGCGAGACGGGCCGGCGCGCATGGGTGATGGATCATGCCTACCTGGGGCCGTCCTATGGAAATGACGAGATCGAGGCTTTCATGCAGCGCTCGGGCATCCGCTACCGGCGCATGCGCGACGCGGCCGGCGAGGTGGCCGACCTGCTCGCCCAGGAAAAGGTGCTGGGGTGGTTCCAGGGCAGGATGGAGTTCGGTCCGCGGGCGTTGGGCGCGCGGTCCATCCTGGCGTCGCCGCGCGATGCCGTCATGCAGGGGCGCCTGAACGAGCTCAAGGACCGCGAGGACTTCCGGCCCGTCGCCCCGGTGGTGATGGAAGAGCGCGCCCATGAATGGTTCGACGCCCGGGGGCGCGAGGGCATACGGGCGCCCTTCATGCTGTTCGTCTACGACGTGCTGCCCGACAAGGCCGATGAGATACCCGCCGTGCGCCATACGGACGGCACGGCGCGGGTCCAGACGGTCAACCGCGTCCAGCATCCGCTGCTGTACGACCTGCTGCAGGCCTTCGAGGCGCGCACCGGCGTGCCCGTGCTGGTGAACACCTCGTTCAACACGCGGGGCGAACCGGTGGTGTGTTCCCCGCGCGATGCGCTGGAGTGTTTCTGGACCTCGCCGCTGGACGCCCTGGCGATCGGCGATTTCCTGGTGGAGAAGCCATGATGCAAGACGCAGCGCCCCTGGTTTCCGTGGTGGTGCCGACCTACAGGCGGGCCGACCTGCTGGCGCGCTGTCTGGCGGCGCTGCTGCGTCAGACTCTGCCGCCGCAGGCCTATGAAATCATCGTCTGCGACGACGGGCCCGGCCAGGCCGTGCGCCAGGCCGTGGCGCAGGCCAGGGCCTGCGCGCCGCGGGGGCTGGCGCTGCACTATCATGCCGTGCGCGACACGCAGGGACCTGCCGGCGCCCGCAATGTGGGCTGGCGGTCCGCGCGCGCGCCCATCGTCGCATTCACCGACGACGACACCGTTCCCGATCCGCAGTGGCTGCAGGCTGGCCTGCGGGCCATGGCCGACGGCGCAGGCGCGGCATCGGGCCGCATCGTCATGCCGCTGCCCGAACGGCCCACCGATTGCGAACGGGATGCGGCGCGGCTGCAGGAGGCGGAATTCGCCACCGCCAACTGCTTCGTGCTGCGCGCGGCGCTGGAGGCGGTGGACGGTTTCGACGAAAGGTTCACCATCGCCTGGCGCGAAGACTCCGACCTGCATTTTTCGCTGCTGCGGGACGGCTGGCGCATCGTCCGGGCGCCCGAAGCCGTCGTCGTGCATCCCTTGCGCGCGGCGCGCTTCGGCGCCGGCGTGGGCATGCAGCGCAAGATCATGTTCGACGTCCTCCTGTATTGCAAGCATCCACGGCTGTACCGGCAGCGCATCCGCAGACATCCGCCCTGGCTGTATCTGGCGGTCTGCGCCAGCCTCGTGGCGGCCGTGGGGACATTTCTGGCGGGCTGGCATGGGACGGCGCTGGCGGCGGCGCTGTCGTGGGCCGTGCTGAGCCTGCTCTTTTTCTTCCGGCGCCTGCGCGGTTCCGCGCCGACGCTGCGCAACCTGGCCGAGCTTTTCGTCACTTCGGCGCTCATTCCGCCCCTGTCCATTTTCTGGAGACTGGTGGGCGCCTTGCGCTTCGGAAGGGCGCTGCCGTGAGCGCGCCCCTGCTGGCCGGCGGCGCTTCGCGCATCGCAGTGTTCCGGGCGCTGAACCTGGGGGATCTCCTGTGCTTCGTGCCCGCGTTGCGCGCCCTGCGCCACGCCTTCCCGCAGGCGTGGATAGCGCTGGTCGGACTTGAAAGCGCGCGGCCCGTGGCGGAGGCGTTTCCGCACTATGTGGACGAGTTGCTGTTGTTTCCCGGCATTGCCGCATTTCCCGAGCAGCGCCCTGACCGGCGCGCGTTGCCGGCTTTCTATGAAAGCGTGGCCGCGCGGCGGTTCGACGTGGCGCTGCAGATGCACGGCGACGGCACGCATTCCAACGAGGTCGTGCGCCGTTTCGGCGCACGCCGCTGGGGCGGCTTCGTGCCGGGCCCCGGGCAGGCGCGGGAAGGCAGGTTCCTGCCTTGGCCCGACGCGCTGCCCGAGGCCCGGCGCTATCTGGCACTGCTGAATCATCTGGGACTTGAGGCGCGGGATGCCGGCCTGGAGTTTCCATTGGATGACCAGGACCGGCGCGAAGCTGCCGAGCTGGCCCGGCGCTCGGGCATCGACCTGGCGCGCACGGTGCTGCTGCACCCCGGCGCCCGCCTGGCTTCGCGCCGCTGGCCCGTCGAGCGGTTCGCCGCCGTGGCCCGGCGCCTGGCCGCGCAGGGATGGCAGGTGGCGGTGACGGGCAGCCCGTCGGAGCGCGTCCTGGCCGGCGAATTGGTGCGAGGCGCGGCCGGCGCGGCCGTCGACCTGAGCGGCGGGACTTCGCTGGGAGGGCTGGCCGCGCTGCTGCGCCAAAGCCGGCTGTTGATATGCAATGACACGGGAATCTCGCATGTGGCGGCGGCGGTGGGCGCGCCCAGCGTGGTCATTGCCTCGGGCAGCGACGTGAAACGCTGGGCGCCGGCCAATCGCCGCCTGCACCAGGTGCTGCACCAGCCCATGCCCTGCCGTCCCTGCGCCTACGACGAGTGTCCGGTCGGGCACGGCTGCGCGCTGGCGGTGACGCCGGAGCAGGTGCTTGCGCACGCCGGCAGGGCGCTGCGCGGCACGATCCAGTAACGATTTTCAGTGTTACCGTCGATGACGATTTTATTCGCAAGCGTAACGATGTGAGTACCGCCATGGCTGAAATCACCCCAGAACGCGTACTGGTTGCAGGAGGCGCGGGGTTCCTGGGAACCCATTTGTGCGCGCGCCTCCTGGAGCTGGGCCATGAAGTCATCTGCCTGGACAATTTCCAGACAGGCCGGCGCCAGAACATACGGCCCTTTTTGGGCAGTGCGCGGTTCTCGCTGGTCCGTCACGATGTTATCGAGCCGCTGCGTTTCGACATCCGTCCCACGCAGGTATACAACCTGGCATGCGCCGCGTCGCCGCCCCATTACCAGGCGGATCCCATACATACCCTGCGCACTTGCGTGAACGGGGCCTTCAACCTGCTTGAACTGGGCCGCCGCACGGGAGCGCGCGTGCTGCAGGCTTCGACCAGCGAAGTCTATGGCGACCCGCACGTCCATCCCCAGCCCGAGTCTTATCGCGGCAATGTCAATATGGTCGGGATCCGGTCCTGCTACGACGAGGGAAAGCGCTGCGCCGAGACACTGTTCTCGGATTATGGCCGGCGCAAGCGCATGGTCGTGAAGATTGCCCGGATCTTCAATACCTACGGTCCGGGCATGGCGCACAACGATGGCAGGCTGGTGTCCAACCTGATCACCCAGGCGCTGGACGGCCGGGACATGACCGTCTATGGCAGCGGCATGCAGACGCGTTCGCTTTGCTATGTGGATGACATGATAGAGGGCCTGATGCGGCTGATGAACAGCGCGGATACCTTCCAGGGGCCGGTCAACCTGGGCAATCCGCAAGAGTGCACAGTGCTGGACATCGCCCGCCGCGTGCGCCTGCTGTCCGGCGCGAAGGCTTCTTTCGCGTTCCGGCCCTTGCCCGCCGACGATCCGGGCCAGCGCTGTCCCGACATACTGCTGGCCCGGCGGCATCTTGGCTGGGAACCTCGCACGGGCCTGGACGAGGGACTGCGAAAGACGGTCGATTATTTCACCCGGATCCACGCCGAGCGTTGTTCCGCCAAACGATCGGCCTCCCCCCCGGAGGGCGGCCCGGACGCGTCCGCAGGCCTGGCCGGCCGGTCGTAGGCGTCGCGTGCCCCCCGCCTGTGCACAGTATGTCGGGCGGGGTCCCTGACTTTTGCCAAACCGCCAATTGATGCGGCTTTCCGGCAAGCAGGCCGGAAATGCGGGGAAGGGGCCGGAAACTATTTCAAGTGAAATGCCCGCCGGGCGCGCCTGCGCCGAACCGACGGGTAAAACCAATTATCATTTTGTTTCATTTGTCATTTATATTTACGCCTGGTTTGTGGGAAACCGCGTAGGATACGCTGTAATAAAAAAATAAAAGGAATACGAAATAAAGCGTTGCCGCATACGCCATCGCGTACCTGCGGCGCGAAATTTTTTTGCCGGTTTGGAAACCGACGCCAACTTTCAAGAAGCACATATGCCACACCTACTAGTTGTCGACGACGAGGCGGATACTCGGGAGCTCATAGCAGAGATAGCTTGCGACGAAGGCTACGATGTCGAACAGGCGGGCAGTGTGAAACAGGCGCGCATCCTCATCGAACGGCAAAAGCCGGACGTGGTGCTGCTGGACATGCAGCTGCCCGACGGCAACGGCATGGAGCTCTGGGTGGACCTGGCCCTTCCCGATACCCAGGTGGTGTTCATCACAGGCCATTCCACTGTCGACAGCGCCATCCAGGCATTGCGCTGCGGCGCCGTCGACTACCTGCAAAAACCCATCAGCCTGCGCCGCCTGCGGGGCATCCTGATCGAGTTGAAGTCCATGCTGCAGACGCAGACGCAGCCCATTCCCGGTTCGACCGACTGTTTCGCCAAGATGGTGGGCAAGTCGCCCGCCATCCAGCTGCTGTGCGCCCACATCGAGAAAGTCGCGCCCACCCAGGCGACGGTATTGCTGGTAGGCGAAAGCGGCACGGGCAAGGAACTTGCCGCGGAAGCCATCCACCTGGCCAGTCCGCGGCACCGCAAGCCCTTCATGCCCGTCAACTGCGGCGCCATTTCACCCAACCTCATCGAAAGCGAGCTTTTCGGCCACGAAAAAGGCAGCTTCACGGGGGCGGACCGCCAGCACAAAGGCTTTTTCGAGCGCGCTTCGGGGGGCACGCTGTTCCTGGATGAAATCACCGAGATGTCCATGGAGCTGCAGGTGCGCTTGCTGCGCGTGCTGGAAACGGGGCGCTTCATGCGGGTGGGCACGCACGAGGAAATCAAGGCCAACGTCCGCGTCATCGCCGCCACCAACCGCAATCCCGAGCAGGCGGTGGCCAACGGCACGCTGCGTGAAGACCTGTATCACCGCCTGAGTGTCTTTCCCCTTGAACTGCCGCCATTGCGCGAGCGCGAGGATGACGTCATCTTGCTGGCCGAGTATTTCCTGCAGAGCCTCAACCAGGAAGCGGGCACCCAGAAGCGTTTCACGCCCGAAGCGCTGGAGGCCATGCGCAAATATTCCTGGCCGGGCAATATACGCGAATTGCGCAATTTCGTGTACCGCAGCTATATCCTGGCGGACCAGCTCATCAAGGGCGACTTCAATACCTTCGGCCTCGAACCCCAGCCGGCTCCGCAAGGCACCGAAATCCTGGTGCCGGTGGGCGTGCCCCTGGCGGACGCGAACCGGCAGCTCATCCTGGCCACGCTCAGGCAGTGCGGGGGTGTCAAGAAGCTGGCGGCCGAGATGCTGGGCATCAGCGTCAAGACGCTGTACAACCGTCTCGAAGAATACGGCGAAACCGCCGAGCTGGACGAGTCCCGCTAACAAGCCGCCCGCCCCGAAACCGCCACTCCGCTCGCCGGCGGCGGCCGCGACGCGTTGCGGCTTCAGTCTCCGCGCCGCCGGCGGAAAGGCCCTTGCAGCAATACGCTGACGTTGCCCGTGGCCTCGATATAGGCGCGCGAAACGCGGCGTACGTCGTCTATGCCGTGCTTGCGCAATTCGGCCATCAGTTCGCCCTCGGTTATATATTCGCGGCGCATGCCCCGCCGCTGCAGGCGCCCGTCCCTGATCAGGCAGATGCGGCGCGGCTCGAACAGGCGCGCCACCGCGGGAAAGAAATAAGACACCCGATCGATGGCCACGCTCCAGAACACCAGGGTGGCGATCAGCACGGCGCCTTCGGCCACGGTTTCATATTGCGCCGCCATGCCGTTCTGCGCGGCGTCGGCGATCAGCACCACCAGCAGCACGTCGGCCGTGCCCAGCGAGCCGATGTCGCGCCGGCCCGCCACGCGCAGCAGCAGGAATATGAACCAGTACATCATCGTGCCGCGGACCACCAGCTCCCACGGCGACATGGTGAATGACCACAGCCCGCTCCAGTCTATGTCCATCGGATCGTCCTCGCATGAATGCCGCCGCGCCGCGGCTGTCCGTCCGGCGCCGCGGCCTTATCGCCGCGCCAGGCCCGCAAGGCGCCAGGCAAAGGCGATGCCATAGACCGCGGCCAGGCCGAACACGAGGTAGACGGCGCGAGACGCCGCCGTGCCGTTGCCCAGCGCGGCGCCCACGAGGTCCAGATTTATCAGGCCCACCAGCCCCCAGTTCAATCCTGCCGCGATCAACGCGACGAGGGCCAGCCAGTCCAGCAAGTTCAGCGTCATGACGGGCACGACCGATTCCAGGTCGTTGACCGGCATTTCTGTGTCGTCCATGGGTGCTTCCTCCTGTTCCCGAACGAAAGACGGCGGGCGGCGCGCCGCCTGCCCGGGCTTCCAAGCAATCCTTGTACCCGTATACGCCCGCCAGGCCCGAAATTTGCCCGGCACGAAGACGTACTGACACACAAGGAGCACATCATGGCAGACAACAATGACGACGACCTGGCGGCCCAATTGCGCCGGGACGGGCAGGGCCGCAGCTATCCCAGAGTCGGCCCCAGCGATTCATCGGATACGGCCAGCGAAGCGCCGGGGCAGGCGTCCGAATCCGGCAGTGACCGGCGCAATACCGGGGAAAGGGCGCAAGTGGAAAACACGCGCGATCCGGCGGGGGCCGACGTGGAGCCCGACAGCGTGGTGCCGGAAGACCAGGCCGGCCTGGCCCATACGCGGCCGGATCCCGTTCGCAACGGGGGCTGAGGCTGCCGCGATGGGCACGCGGTTTGCTTGAAGGCCTGCGCCGGCTTGCTTGCAACCACGCCGGTGCCGTGCTTTTCCGGCAGGGCGCGCCGGCAGTTTTTCCATTTCCCCTACGAATAACGATGCGGGCCTGCGAGGCCTGGTCACTGGAGAGTCATCGTGGCGTTGAAAATTCTGGCTGTTAGCTCTGAAGCGTTTCCCCTGGCCAAGACAGGGGGGCTGGGCGATGCGGTAAGCGGAATGGCGCAGGCCTTGCAAGCGGCCGGCGCGCAGCCTGGCTTGCTGCTGCCGGGGTACGATGGCGTGCTGCAGAAGTTGTCCTCTCCGCGCGAGGTTGCCCGCCTGGAGGGCTTGCCGGGCGGGGCCGCCACGCTGATGGCGGGCCGATGCACCGAATTGGGGCTTGGCGTGCTGTTGTTGTGCAATGACGCCCTGTACGGGCGCGAAGGCCTGTACATGGATGCCGAGGGGCGGGAATACGAAGACAATGCCGTGCGCTTCGCCGCCCTGTCGCACGCGGCGGCCCGCATCGCAGCGGGCGTGCCGGGGCTGGCGCGTCCGGACATCGTCCATGTCCATGACTGGCATGCCGCCCTGACGCCTCTTTGCATGCGGCAGTTGCAGGTGCACGACACCCGCACGGTGCTGACGCTGCACAATGTGGCTTTTCAGGGCGTCTTTGCGCGCGAGGCCGCCCGGGACATCGGCGTACAGAGCCGATTTGTGGATGAAGACCTGGAATACTGGGGCCGCATCAATCTGCTCAAGGCCGGCATTCGGCATGCCGACCTCATCACCGTCGTCAGCCGCAATTACGCCAACGAGATACTGACGCCGCGTTTCGGCTGCGGGCTGGAAGATGTATTGGGCGAGCGCCGCGGCGACCTGGTGTCCATTCCCAATGGCATCGACACCGCGTTGTGGAACCCGGCTGCCGACGCCTACCTGCCCGGCTACCCGTTCAGCCCCGGCGACATGCGCAACAAGGCGGCCTGCAAGCGCCAGCTGCAGCGCCGCTTCGGCCTGCCGGAAGGGAATGGCACGACGCTGATGGCCATGGGCAGCCGCCTGACCACCCAGAAGATGGCGGACGTGGCGGCGCAGGCGCTGCCCGAGGCCCTCGATGCGCATCCGGAATTGCAGCTGTGCATCGTCGGCTGCGGCGAAAAGCCCCTGGAGGCGGCCCTGCGCGAGGTGGCCCGCCGTTATCCCGGCCGCTGCGCGGTGCACATCGGCTTTGACGAAGCGCTGGCGCATCTGCTGCATGCCGGCGCCGACGTCTTGCTGCACGGCAGCCGCTTCGAGCCTTTCGGACTGACGCCCCTGTATTCCATGCGCTACGGCACCATTCCCATCGGCTCGCGCGTGGGGGGCATGGCCGACACCATACTGGACCCAGGGCCGGGGGCGGGCGCCATGCGCGCCGCCACGGGCGTTCTCTTCGAGGGCGAAACCACGCAGGACATGCTGGCGGCGATAGGCCGGGCCATGCGGCTGCGCGCGACGCCGGACGTATGGCGCGCGATGCAGCAGAACGCGATGAAGACGGATTTCAGCTGGGCCCGCGCCGCGCCGGCCTATATGCAGATCTACCAGGCCCTGCGGCCGGACGTTGCCGTGGGCCGTGTCCCCGAAGCGCAGCGCGCGCCGCGCCGCGTCGCCTCGGGACGGCCCGCGCCGCGCCACGCTCCCGTGCTGCCGGGCGTGAGGGCCGATACGCTGGTGGGCGCGCGCGGCGCCACCGCGGCCTGAACCGCTGAGCGCGCCGCCGCCATGTGCCGCCGTGTCCTTTGCCTGGAGCATGCCGCATGACGACGCATGCCGCCGGCAGCCCCGTCCCGGAATGCGGCATACGTCGCATCTACCGCAGCGCCGCGTTCGATGCGGGGCGTGCGGCCGGGGCGCGGGAACTGCAATGGGAGGCCGTGTGCAGACTCGCGCGCGAGCTCGGCTTTGACAGCCTGCTCATTCCCGCTTGCGCGGCCGGCCGGCCGGAAGGCAGGGCGGGCGGGGCCGAGCAGTATGCCTTGGGCGCCGACGGGCGGGAAACCATGGGCCAGGCCCTGGGCCATCTTTCAGCCCTGTGCGCGCAGCACGGGCTGAGCCTCATGGTGGAAGTGGCGCCGCCGCCGCGCCAGGCGCCGGGCAGCCTTGCCGAGGGCTTCGCGCGCGACTGGGCGAGCGGGCTGGGGGAATGGAGCCAGGCCGGCGTGGCCGGCTATTGCTTTCACAGGCCGGCCAGCCTGCCAGCCCATGCCTGGGCGCAGACTCTCTCCGAAGTGCGCCGTGTCCAGCCAGTGAGCTTCTTCATGGCGTGGACGCCGGGCCTGGATGCGGCTCAGCTGCGATCCCTGGCGCCGGCGGGCTTCGATGCCGTGTTTTCTTCTTTGCCGTGGTGGGACTATCGCGCAGCATGGCTGGCCGAAGAGCACGAGCGGCTGAGGTCGGTCGCGGCTGTGTTCGCGCCTTTGGGCGATCCCCGCGGCGGTGCGCCGGCCGACGCCGCGCCCCTGCGCAGAGCCTGGGCGGCGGCGATTTCGGGAGACGGCGTCCTGGTGCCCGACCAGGTACACAGGGCGCTGGGCGACGAGGCCACGAAAAGCATGAACGAATGGCTGGCATTGCGCCAGGCTGGCGCAGAGCCTTTGCGCATCCTGTCGGGCGGCTCGTCGCCCGCGACGGTGCTGTTCCGCAATGGCGCCGGCCTGGCGCTGAACCCGGACGACGAGGCGCCGGCCCCTTTGGACTGGAGCCTGGTGCAGTCGCGCCTGCCCGACAGTTATTCTCTGCTGCAGCGCCTCTCGGACAGCGAGGGCGGCCTGCTTGCGCCGGGCGGATGCGAGCGTTTCCTGGCGCGCGCGGCGCCGCCGGTGCGCATCCATGCCGCGGGCATCGCCGACAAGCGCAAACACGGACTGGGCCTGATGCGCGCCCCGCGCATCGCCATAGAGGATGTCCGGCCGCGCGTGCAGGAGGGCAGGTTCGCGGTCAAATGCGCGCTGGGGCAGCCCCTGCGCGTCGAGGCCGACGTGTTCATGGACGGGCACGACGTCATTGCCGCCAGCCTGCTGTGGCGGGCCGCCGACGAGACAGAGTGGCGCGAGCAGCCCATGAGCAAGCTCGACAATGACCGCTGGCGGGCGGTATGGGTGCCGCTGAGGCTGGGCCGGCACTACTACACCATCCGAGCCTGGCGCGACGAATGGGGCAGCTATCGGGAGCAGCTGTCCAAGAAGCTGGCGGCGGACCAGGACGTATCGCTGGAGGTGGAGGAGGGACGCATGATGCTGCAGGCCGCGCAGGTGCGCGCCCGCCGCGGCGCGCCCGAACTGGCCGACAGGCTGCAGGCGCTGCTGGAGCAGCTGGGACCGCCGCGGCGGGGCGCTTCCGCGGGGCGCCGCCGCCCCGCGCCGCCCGAAGGGGATATTCCCCCGGCCACGCCGCAGGCGGTGCAATGCCTGATGTCCGACGAGGCCGACAAGGCGATGCGGATGGCCGATCCGCGCCAGCACGAAACCCTGGCGGAAACCATCTATCCGCTGGCGGTGGAGCGGCGCGAGGCGGTGTTCGCCTCGTGGTATGAGCTGTTCCCGCGGTCGCAGGGGCCGGCGCCCGGCGTGCACGGCAGCCTGAACGATGTGCGGCGGCGCCTGCCGGCCATCCGGGCGATGGGTTTCGACGTGCTGTATTTCCCGCCCATCCACCCGATAGGCCAGCGCAACCGCAAGGGCCGCAACAATGCCCTGAGCGCGCAGCCGGACGATCCGGGCAGCCCTTATGCCATCGGATCCGCGCAGGGCGGCCACGATGCCGTGCACCCCGAGCTGGGCACGCTGGAGGACTTCCAGGCCTTGCTGCGGGCCGCTCATCGGCATGGGCTGGAGATTGCGCTGGACTTTGCCGTCCAGTGCTCGCCCGACCACCCCTGGCTGGAACAGCATCCCGAGTGGTTTGCATGGCGCGCGGACGGTTCGCTGCGCCATGCCGAGAACCCGCCCAAGCGCTACGAGGACATCGTCAACCCGGAGTTCTACCGGACCGCCGCGCCGCCCCAGCCCCAGGCCCCGCTGTGGCGCGAGCTGCGCGACGTGGTGCTGTTCTGGGTGGAGCAGGGCGTGCGCATCTTCCGGGTGGACAACCCGCACACGAAGCCGCTGCCTTTCTGGGAGTGGCTGATCGGCGAGGTGCAGGGCGCGCATCCCGACACGATTTTCCTGTCGGAGGCGTTCACGCGCCCCAAGATGATGTACCGCCTGGCCAAGCTGGGCTTTTCGCAGTCGTACACCTATTTCACCTGGCGCAATCACAAGCGGGAGCTGACCGAGTATCTGGAGGAACTGAACAGCGAGCCCGTCGCGCATTTCTTCCGGCCCAATTTCTTCGTCAACACGCCCGACATCAACCCGTATTTCCTGCAGTCCTCGGGCCGGCCCGGCTTTCTGATACGCGCGGCCCTGGCGGCCACCACCTCGGGGTCCTGGGGCATGTACAGCGGCTTCGAGCTGTGCGAGGCGCAGGCCCTGCCGGGCCGGGAAGAGTACCAGGACTCGGAGAAGTACCAGCTGCGCTGGCGCGACTGGGAGCAGCCGGGCGGCATCGTTGCGGAGATATCCCAGCTGAACCGCATACGGCGCGCCAACCCCGCGCTGCAGAGCCATCTGGGCATACGGTTCCATGCCGTCGACGACGACAGCGTGCTGTTCTTTTCCAAATCCACGCCGCAGCAGGACAACATCGTGCTGGTGGCCATAAGCCTGGATCCGCATTCCGCGCGCTCGGGATCCATAGAGCTGCCTTTGTGGCAATGGCGACTGCCCGACGACGCATCCGTGCAGATGGAGGATCTTTTCAGCGGCCACCGCTTTTCGCTGGCGGGCCGGCGCCATTGGGTGACGCTGGCGCCCGACCGTCCTTTCTTCGTCTGGAGGGTTTGCCTTCCCTAGGGCCTTTTGGTGTCAACAGGCCCTGGCATTTTCCGACAACGGCGCGCCGCCGGCCGAGGGCGGCGCCACGGACCGAAAGCCGCAAAGAGGTATATATGGCCAAATCCGGAAAAACACGAGTCCTATTGCGCAATGAGCCGCTTTGGTACAAAGACGCCGTCATCTATCAGCTGCACGTCAAGTCTTTCTTCGACGCCAACAATGACGGCGTCGGCGACTTCCAGGGCCTCATCGCCAAGCTGGACTATATTGCCGAACTGGGCGTGGACACCGTCTGGCTGCTGCCTTTCTATCCCTCGCCGCGCCTGGACGACGGCTACGACATCGCCGAATACCGGGACGTGCATCCCGACTACGGCACGCTGGCCGACGCGCGGCGTTTCATCCGGGCGGCGCACGAACGGGGGCTGCGGGTCATCACGGAACTGGTGGTCAACCACACATCGGACCAGCACGCCTGGTTCCAGCGCGCCCGCCGCGCCCGCCCGGGCTCGGCGGCGCGCGACTACTACGTGTGGTCCGACAACGACCAGGCCTATGCGGGCACGCGCATCATTTTCTGCGACACCGAAAAATCCAACTGGACGTGGGATCCGGTGGCCGGGGCCTATTTCTGGCACCGCTTCTATTCGCACCAGCCCGACCTGAACTACGACAACCCCAAGGTGCTGAAAGAGGTCATCGGCGTCATGCGCTTCTGGCTCGACATGGGCGTGGACGGCCTGCGGCTGGATGCCGTGCCCTATCTGGTGGAGCGCGAAGGCACCAACAACGAGAACCTGCCCGAGACCCACGACGTGCTGCGCCGCATACGGGCCGTGATGGACGAGCACTATCCGGACAGGCTGCTTCTGGCCGAGGCCAACCAATGGCCCGAGGACGCGCAGGAGTATTTCGGCAAGGGGGACGAATGCCACATGTCCTTCCATTTTCCGCTGATGCCGCGCATGTACATGGCCATCGCGCGGGCCGACAGGTTTCCCATCACGGACATCATGCGCCAGACGCCGGACATCCCGGAAAGCTGCCAATGGGCCATCTTCCTGCGCAATCACGACGAGCTGACGCTGGAGATGGTGACCAGCAGCGAGCGCGACTATCTATGGGATTTCTACGCCGCGGACCGCCGCGCCCGCATCAACCTGGGCATCCGGCGCCGCCTGGCGCCGCTGCTGGAGCGCGACCGGCGCCGCATCGAGCTGATGAACAGCCTGCTGCTGTCCATGCCCGGCACGCCGGTGCTGTACTACGGCGACGAGATCGGCATGGGCGACAACATACACCTGGGCGACCGCGATGGCGTGCGCACGCCCATGCAGTGGACCCCCGACCGAAACGGCGGCTTTTCGCGCGCGGATCCCGAGCGCCTGTCGCTGCCCATGCTGATGGGTCCCCTATACGGCTACGAGGCGCTCAACGTCGAGGCCCAGCAGCGCGATGCGCATTCGCTGCTGAACTGGACGCGGCGCATGCTGGCCAAACGCCAGCAGGCGGGGGTGTTCGGGCGCGGCACGCTGCGTTTCCTGTTTCCGGGCAACCGCAAGGTGCTGGCCTATCTGCGCGAGCACGAGGAAGCGGCGCTGCTGTGCGTGGCCAACCTGTCCAATGCCTCGCAGCCGGTGGAGCTGGACCTGGCCTTTCTGGCGGCGCGCGTGCCGGTGGAGCTGCTGGGGGGAACGCCTTTTCCCACCATAGGCGAGCAGCCCTACATGCTGACGCTGCCGCCGTATGGGTTCTATTGGTTCGACCTGAGCGCCAGCGCCGCGCCGCCCGCCTGGCACGCGCCGCAGCTCGATCCGCTGCCCGAGCATGCGACGCTGGTGCTGCGCCGGAGGGCGGGCGGCGGTTCGCAGCTGGTGGAAGGTTCGCGCAAGGCCTTGTGCCAGGAAATACTGCCGGCGTATCTGCAGCGCCAGCGCTGGTTCGCGCGCGGCCGGCAGGCCGGTGCCGCCACGCTGACGTACGCCGCCGCCCTGCCCGGCCATCCCGACCTGGTGCTGGCCGAATTCGACGTCGACGCGCAAGCCGGCCGGGAACGCTATTTCATTCCCATGGCCTTGCTGTGGGACGAGCCCGTTTCGGCGCAGCAGCAGCAACAGGCGCTGGCGCGCGTGCGCCGGGGGGCCGAGCCGGGCCTGCTGACCGATGCGCTCAGCGTGCCGCAGTTCGCGCTGGCTTTGCTGGACAATCTGCGCGCCGACGCCGAACTGCCGCTGGATGACGGGCAGGTGCTGCGCTTCCGGGCCGAACAGGGCCTGGCCGCCCTGGAGGACCCGCAGGCGCAGGACATGGACTGGTTCCATGGCGAGCAGTCCAATAGCTCGCTGATGCTGGGTGACTGGGCCATTCTGAAGCTAGTGCGGCGCGTCGAGCAAGGCGTGCACCCCGAAGCCGAAATGACGCGCCATCTGACCCGCGCGGGTTATGCCAACAGCGCCGCGCTGCTGGGGGAGCTGGCCAGGGAAGGACAGGATGGGCCGGCCTGCACGCTGGCCCTGCTGCATGCGCGCATTCCCAACCAGGGAGACGCCTGGGCGTGGACGCAGGACTACCTCCGGCGCACGCTGGAAAGCGCCGCGCTGACCGGTGAAAGCCGCAGCGACTACAAGGAAGAACTGCAAGGCTACACATCGGTGGCGGCGGCCATCGGCGCGCGCCTGGCGCAGCTGCATGCGGTGCTGGCGCGGCCCGGCACGGACGCCGCCTTCCTTCCCGAGCGCGCCACGGCCAAGGATGCGCGCGACTGGGCGCGCGACGTGAAGGCCATGTTCAACGCGGCGCTCAAGGCCATGCATGCCGCCAGGGCCAGGCTGCCGGCGGCCTGCCGTGAGCATGCCGAGGCCTTGCGGCGAGACAGGTCTGCTCTGCTGGCGCGCATAGACCGCAACGCGGCCGCTTTCGCGGGACACTGGCGCATCCGCATCCACGGGGACTTCCACCTCGGCCAGGTGCTGATCGCCCAGAACGACGTCTATCTCATCGACTTCGAAGGCGAGCCCGACCGCCCCCTGGCGGACCGGCGCCGCAAGACGTGCTGCTGGCGCGACGTGGCCGGTTTGCTGCGCTCTTTCGACTATGCCGCGGCGGGCTTCGCGCAGGCCGACGGGGAAGCGTCACAGGCCGGCGCGGCCGCGGAACACGATCGCGAGACGGCGGACGGCGGCCCGCTGGCCATACCGGCGGCCTCGTCGATGCAGCAGCGCCGCGCCACCTTGCTGGAGCAGTTCCGCGACAGCGCCAGGGCATCGTTCCTCGACGGCTATCGCCAGGCGGCTTCGGAGGCCGCCGAGACCGGCGACGGCCTGGCCGCCACGCCGCAGGATGAAGCGCTGCTGGACCTGGCGCTGCTGGAGAAGGCGGCCTATGAAGTCTGCTACGAGGCGGGGCACCGTCCGGACTGGCTGTCCATACCCGTGGACGGCCTGTGGCGCGTGGCCCGGCGCCTGCTGGCGCAGGCGGATGCGGAAGGGGAAAGCCATGGCGGGAACTGAACGCCGGCGCGCCGGCGGCGCGCCCGACGCGGGGGTATGGGACGACAGGCGGCTGGGGGATCCGGCCGCCGTGGAAGCGCTGCGCGCGGGCCGCAACGGCGATCCCTTCGCCCTGCTGGGGCCGCACAGGGTGAATGGCGAGACCTGGCTCAGGGTCTTCCTGCCCGGCGCGCTCGCCTTGCGGGTCGAGGCGGGCGGGGGCGAGCCTGTCGAATTGCGGCCATTGGGCGGCGGCTATTTCGCCGGGCGCCTGGACGCGGCCTCAAGCGGCTACCGCCTGCACATCGCCTGGCCGGGGGGCGCACAGCAGACCGCCGACCCCTACGCCTTCGGGCCGCTGCTGGGCGAACTGGACGCCTACCTCATCGCAGAGGGGCGCCATGAGCGGCTGGCCGACTGCCTGGGCGCCCACGTCATGACGGTCGAGGGCGTGCAGGGAACGCGCTTCGCCGTATGGGCGCCCAATGCAAGACGCGTGTCGGTGGTGGGCGACTTCAACGCCTGGGACGGCAGGCGCCACGGCATGCGCCTGCGCCGGGAGTGCGGCGTGTGGGAAATCTTCATTCCCGGCGCGCAGGCCGGCGCGCGCTACAAGTTCGAGATCCTGGCCGGCGATGGCCGCCTGCTGCCGCTAAAGGCCGACCCGCTTGCGCGCCGCACCGAGGCGCCGCCCGCCACCGCTTCGGTCGTGGCGGCCCCGCTGGACTATGCCTGGCGCGACGGCGACTGGATGAGCGTGCGCGGCCCCAGGCAGGGCGAGGGCGCGCCCATCGCCATCTATGAGGCGCACATGGGCTCATGGGTGGCGCAGGACGAGCCTGAAAGCGTGTGGCGCGCCGCCGGCAGGCGGCTGATCGACTACGCGGCCGCCATGGGCTTCACCCACCTGGAGCTGCTGCCCATCACGGAACACCCCTTCGGCGGTTCATGGGGATACCAGCCTTTGGGCCTGTTCGCGCCGACGGCGCGCTGGGGCCCGCCCGAGGACTTCGCCTGGTTCGTGGACGAGTGCCATGCTGCCGGGCTGGGGCTGATCCTGGACTGGGTGCCGGCGCATTTTCCGTCCGACCCGCACGGCCTGGCGCAGTTCGACGGCACGGCGCTGTACGAGCACGCCGATCCGCGCCAGGGCCTGCATCCGGACTGGAACACGCTGATCTACAACATGGGCCGCAACGAAGTGCGCAATTTCCTGCTGGCCAGCGCGCTGGAGTGGCTGCGGCGCTTTCACGTGGACGGCTTGCGCGTGGACGCCGTGGCGTCCATGCTGTATCTGGACTACAGCCGCCAGCCCGGCCAGTGGACGCCCAACCGGTACGGCGGCCGCGAGAACCTGGAGGCGGTCGAGTTCCTGCGCGAACTGAACGCCACGGTGGCGCAGCAGTGCCCGGGCGCCATCATGGTCGCGGAAGAGTCCACCGCCTGGCCGGGCGTCACCGCCTCGCCGGAGCGCGGCGGGCTGGGATTCCAGTACAAGTGGAACATGGGCTGGATGCACGACACATTGAGCTATATGCGCCGCGATCCTGTGCACCGCCGGCACCATCACGACGACATGACGTTCGGGCTGGTGTATGCCTGGTCCGAGCGCTTCATCCTGCCGCTGTCGCACGACGAAGTCGTGCACGGCAAAGGCTCGCTGCTGGGCAAGATGCCGGGCGACCGCTGGCAGCGCTTCGCCAATCTGCGCGCCTATTACGCCTATATGTGGGCCCACCCCGGCAAGAAGCTGCTGTTCATGGGCGGCGAACTGGGCCAGGAGCGGGAATGGGACCACGACAGTCCGCTGGACTGGAGCGTTCTTGAAGATGCCGGACCTGCCTGCCTGCCATGGCGGAGACCGGCGCAAGAAGACAGCCGCCACGCCGCGTCGTCGGCCGGCCGGAATCCGCACGCCGGCATGCAGGCGCTGGTGCGCGACCTGAACGGGCTGTACAGAAGCGAGGCGGCGCTGCATGCGGATGCCGATCCGGCGGGTTTCCAGTGGCTGATAAGCGGCGATACGCAGAACAGCGTATTCGCCTTCCTGCGGCGCGCAGGCGGGCGCATGCTGCTGGCCATATGCAATATGACGCCCGTGCCGCGCCACGATTATCGCGTCGGCGTGCCGCGCGCCGGCCGCTGGCTGGAGCGCCTGAACACCGACGCCGCGTCCTACGGCGGCAGCAATATGGGCAATGCCGGCGCGGCGTCGACGCAGGATACCGCGGCGCACGGCCACGCGCAGTCGCTGTCCCTGACGCTGCCGCCGCTGGCGGCCGTGTTGCTTATTCCGGAAGAGGTGACATCATGAACACCGACCTGCCAGACAGGCTGGCGCCGGGGCTGCCTTATCCGCTGGGCGCGTCCAGCGACGGCCTGGGCGTGAACTTCGCGGTCTTCTCGGCCAGCGCCACGCGGGTGGACTTGTGCATTTTCGATGCCCGGGGCCGCAAGGAACTGCGGCGCCTGCCCCTGCCCGAATGCACGGACGAAGTGTGGCACGGCTATCTGCCCGACGCGGGGCCGGGCCTGCTGTACGGGTACCGCGCCCACGGTCCCTACGATCCGCGCCGGGGCCATCGCTTCAATCCGCAGAAGCTGCTGATCGACCCCTATGCGCGCAGGCTTTCGGGCGAGGTCAGATGGTCCGACGCGCTGTTCGGCTACCGTGTCCGGCATCCCAAGGCGGACCTCAGCCTGGACAGGCGCGACAGCGCCGCGCTGGTGCCAAAAAGCGTGGTCACGGACGACAATTTCAACTGGGGGCAGCAGAGCCGGCCCTGCACGCCCTGGGCCGAGACGGTGATCTATGAGGCGCACCTGCGCGGCGTGTCCATGCTGCGCGAAGGCGTGCGCCCGCACTTGCGCGGTACCTGCGAGGCCCTGGCGCATCCGGCCTTCATCGAGCATCTGCACAAGCTGGGGGTGACGGCCATCGAACTGCTGCCCGTGCACGCTTTCCTGCACGACCATTTCCTGGTCCAGCGTGGGCTGCGCAATTACTGGGGGTACAACACCCTGGCCTATTTCGCGCCGCATCCGTCCTACCTGATCGACGGCAACCCGGGCGGCCTGCGGGCGGCCATACGCCGCCTGCAGGCGGCGGGCATCGAGGTGGTACTGGACGTGGTGTACAACCATACGGCGGAGGGCAACGAACTGGGGCCCACGCTGTCATGGCGCGGCCTGGACAATGCCAGCTACTACCGACTGGTCCCCGGCGACGAGCGCTACTACATCAACGACACGGGCTGCGGCAACACGGTGAACCTGTCCCATCCGCGCGTGCTGCAGATGGTGATGGACTCGCTGCGCTACTGGGCGCAAAGCTACCGCGTGGACGGCTTCCGCTTCGACCTGGGCGTCACGCTGGGCCGGGAAGGCACGGGCTTCGATCCGGGCTCTGGCTTTTTCGACGCCATCCTGCAGGACCCGGTGCTGTCGCGCCTGAAGCTGATCTCCGAGCCCTGGGATACCGGCCCGGACGGCTACCAGCTGGGCAACCATCCGCCCGGCTTTGCCGAATGGAACGACCGTTTCCGCGACGGCATACGGCGGTTCTGGCGCGGCGACGCCGAGATGCGCGGTGAACTGGCGCACTGCCTGCGCGCCAGCCCCGAACTGTTCGACCGCCGCCATCGCCGGCCCTGGGCCTCCATCAACTATCTGGCTTCGCACGATGGCTATACGGGCGCGGATGTCGTCGGCTATTGCGAAAAGCACAACGAGGCCAACGGCGACGAGAACGCCGACGGCCATGGCGAGAACTTCAGCTTCAACTGGGGGGTGGAAGGGCCGTCGACCGATGCCAGCGTCGTCGCCGTGCGCGGCGCCGTGCTGCGCTCCATGCTGGCCACCGTATTGCTGTCGGATGGCACCCCCATGCTGCTCGCCGGGGACGAGTTCGGCAACGGCCAGCAGGGCAATAACAATGCCTACTGCCAGGACAACGAGCTGTCGTGGCTGGACTGGGCGCAGGCCGACACGCCGCAGGGCCGGGCGCTGAGCGATTTCGTCGCGCGGGTGCTGGGCCTGCGGCGCGCGCATCCCTCGCTGCGCATGGCGCGTTTCGAGGACGACGGTCGTGAAGTCTTGCCGGGCGTCAAGCGCGCCGCGTGGTATGACATGGACGGCCAGGAGATGAGCCCCGAAGCCTGGGCCTACGCCGAGGGCCGGGTGCTGGGCCTGCGCCGCGCCGCCGTGCTGCCGGACGCGGGCGTGGACCTGAGTTTTCTGCTGGTCAACGGCGGGGTGGAGGACGTCGAGTTCCGCCTGCCGGACGGGTCCATGGCATGGCAGGGCGTGCTCGATACGGCCCGTCCCGGTCAGGCCCCCCGCCTGCGGCCCGGCGCTCCGCTGCGCCTGGCCGCCCATGGCCTCGTGCTGCTGACGGCCAGGGCGGACGCGGCATGACGGCCGCGCCGCCGCGGCAGCCCCGGCGGGCTTGCGACTATGCCTTCGGGGCCCAGCCCATTGCGCCGGACCGCCTGCGTTTTCGCATCTGGGCGCCGGGGGTGGAGCGCATGGAGCTGGAACTGGACGGGGGGCCGCCCATGGCCATGCATCCCCGCGGCGAGGGTTTCCACGAGCTGATCTGTCCGGGCCGCGCCGGCATGCGCTATCGCTACCGCCTGCCCGACGGCCGCCGCGTGCCGGACCCCGCCTCGCGCATGCAGGACGGCGACGTGCACGACGCCAGCGTGGTGGTGGATACGCGCGCCTTTTCCTGGAAGCATGCCTCATGGGCCGGCAGGCCGTGGACCGAGGCGGTGCTGTACGAGATCCATTGCGGCCTGGCGGGGGGCTTCGCCGGCGTGCGCGCGCGATTGCGCGAACTGGCCGCGTTGGGCGTGACCGCCGTGGAACTCATGCCGGTGGCCGATTTCCCCGGTCCGCGCAACTGGGGCTATGACGGCGTGCTGCCTTATGCGCCCGATCGCGCCTACGGCACGCCCGAAGACCTGAAGCACTTGGTGGACGAGGCCCATGGCCTGGGCCTGATGGTGTTTCTCGACGTGGTGTACAACCATTTCGGGCCTGACGGCAATTACCTGCCCGCCTACGCGCCGGACTTCTTCCGCGAGGATGTGCACACGCCCTGGGGCGCGGCGATCGATTTCCGGCGGCCCGCCGTGCGGCGGTTTTTCGCCGAGAACGCGCTGTACTGGCTGCGGGAATACCGCTTCGACGGCCTGCGGCTGGACGCCGTGCATGCCATCGGCGAGCGCGACTGGCTTCCCGAGATGGCGCGTTTCGTGCGCGAGCGCGTGCCAGCCGGGCGGCAGGTACACCTGGTGCTGGAAAATGATGATAACGAAGCCTCTTTGCTGAGCCAGGGCTTCGACGCGCAATGGAACGACGATGCCCATCATGTGCTGCACCACATCCTGACGGGCGAGCGGCAGGGCTATTACGCCGCCTACGCCGGGCGGCCAGGCCGCGACCTGGCGCGCGCGCTGGCCGAAGGCTTCGTCTATCAGGGCGAGCGTCCCCGGGGCCGGGATGCGCCGCGCGGCGAACCCAGCGCGCATCTTGCGCCGTCCAGCTTCGTGTTCTTCCTGCAGAATCACGACCAGGTGGGCAACAGGGCTTTCGGAGAAAGGCTTGCCAGCCTGTGCGACGCCGACCCGGACGCATTGCGCGCCGCCATCGCGCTGCAGCTGCTGACGCCCCACATCCCCTTGCTGTTCATGGGCGAGGAATACGGCGCGCGCGATCCCTTCCTGTATTTCACCAGCCACGGCGACGCTGGGCTGGCCAAGGCGGTACGCGAGGGCAGGCGTGCCGAGTTCGCGCATTTTCCGGCCTTCGCCGATCCGCTCCAGCGCGCGCGCATACCCGATCCGAACGATCCCGATACCTTCGAGCGCTCGCGTCCTTCCATAGGCGGGAAGGACGGCGATGCCGCGCGCTGGCATGCCTGGTATCGCGAACTGCTGGCCTTGCGCCGCCGCGTCGTCGCGCCCTGCCTGGACGGCGCGCGCAGCGCCGGCGCCGGCGTGCTGGGGCCTTTGGCTGTGCGCGCCGAATGGATATTGGCGGGCGGGCGGCGCCTGGCCGTCTATTGCAATTTTTCCGGGCAGGATCTTGCATGTCCCGGACTGGCGTCGCCGCCCTGGAGCCTGCTGTTCCACAGCAGGCGGGACCCGCAGTCGGACGATGACCTGGGCAAGGGGCGGCTGCCGGCCCGATGCACGGCGGCGGCGATGGCGCCCGGGGGGCGGGCCGGCGGTGCCGCGGCCGCAGGCATGGCCTCTGGTGCAATAGCGTGCGGCAAGGAGGAGACATGACGGATGGGACGCGGTTGGCGCGGCTTGCGGATGAGGCCGGCGTATTGCGGGTCTGGCGCGACGTGCATGGACGGGGCCATTGTGTGGCCGAGCCCACCCTGCGGGCCTTGCTGGACGCGCAAGGCCTGGCCTGCGCTTCGCCGGCGCAGGCGGCCGACAGCCTGCGCCGGCTGCGGGAAGAGTCCCTGTGCGTAGAGGGCGGCATGGTCGTTGCGCGGGCCGGCGAGCCGGTCGAGCTCCGCCACCGGGGGCCCTTGCAATACCGCGTGGCATTGGAAGGTGGAGACGGGCTGGGGGCTCATCGCAAGGCGCATCCGCCGGCGGTATCGCACACGGCGGATCCGGCGGCTGGAGCCAGCCTGGCGGGCGAAGCCGAAAGAACCGGTCCTGACACCGTGCGCCTGCCCTCTGTATCGACGCCGGGCTATCACCGCCTGGAGATCGGCGGCACGAAGCTTGTGCTGGCCGTGGCGCCCATGCGCTGTCCCGCCGTGCCCCGCCGTGCGGGGGCGGGCGGGGCCTGGGGCGTTGCGGCGCAGCTGTACAGCCTGCGCCGAGCCGTCACGCCGGCATCGCATCAGCGCGATCTGCACGGCGCGGGCGACTACGGCGCGCTGGCCGAACTGGCCGCGATGGCCGGGGAACAGGGCGCCTGCGCCCTGGGCATCAGTCCCGTGCACGCCATGTTCAGCGCCGATCCATCGCGCTACAGCCCTTATGCGCCTTCCAGCCGCATGTTTCTGAATACCGCTTATATCGACGCGCAGCAGGTGCTGGGTGCGGAGATGGTCGAGGCGGCGCTGGCGCGGCCGGGCGGCGAACGCGCACTTGGCCCGGAGCACGGACGCGGTGGCGCGGATGAGCGAGGCCGGGAAGCACATGGCGGGGACGGCGCCTTGATAGACTGGCCGCGTGTGGCCCGCGCCCGGCTGGACCTGGCGTGCCGGCTGTTCGACATGTTCGAGCGCCATGGCCCGCCCGCGCTGCGGCAGTCCTGGAACGATTTTCGCCGGGCGGGCGGCGCCGACCTGGAAGGGCATTGCCGCTACGAGGCGCTGCACGCGCACCATGCGTCCAGCCTGGGCCCGGGCCATGGCTGGCAGGCCTGGCCTGCGCCGCTGCGCGACCATGCCGGCGCCGCGGTGGCATCCTTTGCGCGGGCCCACGCCCGCGAAGTGGCATTCCATGCCTTTCTGCAATGGCTGGCAAGTGAAGGCATGCGCCATGCGCAGCAGGCGGCGCGCGCCGCCGGCATGGCCGTGGGCCTGATCGCCGACCTGGCCATCGGCACTGACGTGCGCGGCAGCCACGCCTGGAGCCGGCCTCAGGACATCCTGGCGCGGGTCTCCGTCGGCGCGGCGCCCGACCTGCACCAGCCCGCGGGCCAGGACTGGCGGCTGGCGGTGTTTTCGCCGCGCGCCCTGCGCGAGACCGCCTTCAGGCCCTATCTGCAGACGTTGCGCGCGGCCCTGGCGCATGCCGGCGGCGTGCGCGTCGACCATATCCTGGGCCTGTCGCGCATGTGGCTGGTGCCACAAGGCGCCGATGCCGCGCAGGGCGCATACCTGCGCTATCCCTTGCGGGACATGCTGCGCCTGCTGGCGCTGGAGGCCTGGCGGCACGATGCCATCGTCATCGGCGAGAACCTCGGCACGGTGCCCGAAGGCTTTGACGAAACCCTGGAAGAGCATGGAGTGCTGGGCACCAGTGTGTTGTGGTTCGCGCGCAAGGCGGAACAGCGCGCCCGGCATGACGGCGAAGGCGCGGCGGAAGATGGGCAGGCGCCGGATGCGGGCGCGGAGGCCTTCTTGCCTCCGGCGCAATGGCCGGCGCATTCGGCCGCCACCACCACGACGCACGATCTGCCCACCGTGGCGGGATGGTGGGAAGGAAGAGAATTGCAATGGCTGGCGAGGCTCGGCCGTCTGTCGGAACAGGCCTTGCGCGGCCAGGCGTTGGCGCGCGAACAGGACAGGCGGGCATTGTGGCGGGCGCTGCGCGAAGCCGGCCTGGCGTCGGCCCAGGACGAACAGGCCGCGTTCGGCGGCCAGGGCGGCCGTCGCGGGAAGGACGGGCCGGCGGGCGCAGCCGGCGGGACCGGAAAAGCGGGAAAAGCGGCCGGCGCCGCGGGCTGCCCGGCTGAATCGGCAGGCGCCGCCCGCA